>SAMEA3663297__coassemble_65_pt1 | contig 92314 bp, 71 predicted proteins | sample SAMEA3663297__metabat2_high_PE_006 | metagenome-assembled genome bin SAMEA3663297 (sample SAMEA3663297) | pig gut metagenome | biome: pig gut; feature: pig-associated habitat; material: faeces | place: China | collected 2013 | reverse complement strand
TGATTATCACGGCCTTACACTGATGAGGACGGCGCAATACAACGCCTAAAACGCCCAAAACGGCCTTTTATCGCCGCAAATCCCACCAGATTATCACCCTCTCAGCACACAAAATTACGCCAAAATATCGAAAAATCATTAATTTTGATTAATATCTGTTTCATAATTGATGTGGATAACGCTTCCCCCACAATGCTCCGCAACACAGATTCAAATGCAATTATGTGCCTCCAACTAATTCCCCTCGGAGTATTTTGTCGGGAATAAAGATAAATTACCAGGATCGTCAATAGTAAGAATTACCGGGTCAGTGTAGGTTAACATTATTTCATCGGATGATTCTCTTGAAATCCCACCTAATAATTAATGAATCAATGAGCGGTATGCTCTCAACCATCTCAAACGTTCTGACAACCGCCGTAAAATCTCAGAAACGTATTTGGCCATTGAATCATGCGATGACTTTTTGCCATTTATCAGCAAAACAAAAGCAGCTACAAGTAACAGAAGCTTTGTTTTCTTCATTGTTATATTAATAATGTGTAATATTAGAATGAAAAAATCTTTTGTAAGAACAATTATTTTACACTTCGTTTGTGAATCTATAGCGCAAACACATCGAACATGTATTTGGGAATGTAAAGCAACAATCAAAAAACATCATGATTTAAGCAAGACAGAATCGAAGGGGCTATTTCACTCCTGCTCAGACTTCAGCAACGCTGAAATTGGGGAAATTGAAAGTCAACAGTACACTGCACAAACAAAAGCAAGAGCGAAATCAGGGGAAAGATCAGTCTGTCGTAAAACGATTTAGGGAAACAAAAAAAAAGAGACGCCATAAGGAACGTCTCTTAATGAGCGGTGCCGAACGGGCTCGAACCGTCGACCTCCTGCGTGACAGGCAGGCATTCTAACCAAACTGAACTACGGCACCTACCGGTAACAAAATAATGTACTCCGTTTCAAGAGTTTTTTGCGGTGCCGAACGGGCTCGAACCGTCGACCTCCTGCGTGACAGGCAGGCATTCTAACCAAACTGAACTACGGCACCATCAAAAAAAGAACGTTGTCTATTTGTTTTTGACGCTGCAAAATTACTACATTTTTTTATTTCTGCAATATTTTTTTTCATATTTTTTCATTTTTCTCGCACCTTTTTACAAATATTTGATTTTCAACATTTTACAAAACACTAATTTTCAAAGACAAAGGCACCTTTCTCTTTTACACGATAATACTTTTGCCCTAACTCTTCGGCCTGTAGGGCAATAATATCGGAACAATAATCAGGAACACTTTGGTCAATTATCAGTAAATCAACAGCATACGCATTCACTACCATTTCTAAATCGACAATATTACAACCACAGAGGACAAAAAAGTCAACATAGGGTCTATAGTTCAGTTTTTGCTCAGAGCAGAACCTTTTATCGTAAAACCCGATTATTTTTCCACAAAAAGACACCAGATTTTCCCGTTTTTTTAGATAAAAGACATCAAAAGAATTAGTATTAATGAGAAGACTTGTCCCATTATTATAAAGGCCACGTTTTATCAAAGAATTATCAATGCTGAAACTTGCGACCGAAACATCATAAAAGACAGTGGTATCGCAAAGCATAACATGCTCATTTCCACAAGCAAAATCGATGGCAGTAGCTTTAGGAACAGAATAGACGGTAAAAACATTCTGGCGATTCTGTCCAATAGCGGAAAGCAGCTGGGACAACGAGAACGACAATCCGAAGAGCAGCATTGAGTAACAAAAGGCTTTGTTTTTCAGCTCGATGACGAGCAATAAAGAAAGCAGAGTGGCGAGAAGGCAAAGGAACTCCCAACTGCTGATATACAGACCTTTAACCATAGAGAACGGAAGTTCCTCAACGAAAGACACCATGAAATTCATCAGATGAATTGACCATTTCACACAAAAAGCGACACAAGCATTAAGATAAGGGACAAAGAAGACCAGCAGAGTAATGATACCACCCACAATTACTGCTGTAGAGATAGGGGTCATAAAGATGTTACTAAGCCAGAAATAAGTAGGGAACTGATGGAAATAGAAGATTGCAAAGGGAGCAGTAGCGATTTGGGCAGCGAGCGACACCGAAGTAATCTCCCATATCTTATCAAAAAGAGAGTATTTTATATATAACAAACGATAAATAGGTTTCTGAAGCACCACGATACCAACGACTGCGGTATATGAGAGTTGGAAACCAATATTAAACAAGTCGGACGGTTCTACACACAAGAGGATAAAGGCCGAAGCCGCGAGGCTATTGATGATGACACCTTTTTTATGGGCGATGTCGGCGACAATAACGAATGAGAGCATAATTGTAGCGCGCAGTATCGAGGGTGCAAGACCAGCCAACACTGCATAGAACCAAATCAGCAATAGCAGCAGGATATTACGCAAGAGGTTCTGCCATTTTTTCTTTTCGTTTAAAAACGACAACGCATAAGAGAACAGCATATAAATCACACCCACGTGCATACCCGACACACACAAAATGTGCATAGTGCCGGCAGCGACATAATCCTGTCTGATATCGGTTGGCAAGTCGTCGTCATAACCGAGTAGAATAGCGGAAGCCACGGCGAACTCATCACCTTCAACACCAAGTTCGTTAAGCTTTTGCAGCAAGAAATCTCGAATACGATAAGAATACTCAAAGAGGGCATTCGCACGATTACAGTGCGTCACCAACCAGAATTCGTCTTTTAGATACACCTGCCTATAGACACCTTTCTTTGACAAGAATGCCCGATAATCGAACTGTTCGGGATTTTTCGGTGGCTCAACCAATCGTGGAGGTTCAAGGAATACTATGATGTCACCATATTTCAAGCCCAAGGATTTTTCACTTTTCTCAAAATAAGCCATCACCTTTCCTTGGTCACCCACGATATCGAGCATGACTTTCACACTTTTTTCCCGTACATTAGGACATTCGGTCAAACGAGCCAGCCAGTAATCGCGTTGGACATCGACATCAGCATCACGAATATTTGTGAGCGATACACCTATTAATATAAGGAGGACATTCAACAGCATACCGAAGCACCATCTGAACCGATAATCATTCACGAACTCAGAGACGACCAACAAGATTAGGGTCAGAGAAGAGGCGGCAACTATTGAAATTAGTATTATTTCATAAGGCAATACAATCTGGAGATACAGAGACAGCCAGATACCGAGGACAAGGGGCATCAGCAAGCGTACAAACGGATATTTTGACCAATTTATCACCTCGAAAAATTTTTCTAAAATTACAAAAAAAGACGAGGAATAAGCACTTTACAGCACTTTTTCCCCGTTTAATTTTCTGTGTTGAATCCGTTAATTCCTAATTACAATGTTAACTGTCTTTAACAGATTTGGCTGTTATTTGTTAATATTATTAAGAATAATATCGGCAGCTTTATCAGAAGCGCCCTCACTACCGAGACGGCATTTCAAGTCATCATAGTCTTCGAGCAGTCTCCTTTGTCTTTTTTGGTTATACAATAAAGACTGCAGTTCATCTTTAATATTTTCAGCGGTAAGGTCATTTTGGATTAGTTCCTTCACGACAGGCTTACCCATAATAAGGTTTACGAGGCTGATATACTTCACTTTAGCGAAATACTTAGCTATCAAGTAAGAGATTTTGTTTGCCTTATAGCACACCACCTCCGGCACATCGAACAAGGCAGTTTCAAGAGTAGCTGTTCCCGATGTGACTATTGCCGCGCTTGCCACTTGCAGCAGCTGATAAGTACGATTTAGCACGAGCCTAACATTCTTTCTGTCGCCTATCATCTGTTTATAATAGCTAATCGGCATTGAAGGGACGCAGGCTATAACAAACTGATAGTCAGGGAAATACTTCACAACTTGAAGCATAACTCCAAGCATTTTGCTTATTTCTTGTTTTCTGGAACCGGGAAGTAGAGCGATAACCTCCTTATTAGTATTCAGGCGGTTTGATTTAAAGAACCTAAGTTTGTCGAGGTTTTCAACTTTAGATATCTCATCAAGCAGCGGGTGTCCGACGAACTCGCAATCGACGCCATAATCCTCGTAGAATTTTTTCTCGAATGGCAAGATACATAGCATTTTATCGACGACCTTCTTTATTGTGAAGACTCTTCTTTTCTTCCAAGCCCAAACTTGGGGTGAAATATAGTAGAACACCTTGAAGCCTTTCTTATGCGCCCATTTGGCAATTTTCAGATTAAAACCGGGATAGTCGATAAGGATAATAGCATCGGGGTTATATTTCAGGATATCCTTTTTACAGAAAGAGAGGTTTTTAAGAATGGTGTTAAGATTTGTTAGTACTTCGACGAAGCCCATGAAAGCAAGGTCGCGGTAATTTTTTACTATTTCTGCTCCATTTCTACGCATTTTCTCACCACCCCATGCTCTAATATCGGCATGAGGGTCTTTTGAATGCAAAGAAGCGACAAGGTTTGAGCCATGCAGGTCGCCAGATGCTTCGCCAGCAATAATATAATATTTCATCTCTCCCACTTTTTAAATAATTCAATACTATTGTAGGCAGTCCAATCGAACTGGGTAGGGACGACAGAAGCGTAATTATTCTTCAACGCCCACAAGTCGGTGCCTTCCACGCAATCCTCTGCGATAAACTCACCGTAAATCCAATAGTAATCATGGCCGGAGGGGTCGATTCTGCGCTCGTAATCCTCTTTCCAGCGGGCATCAGCCTGGCGGCACACTTTGATACCCTTGATAGGCTCCTGCGAAATATCAGGGAAATTCACATTGAGACACACTCCTTTAGGTAGTCCCTCCTCCAACACCTTGTTTGTGATGTTAAGGATAAGCTCATCAAGATGGTCGAAGCAGGCGTCGGAAGAATAATTCTCAAGACTGAATCCCACAGCCGGAATATTGTCCATGCAGGCCTCAACAACGGCAGCCATAGTACCAGAATAAATCACGTTAGTAGAGGCGTTTGAACCATGATTAATACCTGACACCACAATATCCGGGCGTTCATTAAGAATAAGCTGATAGCCTGCCTTTACACAATCGACAGGGCGACCGTTACACACAAACATCTGATAATCAGTATCTTTCTCTAACAATCTAAGTCGCAAAGGGTCACGCAACGTCATAGAATGACTCTGTGCAGACATCGGCTGTTCCGTTGAAATAACAACAACGTTTCCGACCTTGCGCATCAAATCAGAGAGTTTTCTCAACCCCTTAGCGAAATAACCATCATCATTAGTTATTAAAATAGTAGGTTTATTTTTCATTTAAAAACACTTTAATTCTTTATACAATCTATGAGTAGGAAGCCCCATAACATTAAAGTATGAGCCTTCAACATTATTCACACCAATAAATCCAATCCATTCCTGAACACCATAAGCACCAGCCTTGTCATAAGGTCTGTATTTATCAATATAATACTCAATCTCTTTATTATCAATAGTTTCAAAAGACACTTTGGAAGTTACAGAGAAGGTACGACTCATCTCTTTAGTGTGAATAGTAACACCCGTAACCACCTCATGCACATTTCCAGAGAGTGCTTTCAACATACGCACAGCATCATCTTTATCTTTAGGTTTTCCAAGAATCTCATTTCCTACGACCACCACCGTATCAGCAGTGATAACCAAATAGTTCTCCGGAAGTTCTTCATCTTCAAAGGCTTTCGCTTTTTTCAAGCTAAGGAGAGGAGCCACATCGCGCAAAGGAGTGGCATCGGGGTAACTCTCATCTACTTCTTTAGTAAACACAACAAAATCAACACCTATACCACGTAACAACTCTTGGCGGCGAGGTGATTTTGAAGCCAAGACAACATTATATTTATTTAAATTATCCAACATATCTATACAACGAACAACATAGAGATGACACCTGCCAACATTATGATTTTCATTCCGGCAGAGAGGATCCCCAGCATCTTTTTACTACAAAAATCTTTATTAAACAAAGTAAACACAACCAGCAGCAACTCCGTGGCAGTAAGGTATTTCACCACATCAATAGTTAGAGCCGTCCATCTCAAGCACATAGAATACTTCAAGGCATGAGAATAGATGAACAACAAAGCAAGGAGAATGGCAAGCAGCGCGGCAACTATCACTGCAGCCGGACGCATCCCCCAGACCAAAGGTATTGTACGACAATGACATAAGCCGTCACCATCGACATCTTCCATATCCTTTATTATCTCGCGAGCCAATGTTGTGAGGAACGCAAACGAGGTATAGACAAGCACAAGATGCAGAGAATCAATCATAAACCTCTCATTAAGTGCGAGCAAAGCCTCATGTTTCGACATATACAGCATCTCGTAAAGCCATGGAAGGAATACCGCAAAAGCCACTGACAATGAGACAATTAGATTGCCTATTACAAGTTTTTGCTTATATCTGCTCGAATAAGAATACAACAAGCAGGCGAGCAAGACGACAAACAAGGATATTGAATAAAAACCCTCCTGAAGCTTCAAGACGCTCGACACTACAGCGCACGACAGCCCTAAAATCGTCAGAGTCCAGTAAAAAAGCCTGCATTGTCTTTCCGTCAAGATGGTGCCGACCACCTGTTTAGACGGTTTGTTAACAGCATCGATATTGACATCAAAGACATCATTTATCACGTATCCGCCGGCGACAACCAGCACTATAGAGACGACAAGCAATGAGAATGCGACATCGCCTTCAGCCTTCATAAGACCATGATATACAAAGGACATCATCATGGTAGTTATGATTAGGTTTGGCAGGCGCACCAATTTGATAAGGGACAACAGCTTCTTCATTTACCAGATATGAATCTCAAAATCCTTCATCCAACAATCCTGTGCCTTCATTGTCTGCTCGATAATGTCGCGAACAGCACCCTTGCCACCCATCTGATGACTGATATAGACGCTTATCTGCTTGATTTCCTCGGCCGCATCGGAGGGACATACCGGCACTCCTACCTTCTGCATTATCGGATAGTCTGGCAAGTCGTCACCCATATAGACGACCTCTTCCTTTTTTAGGTTGTGTTCCTTCATATATTCATCGAACTTCAAGACCTTGTTAGGTACATGCAGAAAGACATCCTTCACTCCGAGAGCCTTCATCCTCTCCTCCATCGACTTGGCATAGCCGCCGGAGATAACAGCCACATTATAACCCATTCGGACAGCAAGCTGAAGAGCAAAGCCATCTTTCACATTTGTCATTCGTAAAGCCTCGCCATCAGGCATAACAATAACGTCACCTTGGGTCATAACTCCATCATAATCAAAGATAAAGGTAGTTACTCCTTTCAATAATTCCTTATAATTCTTCATTTCTACTATTTTTTTCAACAATATATTTTGTAATCAACTTATAAATCGCAGCCTCATCAGGATAATTGCAGGAAAGAAATTCCGTTTGAGCGTTCAAGGTAGAGACATCGCCTCTTTTTGCCGGCCCTGTCAAAGCATCATCAGGAGACATTAGGAAGCATTTTTCCATCATCTCAGAAACTAAAGGTTTCATTATCGACAGAGGTAATCCGTTATCTTTCAATATCTTATCCCCTATTCCAAGCATAACGTTCGTAAAATTGGAAACAAAGACGGCACAAAGATGAATAATCTTCCTTTTCTCATCATCAACCACAAAAACAGAGTCGGAAAAGAAATTAGCGAGACGTGTCAACAAGGCGATGTCAGCCTCATTGTTCGCATTAATTAATATAGGTGTAGATTTGAAAGATAGCTGCTTCACCTTGCTCATAGTTTGTAGCGGGTAAAAAACGCCAAAACGCGGAAGCCGAGACAGCAATTCAGACGACATAGTACCGGAAGTATGGACTGCTAAACCCTTATAACCAGCCAAATTAGCAGCGACTTCCGAAACACTATCATCATTTACTGCGATAATAACGATGTCAGATTCAATGACCGTTTTATAGTCAGACACCGCATTTACTTCAAGTTCAGAGCGCACCTCATCAATCTTAGAAGCATCACGCACAAAAACGCAATAAGGACTCAACCCTTTGTCTTTCAATATCCTACAAAGAGTAAAAGCGACATTTCCCGCTCCTATTATCGATATTTTCCCAAACGAATTTTCCATTAATTTTTAACTTACGAAATTACTAAAAAAAATGATAATACAGGCATCTTCATTTCCACTAATATTTTTCAGGCGCAAACAACCTCCGTTTTCTTGTAAAATAAAGCCGTTATCTTAACACTTTACCGATAACTTTAAAATTTATACCTTTAACTTTAAAATTTTAAATAAAAATTGTAAAAAATACAAATATTTAATAATCAACACATTGGGGAGGATGATGTAAAAAAAATTAGTTACAAACATTGACAAGGCTGTGAGAGAGGATAATTTTGCAACACAACAACACAATCAATTAAACAACAAGATTATGACAACGATCGAATTTAACACGAGGCTTACGGGACTACAGAAGTATCTTGAGGCTTTTGCGAGGCAGCTCACCGGCAATGATGATGATGCCAAGGACCTAACACAGGAGACGTTATTAAAGGCATTAGTTTATCGCGAGAAGTATGTGAACCAGAACAACTTCAAGGCGTGGGTATATACGATAATGCGCAACATTTTCATCAATAGTTACAGGAGGAACAAGAAGGCGAGGACGATCATTGACCAGACGGAGGACCTGTATTATTTAAACATCAGCAACCAGCATACCGAGACGGACCCCGAATCGATATACAATGCGAAGGAGTTACAGCGGGGCATTGACAGTCTGGATGCGAATTTCAGGAAGGCGTTCGACATGTACAATGCGGGATACAAGTACAAGGAAATCGCTGATAGTCTGAACCTTACGATAGGAACGGTAAAGAGCAGGATATTTTATTCGCGCAAGAAGCTGATGGAGAGTATGAGTGAGTTTGCAAGTTAGAAATTTTTTCGTTGGAGGATGTACTTTTTTACAATATTTTTGCATTTTCCATGTTATTAAAAAAATAACAAAAATACAAAGAGATGATTGAGACAGACATTCGCCAACTTAATGAAAGAATTCAGTTAGAGAGTCAGTTCATTGACTTGATAAATATGGAGATGAGCAAGGTTATCGTTGGTCAGAAGCACATGACGGAGCGCTTGCTCATCGGTCTATTGTCAAACGGGCACATTCTCCTTGAGGGAGTACCTGGGTTAGCCAAGACGTTAGCTATCAAGACTCTCACAACGGTAATTGATGCAAATTTCAGCAGGATACAGTTCACTCCCGACCTATTGCCGGCCGACCTTATAGGCACCATGATATACAGCCAGAAGAGTGAGGATTTCGAGGTAAGGAAGGGTCCTATTTTCGCGAACTTCATATTAGCCGATGAGATAAACCGTTCCCCTGCGAAGGTTCAGAGCGCGTTGTTAGAGGCCATGCAGGAGCGTCAGGTGACTATTGGTGAGAAGACCTTCAAACTACCTGACCCGTTCCTTGTGATGGCGACGCAGAACCCTATTGAGCAGGAGGGAACATATCCTTTACCGGAGGCTCAGGTTGACCGTTTCATGTTAAAAGTAGTCATCAACTATCCGAAGAAAGAGGAGGAGAAGGTGATATTACGACAAAACATCAACAAGGAATACCCTGAGATTCATAAGGTTGCCACTACTGACGACATAATAAAGGCGAGGAGTGTCTGCCGTGAGATATATCTTGACGAGAAGATAGAGAACTACATCACCGACATTGTGTTCGCCTCACGTTATCCGGAGGAGTACAAGTTGAAGAAATTAGCGGGCATGATAAGTTATGGAGGTTCTCCACGTGCGTCGATCAACCTCGCATTAGCCGCCAAGGCCTACGCCTTTATCAAGCGCAGGGGCTATGTTATCCCTGAGGATGTGCGTGCCGTGGCTCCCGACGTATTACGCCACAGGATAGGGCTTACATACGAGGCCGAAGCCGAGAACATCACAACAGAAGACATCATAAACGAGATTTTAAACATGGTCGAAGTGCCGTGATACTAATGATGTCGATGTGTTATGGAAGCAACAGAGCTTTTTAAAAAAGTAAGGAAGATTGAGATAAAAACACGTGGGCTGACCAACCACATCTTCTCAGGGCAGTACCATAGTGCGTTCAAAGGCAGGGGCATGACGTTCAGCGAGGTGCGCGAATACCAATATGGCGATGACGTGCGCAACATCGATTGGAATGTCACAGCCCGGTTCCACAGGCCTTTCGTCAAGATTTTCGAGGAAGAGAGAGAGATGACGGTGATGCTCCTTATCGATGTCTCAAGCTCAAACGACTTCGGCTCCTCCGAAGCCACAAAGCGTGACATAACAGCAGAGATAGCCGCCGTTCTCGCCTTCTCAGCCATACAGAACAACGACAAAGTGGGTGTCATTTTCTTCAGCGACAGAGTTGAAAAATTCATACCTCCCAAAAAAGGCTCAAGCCATATACTGCGAATCATCAGGGAGATAGTGTCTTTCAAGCCGCAGTACAACGGCACCGACATAGGAGAAGGACTGAAGTTCTTGACAAGTGCGATAAAGAAACGCACCACAGCATTTCTCATCTCCGACTTCATGACAAGCAAGTCATTCGAGCAGGAAATGAGGATTGCAGCAAGGAAACACGACCTTATCTCATTGAGAATCACCGATAAAAGAGAACTCATTCTACCAAAGATAGGATTATTGAAATTCCGTGACAACGAGACAAACAAAGAGTTCTGGGTTGACACATCCACAAGCTCATGGAACGAGGCCTATCAGAAGTATGTTCATAACGAGACGCAGAGGCTAAACAAGATTTTCGCCAACAACGGCATTGACAACACATTGATTTACACCGACGAAGACTATGTCAAGCCTCTTATGCAACTTTTTAAAAGAAGAGAATCGAGAAAATGAAGAGATATAGTATCTTATTGCTTTTATTTCTGATAACATCTGTGGGTTTCGAATGTGCAGGGCAGAACGCCTTTATTTCCGGTGAGACAGGCACCGACAGCATCACCGTAGGGCAGCACTTCGACTACCAGCTTACACTGACTGTGCCAAAAGATTGTTTTGTAGAATGGACACAGTTTGACGACACCCTGAGCAAGTCGATAGAAGTAATCAGTGCTGGTGAGGTGAAATCCACACCTATTAATAATGGTAACGATGTGATGATGACGCAGAAGCTAACGCTCACATCGTTCGACACGGGGCTCGTCCAAATACCAGAAATAGGGCTGACCTACCGCAACAGCAAGGACGACAGCCTGAACTTCACAATATTCACCAACAAGCAGGACATCTACGTCAGCACCATCGCTGTTGACACCACACAGGCATTCCGCCCCATAAAAGACGTGATGAGACAAGGCATCACCGTAAAGGAGACAATACCTTGGATTACCGTTGCAATAGTTCTCGCCGCCATGGTTTTCCTTTTCATCTACCTCACAAAACATAAAAAGAAGAGAGATGTGGCGGTAGTTGAGAAGAAACAGCCCAAAATCCCAGCCATCGTCACCGCGAGGGCAAGACTTGAAGACATGAGGCAGAAGGAATCGTGGAACAACGGCACGCCAAAGACATATTACACCGAATTGACCGACATTGTGAGAGAATATCTTGAGGGACAGTTCCTTATCGATGCCGTTGAGATGACGACAGATGAGATAAAGGCAGCAGTCAGCAGCATAAATATAGGAGAAAGGGTTTCATCAAAGCTGTTTGATGTACTTGGCACTGCCGATTTCGTAAAGTTCGCGAAAGCCACTCCGACGAAGGAGCAGAACGAGAAGTCATTCAGCGACATCAACAACTTCGTTGAGGACAGCTACCAATTCTTCCAAGAGGAAGAGAGAAAGAAGGCTGAGGCGGCTACAGACAAGAGCAAAAGGAAGGAGGCGATATGAGCATGATAGAGTTTGGGTCACCGTATTTTCTTTATGTGTTAGCGATAATACCTATATTAATAATATGGTATATCTTTTATGGGAAGAGCCAGCAGGCGTTCATCAAGTTCAGTGATGCGAGCATCTTTGCGAGTTTGCCACGCAGTTGGAAGATATATGCGCGGCATCTGCCCTTTGCCTTAGAGATGGCAGCGTTAGCATTGTTAATCATTGCGTTAGCACGTCCTCAGAGCAGCTCCACCAACCAGAAAGTCAATGTAGAGGGCATCGACATAGTGATGACCGTTGACATCTCGAGCAGTATGCTTGCGCAGGACCTCAAGCCCGACAGGTTAGAAGCCGCCAAGAACGTGGGTGCGGAGTTCATAGCCGGACGGCCTGAAGACAGGATAGGTCTTGTAGTCTTCGCCAGCGAGACATTCACGCAGGTGCCTCTGACGACAGACCACGGCATGCTGCTTAACATGATGAAAGACATGCAGTGCGGAATGCTTGAGGACGGCACCGCCATTGGCGACGGGCTTGCATCGTCAGTAAGCAGGCTAAAAGACAGCGAGGCTATCTCAAAGGTAGTGATATTACTCACCGATGGTGACAACAACGCCGGCTCCGTTGACCCCGCGACAGCAGCAGAGATGGCCAAGCTCTTCGGCATCAGGGTTTACACCATTGGAGTCGGGACAAAAGGCACCGCCCCCTACCCCGTCCAGACACCGTTCGGAGGAGTACAATACCAGCAGGTCCCCGTCACAATAAACGAGCCCCTGCTCCAACATATCGCTGACGAGACAGGAGGCAAGTACTACCGTGCCACCTCAAATGAGAAGTTGCAACAGATTTATGATGAAATCGACAAGTTAGAACGCTCTAAGATCGAGATAAACGAGTTCAAGAGAGTGAAAGAAGAGTTCTTCCCGTTCGTACTTTGGGCTATCGTGTTGTTATTCATAGACTTCATTCTTCGTCAAACACTATTCAAAACAATAACGGATTAGCGTAATATCATGGAAACCAATATATTAAGATTTGAAAACCCACAATATCTGTATTTCCTGCTGGTAATCCCGGTAATGGTGGCGACATATATTCTTCTTCGTCTCCACAACAGGAAACAGTTCCAGCGTTTCGCGAACATCAGGTTAAGAGGACTTCTCGTACCGAACTATTCATCGGCGAGGGCGAACACAAAGTTTATCATTTTCACCACGATTATCGCCCTTCTTATTATAGGTGCCGCCAACCTGCAGTCGGGTTCGAAGATGGAGAAGGTGAAGAGAGAGGGCATTGACCTGTTCATCTGCGTTGACATCTCAAACTCCATGCACGCGGAAGACATCGCACCGAACCGCCTTGAACGCTCGAAGCAAGCCATCAACAAGCTAATCAGCAAGTTAGGTGGTGACAGGATAGGGATAATAGTCTTTGCCGGGAACGCATACGTACAGCTGCCGATAACGACGGACTACTCTGCCGCCAAGATGTTTCTCTCGACGGTTGACACCGATTTGATTCCGGCACAAGGCACCGAGTTCGGCCGCGCCATCGACCTCGCTGTAAAATCATTCGGCCAAAACGACCACAGCAAGGCTATCATCATCATATCCGACGGAGAAGACCATGAGAACGGAGACGCCGTGAAGGCAGCACAGGAAGCAGCGAAGGCAGGAATAAAGATTTACACCATAGGCATGGGTCTTGAAGAAGGCGCGCCAATACCCATCTATAACCAGTACGGCAAGAAACTCGGTTACAAGAAAGACAAGGAAGGCAACATCATCATCACCAAGCTCGACGACAACCTGCTACGGCAGATTGCTGAGATTGGAGACGGAATATATGTCAGGGCAAGCAACTCTAACGTAGGACTCGACAAGATTTATGAAGAGATAGCGGCAGCCGACAAAGCAGAGATAGAGTCAAAAGTGTTCACCGACTACGATGACCAGTTCCAATGGTTTGTTGGAGCAGCCATTATCCTTCTCATCATCGAGATTTTACTTTCGTCAGGAAAGAAAGAATGGGAATCAAGATTTAACTTTTTCGAACCAAACAAATGATAGCTAAAGACAAAATACTAATCACCCTGCTTCTGCTGTCGTCTGCCGCCACCATCAACGCGCAAACGAAGGAAAGCCACATCCGTCAAGGCAACAGGGCATACAACAAAGGTGACTACACCGTGGCAGAGACAGAATACAAAAGCTCGCTCGACAAGAAATACAACGACAAGGCGCAGTTCAACCTTGGGAACGTCTATTATCAGCAGAAGAAGTATGAAGATGCCGCGAGCAGTTACCAAAGCGTGACGGACAGGAATGTTCCGGAGAAGATGGGGGCCGAGGCATATTATAATCTCGGCAACAGCCTTATGGAGCAGCAGAAGTACTCGGAGGCCTTCGACGCCTTCAAGAACAGCCTGAAGCTCAATCCAGAAGACGAAGACGCACTATACAACCTTGAGTACGCGCGCCAGAAAATGATAATGCAGCAGCAACAGCAAGAACAAGAACAACAGCAGGACGACCAGCAGCAAAAGCAGGATAACAAGCAGCAAAAGAATGACGACCAGCAGCAGAACCAACAAGAACAACAAAGCCAGCAGGAGCAACAGGAGCAAAACGACGAGCAGCAACAACAAAACCAGCAACAGCAGCAGATGTCGAAGGAAGATGCTGAAAGAATGCTGAAGGCTTTAGAAAATCAGGAGAAAGAGACGATGGACAAGATGAACGAGGCCAAAGCTGCAAAGATGCAGAAACGCAAGATTCAGAAAGATTGGTAACAATAAACAGAGAAACACGATGAGAAAGATTGGAATATTATTATTGTTTTTAATGACATTATCAGCGTTATCGGCGCAGAACGATGTTGACTTTAAAGTACTATGCAAGAAAAACGTTGTAGTGGGCGAGCAGTTTCAGGTCTCATACGAGTTAAACGGTGAGGGCAAGAACTTCGAGGCGCCCAACTTCAACGGGTTCGAGGTTGTAGGAGGGCCGTTCTCATCCTCCAGCTCGAGCGTGCAGATAATAAACGGCTCGGTGACGAAATCGAACACCCACACATTCTCGTTCTACCTGAGAGCGATAAAAGAAGGAACATTCACCATCCCGGCGGCGACCATTTCAGTAGGCAGGCAGAAGGTGAACAGCACCACAGCCGAGGTCACCGTCACAAAGAACCCTAACACTGCCATTTCGGGAGGAAGCACCGGCACAAGCAACACAAACACGAGAGACGTCTTCCTCGAGGCCGTCCCAAACAAAAAAACCGCATACATTGGAGAGCAGATAACACTGACATACAAGATTTATTTCACCATCCCAGTGTCAAACCTCACCATCTCCAAAGCCCCGTCATATTCGGGATTTTGGACAAAAGACATCACCGACAACAACGGCACCATACAGCATTCTTCAATAATAAGGGATAACGTGGAATACCACGTCGCCACGATACAGGAGATGGTGCTTATCCCTCAGAAAGCAGGGACACTCACCATCGACCCATTAGACATCAGCTGCATAGCACAGATAAAAAAAGAAAGACCTCAACAGAATAGTTATGACCCGTTCGACAATTTCTTCGGCGGCATCATGGGCTCCTCTTATACAAACGTCAAGAAAGAAATCAAGTCACAGCCAATAAACATAGAGGTGAAGACGCTACCAAACAACAATAAGCCTCAGAGTTTCAAGGGAGCAGTGGGTCAGTTCACCTTCACGTCTAAGACTGACAAGACCGACTTGAAGTCGAACGACGCCTTCACAGTGACATACACGGTGTCAGGAAAAGGGAACATAGAGCTGTTAGAGCTTCCTAAACCCAACTTCCCTCCAGATTTCGAGGTCTATGAGCCCAAAATAACCACCAACACCAAGAACAACTCGTACGGAATAAGCGGAAGCAAGAAAGCCGAATACGTTGTAATACCAAGAGTATCAGGTGATTTCGACTTAGAACCCACAGAATTCTCTTATTTCGACCCAGCAAAGAACAGATATGTAACACTATATTCCGACAACACCAGCGTACATGTTGAGAAGAGTGAGGGCGACAGAGGTTCCGGCGTGATATATGCAGGCGGACAAGAAGCTATAAAAGTGATAGGCAGCGACATCAGGCACATCATGACACAAGGCAAACTACAAAAAAAAGGGGGACTGCTCTTCGCATCGCCATTGTACTTCATCATCGCAGCGGTGATACTGTCAGTGTTCGTCATCTCTCTCGTCATGTTTAAGAGAGTCAACAAGTTCAACAGCAACCAGACACTTGTACGTAACAAGAAAGCCACGAAGATCGCCAGCCGCAGGCTGAAGAACGCACAACGTTATCTCAAGATAAAGGACCAAGGACATTTCTATGAGGAGATGTCGCAGGCACTCTGGGGATACATTTCCGACAAGCTGAACATCACACGTTCACAATTATCCATGGACACTGTAAAAGAGATGATGCTCGACAAGAAAGTACCAGAGGACATCACCAACCAGTTCGTGGAGCTGCTCAACAGCTGCGAGTTCGCGAGGTTCGCGCCCGGCGATCCAAACAAAAAGATGGATGATATCTTCCAGAAAGGCATGGAGATAATCACAAAGGCAGAGAAAGCACTTCATTAGTAGAATAAAAAATTTTTAGAGATGAAAACAAAGAAATATATATTCATTATCGCGATGCTATGGTGTATGGCAAGCGAGGCGCAGACCATTCAGGAGCAGGCGTTTATGCAAGCAAACCATTATTATAATGAAAGCAGGTACGACAGTGCGTTGGTGATATACAAAAGCATCATCGACGAAGGATACACATCTGTGCCATTGCTATACAACATGGGGAACACATATTTCAAGCTGAAGGACTATCCCATGGCGATACTCAATTATGAGAAAGCGTTAAAGATAGACCCCACAAACGAAGAGGTAAAAGAAAACCTATCCATTGCCAACGCTCTGATAACCGACAAGATAGAACCGCTGCCAGTCTTCTTCCTGACAAGAATATGGAACAACATCAGCAACCAGCTGACGGCCGACGCATGGGCTATCACCTCATTAATATTATTTGCGCTGACAATGATGTCAATATTTTTCTATATAACAACAAGAAAGATAGGCGTAAAGAAGGCGACATTCTTCACAAACATCATTTTTGCTGCGTTATTTATTTGCACCTTGATAATCTCGTACCAGAAGCACACCCTATTAAATTCGCATAACGAGGCTATTGTCATTGTCCCGACAATCACGGTGAAGAGCTCGCCATCGTCATCAGGAGTAGATTTATTTGTGCTTCACGAGGGGAGCAAGGTGTTGGTCATGGATAGTGAACGCAATTGGGACAAGATAAAAATCGCAGACGGGAGCATAGGATGGGTACCTTCGTCAACATCAATAAAATATTAATCAGAATATACGACACGCTTTTTTATGGCAGGGAACAAAAAAAATAAAAATTTTTTGCGCACATTAAAAAAATATCGTATTTTTGAAACCTCAAATTATGAACTAACATAGTATTTATTAATTAAATCACATGATATGAGAAAAAGATTTTTACCTTTAAGTATGCTTTTGATAACCATGATGTTAACTCAAGCAGGTTTGGCAGAAAACACCGCTAAAGTTCAAGGCAGGTACACACCAAGAAATGGTTCAGAGCCTACATTTTCTTCATATATGAAGAGCATTAGGGCCAATCAAGAGACAGGATTAATCGATCCGGCACTAATGATAAACAGCGAAGAGGCAATAAGAGAAGGCGAGATGAATTGGATTGTTGCTGGTCCGGACAACTTCGGAGCACTCACTAGAGCGATGGTCTTTGACAAGAACGACGCGTCAGGACAGACCGTTTACATCGGAACAATGGGAGGCCATATATTCAAGACAACGAACAACGGCATCACCTTCCAGCAGGTTTCAGAGACCAACCTCAACATAAGCTGCATGGTACAGGCTGAGGACGGTTCATTATTTATTGGAACAGGCGACGGTCGTGGAGCGGCAAAGATTAACGGTCTTGAGAGCCTTGGCGAAGAGACAAGCTTTGCAGGAACAGGTATCTACAGATTTGCAAACGGGAATCTTGAGAAGCTTGCACAGACAGAACCGACAGCGACAAACGGCTGGGCATTCGTTAACGACATGCTCATCTCAGGAGGCAAGATTTACGCCGCCACAGATGGAGGAATCATGATGAGTGCAGACAACGGCGCAACATGGACAAACGTGTTAGCAGGCTCGTTTGTAAGCATCAAGGCTAACAATGCAGGCGACATGCTCGCAGCCGACGCAGCCGACGTTTATCTCTCAAGACAAGGTGGTGCTTTCGAGAAGATTACAGGCACAGAGCAACTTCCAGCCGACACAAATCCTAAAATCATCGCAATGTCAACAACAGATGCGAACTTCATGTATATCGCATATCTTAAGGTAGAGAGCAACGCATACGCAGCAGGCAACATCTACTTCACAGACGACAACGCACAGAGCTGGAACGTAGCATTATCATCTACATCAATGTATCCTATTTTTGGAAAGACTGCCGACTACAACGGATTCATGACAGTCTATCCAAACAACCCAAGGAAGCTTCTTATCGGTAGCGACGACATCTGGGCATTAGAAGACGTAACATCATCAGGAGCAAACAGCTACAGACCTATCCAGATTTCTTTAAGCGGAACAACAGATATGGCAAGCATCTACGTACACGAGGGAGTACAGAACATCATCTTCGCTCCAAACAATACTAACAAGTTCTTCATTGGTACAGAAGGCGGCGTGTTCAAAGGCACTTTCGCACAAGATGAATACTCTTTTGTTGGCTGCAACCGCTATTTCATCACAGAGGAATTACACCAGTCAGTGACACGTATGATGAACGTCGCATTCGGTGGCGACTGCAACAGAGTACTCGGAGCCAGCCTCGACCACGGCACAATCAACATTCTTGGCGATGAGAACATTAACAACGTTATGACAGGTAGAGCAATCTTCCCTAACCCAGACATGACAACAACAGCCAACGGACAGTTCGGCTTCTTCACAAAAGACTACGCCGGCGGCCCTTGCGCAATATCAACAATCAACCCTGACTACATCTTCGTCTCAGGAACAGGAAACCTCGATAATCCTATCCAGAGATCAGAGACTTCAGGAGAGGACTACGATGCTTCAAACTTCGTTGCATCAGGAACAATCACTAACCCAGACGCCTTCAAGACTCCATTCGTACTCTTTGAGAACTATAACGACATCTATTCAGTTGACAGCGTGAAATTCTATGCAAAGAAAGACTATGTAGCAGGCGATGTAGAATATATCAACAGCAACATCAGCAACTATCCTTTCAGCTATACATTCACAAGCAACCTTGCAAATGGCGACTCTATTATGATTCAAGACAGAATTACAGCCACAATGGTATGCGCCATCAAGAACAAACTCTATATTTCAAGGAACGCTTTGATGTTCAACCAAGAGACAGCATGGTGGAGTATCGGCAACATCGACGGAATACCTTCAGCACTTACAGTGAGCGCAAACGGTGACATCACATTCGTGGGTACAGTGGGCGGCAAACTATATAAGGCAACAGGTCTCAACCAAGCTGTTACAGAAGAATTAGTGACAACCGCCGTCACCTTTGAAGAGATAGCATTCGACTTTAACGCTCAAGCAATCACAAGCATAGCAATGAACCCTAACAACGACAACAACATCATCGTTACATTAGGCAACTATGGCAATGACAACTACGTTTATGAGTCAGTTGATGGTGGCGCAACATTCACTTCAAAACAACAGAACCTTCCAAAGGCTCCTGTTTATGCAAGCATCATCAATAAAGCAGACGGCAAAGCCATGTTAGGAACAGAGAAAGGTATCTATACAGCAACAGATAACGGTTGGGAATTAGCATTTGCTACAGCTCCTGTGATGGATCTCAAACAAGCTATCATGCCTAACCACGATAACGCTTACGAATATCTCATTGACGAAGTCGGCGACACAACAACAATTGTTTATCCGGGCATCTTCAACGAGGGTATGATTTACGCTGCTACATACGGCAACGGTATCATCAAATGTGACTCATACTGGGTAAATCCGGGCGACTACAGTGTTGAAGAGAACGTCATGGCAAACACATTGCCTCTCAACATCTATCCAAACCCAGTAAGAGGTAACGGATACATGAACATCAATATCAATGAGACAGCTGAGGTTAGCTACCAGATCTTCGACCTCGCAGGCCGCATGGTAGCAAACAGCGAACTCGGAACATACGTTGCAGGCGAACACTCAATCGCATTCTCAACAGAGAACCTCGCAAACGGCTCATATATCGTCCGCATGCAGGCTGGCAACAAAACTAACACAGCAAAGATTTTGGTTTACTAATATTATAAAAGCCGAGAAATAAAAAACAGGTGCCAATGGCACCTGTTTTTTATTTTAACAAAAATCACGCCTGCTCATTAATCAAAAAAGCAAGCGTAACAATCAATAGACATTCTCTTTCTGATATTGTTGATATTCACCATACGCAGGGCACGAAGAAGTGTGGACACAAGACGAAAAAACAACTCCAAAAGCGAACGCTAACGCCAATAACAATGCTAATTTCCTCATGATGACAATTTTATTTTTTTCTTACAAAGAAACGATATTTTTTCTAATTTTGTACACGCTAAGAAAAAAATTTTTCAATAAATGGAAATTAAAAAACCGGATATTGAATCATCATGGTATGAGGTGCTGAAACAAGAATTTGAGGAGCCTTATTTCTATGAAATAAAGTCTTTTCTGATACAAGAGAAAAGACAATATATTGTATATCCGCCTTCCCAACTGATATTTAACGCTTTCAACCTTACTCCTTTCGACAAAGTAAAGGTGGTGATATTAGGTCAAGACCCGTATCACAATGTAGGGCAGGCGCATGGTCTTGCATTCTCAGTACCAAACGGAATTATGCCGCCTCCAAGCCTAAAAAACATCTTCAAGGAGCTTCAATCCGACATCGGGATGCCTATTCCAACAAACGGGAACCTTGAGAGCTGGGCAAGAGAGGGAGTCCTCCTGCTAAACTCTTGCCTCACCGTAAGGGCAAACAACCCCGCCTCGCACCAAGGTATTGGCTGGCAAAGATTCACTGACGCAGCAATTAACGCATTATCTGAAAAAAAAGAACATATAGTCTTCCTTCTATGGGGCAACTACGCTATCGCTAAAGAGAAACTGATTGACACAAGAAAACATTTGGTTCTCAAGACTGTACACCCATCACCATTATCAGCCAACCGAGGATTCTTCGGCTGCAGACACTTCTCTCAAACAAACACATATCTATCAAGCAACGGAATATCCCCGATAAAATGGGACGTAATATTATAACCATGGAACAAATTGTATTCGCCACACATAACAAGAATAAACTCGAAGAAATAAGAAGTATCATCAACAATTACGAGATATTAGGTCTTTCTGACATCGGCTGCAACGAGGAAATTATTGAAGATGCCGACAACATAAAAGGCAACGCAAAAATCAAAGCCGACTTTGTAACCAACAACTTCCATCTTAACTGCTTCGCCGATGATACTGGTCTTGAAGTAGAGGCACTTAACGGAGAGCCGGGAGTTTTTTCCGCACGTTACGCAGGCGAAAACTGCTCGTATCACGACAATGTCGTTAAACTACTAAAAACGATGGAGGGTATTGAAAACCGAAACGCAAGGTTCAGAACCGTCATCGCCCTTAACCTTGACGGACAACAATATTTCTTTGAAGGCATAGTCAACGGGAAGATTCTCACCGAGGAACATGGTGACAAAGGCTTCGGATACGACCCTATTTTCCAACCTGACGGATTTAAAGAATCGTTCGCAGAAATGACTATGGAAACGAAAAACAAGATTTCCCACAGAGGAAAAGCAACAGCTAAACTCATTGATTTCCTTGCTAATAACAAATAATCTTTTGACATTATGAAGAAGACATTTCTACTAATTTCCGCACTATTTCTAATAAATCTTATTAAAGCGCAGGACAACAACATATATCAAGTTGAGAACAAGTGCGATGAAATAGTGCTTGACATCACAAAAATCAACACTTTCGAGCAAAGGATGCACTTCCTCTATTCGATATTGTTAGATGAACGCTTCAACATCAACACATCAGATAGAGATGGTTTCTTCATTATCAGCAAACAAGACAATGATGAGGAGCTTGACATTATGGACTCTTTTAATCAGTTCTGTGAAGAAGAGTCGTATGCATTCAGAAGTATGTCGAAAGAGGAGGCAGGAGAGAATTTCCACATTTGGAAAGCGGAGTTACCGGAGATGATAGTCACCTCAATGATGGGCGAGATTTATAATAAAGGCAGGATAAACAACCTTTGTGAAAATTCCGAGCCTTTCTGCACAGACAACGACTTATACATCTTTGAGGCTGGTGTTGATGCGGGATATGGAGAGCAGGGACCACAATATGCATGTCTTACCTCTCAGCCCAATCCGGCTTGGTATTATATGAGGATAGATCATCCCGGAGGAATGTTGATAGATATGGAAAGTAAACCACAAAAAGACATAGACTATTGTTGCTGGGGTCCGTTTGATGACCCATTTGCGCCTTGTCCAAATGGATTAACAGCCAACAAAGTGGTATCATGCAGTTATTCAACCAACCCACACGAGATTTGTGAAATACCTAACACGGCCACCACAGGCGAGTATTACATTCTAATTATCACGAACTTCTCGAATGAGCAATGCACCATTTCTTTTGAGAAGACATCGGGAGATGGCACAACAGACTGCTCGATACTCCCGCCTCTCATCGAATGCAACTACCCTTGTTACGGAGGAACTCTAACATTATCAGCACAAGATGTTAGTAACGCTATTTATTCATGGACAGGACCTAACGGGTTCACCTCGAATGAACAAGAGCCTGTCATTCCAAACGTGACAATGGAACATAGCGGTACGTATTCTTGTACTATCACTGTGGGTCAACAAACCAGCGAGCCTATGACAATAGACATCGAGATACTGCCAAACACTGTTGCAGATTTTGAATATGCACCCGGTTGCGCGGGCAACGCTACCGTTTTCCTTGGAAAAGAAAAGACCTCCCCGGAAGGTTACGATGACAGAATAACAAGACGTGTGTGGGATTTCGGTGACGGCTCGCCAACGATGGAAGGCAAAGTGGTGACACATAACTACGAATCGCCTGGTGAATACACCGTAACATATTCAGTAGCAGCAGAAAACGCATACAACTCTTGCGAAGACATTTCCACACAAAAAATTGAGATTCTGCCTCAAACAACATCAGACTTCTTCATATCAAAGACCGACGAAGCAATGACTTTCGTGTTCTCAAACAATGAGCAGACAATTCCAGCTGGTTATAACGATATGATAAACAAACGTATATGGGATTTCGGTGACGGCTCACCAACAGTGGAAGGTGAAACAGTAACACACACTTACAGCATTCCGGGAGAATACAACGTCACATACTCTGCCGCTACCGAAAACTCAACATATTCTTGCGAAGACAACTCTGTGAAAAATATTATCTCCATTGAAGCCGTAGCTGACTTCGAGTATGAATCGACATGCTTTGGAGAGGAGACAACATTCTTTGGAACCGAAAACACTCTCCCGGAAGGCTATAACTCCCTCATTACCAATCGGGAATGGCATTTTAGCGATGACAACTCCACATCATACGGCAACGAAGCTAAGCACATATTCAACGATTACGGCACACACGAGGTGACATATATTATCTCTTCCCTTAACGAGAACGGGTTATTCTTTTCTGATACAGTCACCAAAACAATAAATATAGGAATACATTATACGCCGGGATGTGAATACCCTTACGACAGCATCTTCAAACCGGAGATAGTATGCGACAATTTCTATTGGAACGGTCAATACTACAATTATCCCGGTATCTACACTCACACCTACACTACACAATTGGGTTGCGACAGCATAGTGTCTCTTCATATCGACAAAGTTTATTCGAACTTCACACTCAATGCGAGCCTCGAAGGTCAAGACATTGTGCAGCCAAGCTTTGGAATGATTCCGAACTATTACAAATATACTATAGAGGGACTTACAGAGCCTATTGAGGGCGATGTACCTTCATACAAATGGGAAATTTATTCATATTATGACACTCCAAACCATGTCGCTGACAGCACAAATTCAGGAAGCACATGGAATTTTACAATTCTCTCAGAAGACTCGACACAGGTGGCCGTCTCCGTCAACGAGGAAGGAAACGCCCTGCTGAAATGCATCATCGACTCGAAGTGCGGAACCACTTATTTAGAGAAATTCATCTACACAGAAGGATATCAGGAAGGATACTTTGTTGATGAGAACACTTTAGAAAGCAATATCAAAATCTTCCCTAACCCGGTGAAAGACAAGCTGTTCATCAGCTACGGAGATGGCGGCGTCTGTCTCCCGATGAACATCACTATCTACAACAGCTATGGTTTCCTGACAGACGAGATAAAAACAAACTCGTCCGACATAGTATCATACTCGATGAAGAACCTGCCGGACGGAGTTTATTTCATAAGAATCTCCATTAACGACACACAAGTGGTAAGGAAGATTCTATTTAGAAGATAATCAATACTTTCTGTTACCGAATCCCATGCACGCGTCTTGAACCTTGTGTATGAGTGGGAAACCTAAAGTAATCATGGCCTCAAAACCCTTATTGCCGCGATAACCGAGTGGCTGACCTCCTGTTGCATTGACATTGATGTAGGAGACGTCGCCGTTTAACGCCTTCTTGGAAACAGTGTTCAGAAGTCCAAGATGATAAGCCATATCTAATTTGAGCACTAAATAATACTCATTCATCGGGATATTAAATCTAAGTCCACCACCAAAAGCGAGCCCTAAATCAATAGGATTAATGACGGCATCCGACTCGCTGATATCCACGACATAGTTATAACCACCGATATTCATGGTATTTTCACCTCCATAGCAGAAGCATAATTCCGGAGCAACAAAGAGGTAAGGATTTATCACTTTTGAAGGGAAGAAACGATAAGTAAGAGGAATGCGTAAATCCAAATACTTGGCGTTCAGGACATCTTGAGAGTCATAGACATTCCTGAAGGTATATTTGATGTCAAAGCCTCGCTCAACCAAGGCGGCTTCGGCCGACACAGACAGACCGTAAACACTATTTATCGGGAACTCGGCAAAAGCAGCGATGACATAGTTTGACACGTTCAAAAATTCAGCATCAGAATAAGGGTTCACGCTGAAAGAAGTGTGATAAGAAGAGTATCCTCCTTTCAAACCAACCAATACAGCGTTGAATTTCTTATCTTTACCGCTAAAGGCGGCATAGTTTTGTGCCGGTAAGAAATAGCAAGATGCTAATATTAATACAAAAAGTAATAAAAACTTCCTCATTCCACTATCCTTTCTGCGAATCCGCCGTTAGGTTTCTTATCGATATAGACCCTTTGACCACCCTCCTGACAATAAGGCATGCCTTGGATAGAGCAGTCCACCTTCTTGATGACATACCATTTTTCTATCTTTTCGATACCGCCATTTGGGTAGGAAGTATTAGAGTTTGCAGGGACCAAGACACCTTTAATAATGTTACCATGATGGTAAGTAGTACCATCGCCTTGTGAGGATGTAGAGTTATAATACAAGACAAAACTACCTGTCGAGGCATCGCCATTGATATACACCTCATCAAAGTGTTCTTTCATTGGAGATGAGTTTGTAGAGATTTCAACATCTAAGGATGCGACACTGTTTCTCTGGTTGGTGATGGTGATAGTAATCATTTTATTTTTAATCCAAGGGTCGGAGTAATCCATCTCCAAGGAATAGTCACCGAAAACAGTGACTTCATTTCCCCAAGACACGATGCCATCGATAAAATATTTTCCGGTAATGTCAGGTGGGAAGAAGCCGTCATACATCATAGTTGTGTCGAAGCCAGAATGTTCTGACGACCAAATTTCGCGGTATTCTTTAGGATACACCTCATCAACCGAGACATAGTTGTCTTCATTACCGAGGAGGAACAAGGAGTCGCTATTAGATTTTTTACAAGCATTCATCAGCAAAAAAGATGCACAAAGAATGCCGATAAGCCTGAGTAATTTCATTATAAAGAACAGAGTTTGTTAGCGATTACATCAATAGCATTATCAATAGCGTCAGGATTTTTACCGCCGGCGGTAGCGAGGGTCTTTTGTCCGCCGCCTCCACCTTGAATAAGTTTCGCGCCTTCTCTAACAATAGCACCGGCATCCATACCTTTTTCATTCACAAGTGTCTGCGGAATCATTAGGCATAATGCTGGTTTACCATCGGCCACGCCACCCATCACGGCGACCATTTCAGAGTCGATGTCTTTCAATGCCGAGGCGATATTACGCAGCTGGTTCATATCAACATCGACGCGGGCCTTCACGAGTTTATGGCCATTCCAGTCAGTGGCGTTGCTGCACAGCGATTTGGCGGAGGATACGGCTTGTGCGAGCATCATCGCGTCAATTTTTTTCTGGAGTGCGTTATTTTGAGATATTAAAGTCTCGATAGCTTTAACGACATCACCTGATGATTTCACTGCGGTTTTAATTTTATTGATGGTATCAATCTGATTATCAAGATACTCGATGACGGCAGCGCCAGTGATAGCCTCGATACGGCGGACGCCAGCGGCTATTGCGCCTTCCGATAGGATTTTGAAAGCCCCTATACGTCCTGTTGAAGGGATATGAGTTCCGCCACACAGCTCGCACGAATAGTCATGACCAAAAGTGACGACGCGCACATTATCACCATATTTCTCTCCGAACAGAGCCATTGCGCCCATCTTACGTGCCTCGTCAATAGGTACATCGACGGCGGTCTCGTTCAGCAAGTCCTCACGTATCTTGTTATTGACAATCTCCTCCACCCTCTTTATCTCCTCGTCAGTCATCTTTGAGAAATGGCTGAAGTCGAAACGGAGGCGTTCGTCATCAACGAGAGAGCCTTTCTGTTCGACATGGGAGCCGAGCACTTGGCGTAAGGCGGCGTGCATCAGATGGGTAGCGGTATGGTTCGCCTCAATCTTCAGACGACGTGTCTCATCAACCTTAGCCGTGAACACTGTCTCAGGATTAAGAGGCAGAGTATCGGTGATATGAATGCTCAAGTCATTTTCTTTCACCGTATTGACAACGTTAATTGTCTCATTATCAGACATCAGCACTCCTTTATCACCAACTTGTCCTCCCATCTCAGCATAGAAAGGAGTCTTATCAAGAACAATTTCGTAATGGGTCTTACCTTTAGCTGAGACCTCTCTGAACTTGACGATATTAGCCTCACACTCCAAAGTGTCGTAGCCCATGAAATGAGTAGCCTTATTATCATGAATCAGTTCTATCCAGTCGCCAGACATTTTCTCAGCGGCTTTACGAGAGCGGTTTTTCTGTTCTTCGAGGTTAGCGTTAAAGCCGGCCATATCCACTTCAAGGCCTTTTTCCTCTGCCATGAGGTTTGTAAGGTCGATAGGGAATCCGAAGGTGTCAAAGAGTTCGAAGGCGAATGCGCCGTCAATGACTTTTGAGGAGCTATTTTGTTCGACATAGTTATCGAAGCGTTTGATACCCAGCGACAATGTTCTGAGGAATGATGTTTCTTCTTCGAAGATGACCTTAGAGAGCATTGTCTGTTGAGCTACAAGTTCAGGATATTGTTCACCCATATCATTTACGAGTACGGGCAGGAGTTTATAAACGAAAGGCTCGTTAAACTTCAGGAAGGTATATCCATAGCGGACGGCGCGTCGGAGGATACGACGAATAACATAGCCGGCGCCATTGTTTGAAGGCAGTTGTCCATCGGCGATAGCGAAGCTCACCGCCCTCACATGGTCAGCGACGACGCGCATAGCGATATCGGTCTTTTCTTCCTTACCATAAGCGATGCCCGACAACCTTGAAATCTCGTCAAGCATAGGGGTGAACACATCGGTGTCGTAGTTCGATTTCTTACCTTGGATGACACGGACAAGACGTTCAAAACCCATACCTGTGTCAACATGATGTGCGGGAAGATTAACAAGTGAGCCATTTGCGAGACGGTTATACTGCATGAAGACAAGGTTCCAAATCTCAATCACCTGTGGATTATCCTTATTTACAAGTTCACGGCCGTCAACAACCTTACGGTCGTCATCATCTCTATTATCTATATGGATCTCCGAGCAAGGTCCGCAAGGTCCCGTCTCGCCCATCTCCCAGAAATTATCCTTCTTTGAGCCATAGATGATCCTCGACTCATCAACGTGCTCTTTCCAGAACTCGAAAGCCTCCGTGTCGGGCGACAGTCCGTCTTTCTCATCACCGCCGAAGACAGTGACATAAAGCCTGTCCTTATCAATATGCATCACATCGGTAAGGAACTCCCAGCCCCATGCGATAGCCTCTTTCTTGAAATAGTCGCCAAACGACCAGTTTCCCATCATCTCGAACATAGTATGATGATATGTGTCGCGGCCAACCTCCTCAAGGTCATTATGTTTACCGGAGACTCTCAGGCACTTCTGTATATCAGCAACTCTCGCGGCCTTTCGAGGATTGTTTCCAAGGAAGACATCCTTAAACTGGTTCATACCCGCATTAGTGAACATCAATGTAGGGTCATTCTTTACAACTATAGGTGCCGATGGTACAACAACATGCTGTTTTGACTGGAAAAAATCCAAAAACTTCTTTCGAATCTCGTTAGCTTTCATATAAAAATTATTTTCAATTTTTTTTGGAATAAAACACGCAAATTTATAAAAAAATATTATTTTTGTCGCATTAATAAAACAAAATCTTCATTTTTTTGTAAAAATCAATTATGACAGAAAAAAAATATACATATAATCCGCAGACTCTCTCTTACGACGAATATCGACCATCGTGGAAAAAGAGAACGTGGAGGGTGCTTATCTTTATCTTCTCGGCAGTAGCATTAGGTTACGGGTTAATGTATCTTATTGAGAGACAGATAGGTTCGCCCAAAGAGCGCATGCAGGCAAGGGAGATAGAATATCTTAAGATTCAGTATGAGATTTTAAATGACAAGATATATAACATCAACGAGCTGCTTTCCGAGATGCAGGACCGTGATGACAACATCTACCGAATGATATTCGAGGCGGAGCCAATACCGACATCCATTCGCAAGGCAGGATACGGGGGAACGAACCGTTACGAGGCCTTATCAGGATATATTAATAGCGATATGGTGACAAACACCGCCAAGAAAGTTGACATATTGGAGAGCCAGCTGTATGTACAGTCGAAGTCGTTCGATGAGGTTTTCGAGATGGCGAAGAACAAGAAGGAGATGTTAAGCTGTATCCCTGCCATTATGCCTGTAAGGAATGTTGACATCTACCGAATCTCATCACACTACGGATATAGGACGGACCCTTTTTATAAGGTGCAGAAGTTCCATGGAGGAATAGACTTCAGCGCACCATTAGGCACACCTATATATTGCTCCGGCGACGGCGTTGTGGAGAAGGTGGAGAAAAACAAGGGCGGATACGGTAACAACGTGGTTATCAACCATGGCTACGGATACAAGACGCGCTACGCTCACCTCAGCAAGGCCTTGGTAAAGAAAGGACAGAAGGTGAAGAGAGGCGAAAAGATAGCCTTAGTCGGAAACAGCGGGAAATCGACAGCGCCACACCTTCATTATGAGGTGATAAAGAACAACAAGGCAATAAACCCTGTGAACTTCTTCTTCAACGACCTCACTCCAAAAGAATACGAGACAATACTTGAATTATCGCAAAGACCGTCGCTGACAATGGATTAACCCATGGAGATAAAGAAGTTATATTATAAGATTGGAGAAGTGGCGGAGATGTTCAACGTTAACACCTCTACAATAAGGTATTGGGAGAGCGAGTTTGATGTTCTTCGTCCACGTAAGAGCAGCAAAGGCAACCGCATGTTCACCGAGCGCGACCTCCGTTATCTCCAAGTGATTTACCAGCTTGTGAAAGTCAAAGGATATACCATTCAGGGTGCTAAAGACGCGATGAAGACCAAGTTCGACAAGCTTGAGGAAAACGCCTTGATGATACGCACACTAAATAACGCAAAAAAATTCCTCCTCGACATTGACGAGCAACTTGAGGAGAAACAGAGAAGTTTGAGAGAAATAAAGAAGTAGTCCTCTCCCCTATCAGAACGTCTTATCCTGAACGAGGTAGTTCTTCACATAATCAGCTATTCCGTCTTCGAGTGATGTGAAGGGCTTGTCATATCCGGCATTACGTAACTTATCCATCTTCGCCTCTGTAAAATATTGATATTTATCCCTGATATCCAAAGGAGTGTCAATGAATTTGATGTTCGGTTCCTTATTCAAGGCATAGAAGGTGTTTGTTGCGAGGTCGAAGAAAGAGCGAGCATTACCGGTGCCGAGATTATACAACCCGCTCTCCGGGCGTCTTTCAATGAGGAAGAGTATCACGGAGGCGATATCTTTGACATAGACGAAATCGCGAAGCTGTTTGCCGTCTTCAAAATCGGGGCGATGGGAGCGGAAGAGCCTCACCTCTCCATTATCAAGAATCTGGTGGAAGGAGTGTAATATGACCGATGCCATACGTCCTTTATGATATTCGTTAGGGCCATAGACGTTAAAGAACTTCAGGCCTGCCCAGAAAGGCGGGCATTTCTCCTGCGAGAGTATCCATTTGTCTATCTCATTTTTTGAGCGGCCGTAAGGGTTCAGGGGGACGAGTTTATCTACCACCTGATGACTGTCATCATAACCGAACTCGCCACCGCCATAGGTCGCGGCGGAGGACGCATAAATCAACGGGATAGAGTATTCGGCACAAAGCGTCCATAGTCTCTCGGTATAATTCACGTTTAACTCGGCAAAGACATTCCAATCGAACTCGGTGGTGTCGGTACGTGCGCCGAGATGAACGATGAAATCCACTTTTGAGTGATTATCCTTCAGCCATTCGTGAAGGCGTTCTCTCTCAAGAAACAGTTGGCATTTCTTATTACGGAAATTCCTTTCCTTAATTTTTTTTGAGAAGTCATCAACAAGGACGAGGTCCTCTCTTCCAATTTGGTTGAGGCTGCCTGCCACAACGCTTCCGATAAAACCGGCTGCACCAGTGATTACTATCATATATTAATTATTTTCTTCTTTTCTTGTCTTGATGTAATTGTCCCATTTCGCGAGCACTGCCGCCATATCGGACGGGATATCCGAGTCGAACAGCATCTCTTTTCCTGTGGAGGGGTGAACAAAGCCAAGAGTTTTGGCATGAAGGCTATGGCGAGGTATCTCCTCGAAGCAGTTTTCGACAAACTGCCTGTATTTTGAGAATGTAGTACCTTTGAGGATACGGTTGCCGCCATAGAGGGCGTCATTGAACAGAGGGTGTCCGAGATATTGCATGTGGACACGGATCTGGTGTGTCCTTCCCGTCTCCAAACGGCATTCTATCAAGGTGACGTAGTTAAAGCGTTCCACCACGGAATAATGTGTCACGGCGGTCTTGCCCTGACTCCCATCAGGATATACCGCCATCGCTATCCTGTCGTACAACGAACGCCCTATATTTCCCTCTACGGTTCCCTCATCTTCAGCAAAATCGCCCCATACCAAGGCCTGATAGCGGCGTGTGATGGAGTGCTCATAGAACTGCGCCGCAAGGTTATTCTGCGCCGTCTCATTCTTTGCCACAACCATAAGGCCTGTAGTATCTTTATCGATTCGATGCACAAGATATCCGAAGCCATTGTCAACCTTCGAGTTATTCTGTTGGAAATGATAAGCGAGGGCGTTAAGCAAGGTGCCGTTGAAGTTACCGTGACCGGGATGAACCACAAGTCCAGCCTGTTTATTTATGACGATGACGTCATCATCTTCATACACCACGTCAAGGCTTATTTCTTCCGGGAAGATGGTGACCTCCCGCGGAGGATATGCTAAGACAACCGTCACAACATCAAACGGTTTCACCTTATAGTTTGATTTGACAGGCTTGTCATTGACAAGGATGCTGCCTGCCTTTGCCGCATTTTGAACCCTGTTACGCGATACGTTTTCCAGACGATTCTGCAAAAACTTATCCACACGCACCAATGTCTGTCCCTTATCAGCCACTATCCTGAAATGCTCGAACAGCTCGGTATTCTCCTCATTGTTCTCAGCTATTACACCTACGAAATCTTCCGACATGTCACTATCACTTTGAAACAACAATTTTTGACGAGAAGCAGGAGCCGTCTGTTGAGATGACGCGCAACAGATATACACCATCTGGCAGTCCGCTGACATTCAGTCTGTTAGTATAAGAATAAGAGGCGACTTCTTTTCCTGTCATGTCAAAGATTCTCACATCTTCGCAGAGTTCATTATCCAAGCCGTTGATAAGTACGAAATCTCTTGCCGGGTTCGGCGACACTGACAATACGTCATGAGTATTCTCCTCGACACCCACGAAATAGGCCTGTCCCATGACCGGGCGAATCATGATAGAGCCGGGGAAGGAGCTATTTTTCCAGCCGTCGCCAGCATTATAGAAGTTATATTGTGAGTTATCGTTTGACGAGTCGAAGCCGACGTTTATCGATTTGCTGCTCTGTTGCCTTATTCCTACATAGAAAGTGCTATTCACCTTCACTGCCTCGTCAAATTTATAGAAAGCGAATTTATAAATCAGGTCGTCGTCCCATTTAGGTAGCTGGTTTTCAAGCGAGTAAATCATCTCGCCCGGTTTTCCGTTATTGTCTTTCCACACGCATACGTCGAAGAGGTTATTATTTGCGTTATTAAAAGTCCTGTTAAAGAGGATTTGAACACCTTTGATAGAGTCGAGGGCAGAGACTTTAAATTGTGTAGCCATATAGGTGTCAGCGGGGGTGAGGCCGTAACCGCGTTCAGGGGTGCCGTCGTCGTAGGCGTAATAATTATAGAATCCCTGATGGCGCACCAAAGAGTCGCCGACGATGGATCCGCCACCATCTTCAGACACATTCAGATAATGAGTGATGGTGAACGATGTAGTGTCATTAGAGTTGGTATAAGGAAAGATAAAGTCGTACATCGAGATGTGAATGCTGTCGATGCCGATGGTGTAATAAGGTTGGAGGAAGCCCATTGTCTCTTGGGAGGCATAGCTCCAATCAGAATTATTATCTTTCACAACACATTGGTGCACAACCTGATGAGCATCTTTATCGAGGTTTGAGACGAGAATGCGGTATTCATTATTTATTGCGGCGATAGGGTTATCTTTAAACTGCCAATAAGGCATAGACTGGTATCTGCTGAGGAAAGAAGGCACGGTAGCGGTGAGGCTTGTCATAGGATACGAGTCGTCGGCAACGGTTCTGTCCTTGTCGAGATAAACGAAATCGATATTCCATTGGTCCATATTGCTTCTATCGTTCGGATACATTGTTGAGGGCAGTGTGCCGTAGTTGAAGAAGAGGACATAGAAGTCGCGTTTGAAGTAGCAAGTGTCGGTGATGGGTATCATCACTTTTTTAAAGAACTTGTTTGTGCCGCACTGCGAGATGAAGGTGTCTATCTCGGAGCCTTCTGACGCCCACACTTGGTTCCATCTGACATTTCTGAAAAAGCCTATGGTGTCGAAAGTGATGGTGTCGATGATAAAGTCGTCAAAGCCATAGCCGAACTTAAGCACGAGGGAGTCGTCTCTATCGGGGCAGTCGCCGAAGCCGCCGGGCTGGTAATAGAAGCTGAAATAGAGCGAGTCGGCAGGAGACAGTGCGTCACCGTTGATGCTGTCGAGGCGTATTGGGCACGACATGAGGGAGTCGGCAAGGAAAGGGTTGCTGCTGCCATTAGGATATACCACTCCGAAGCGGTTGACGACGTCGAGAGTGGCAGTGCCGTGATTTACAGGCATATAAGGGAATCCGGAGTTCACGAAGACGTTGTTAGTCTGCCAACGGCTCTCGTCAGGATAGATGCCTGAGCCAGAGAAGTCATCAAAGAAAGGCAGAGAGAGAGGCTCATTGTCAGGGCGACTAACCTTAGATTCGGGGTAAGTGCCGCCATGATTAAAACCTGTGATATATTCCTGCGCGCTGCCGGCAGAGGCAAGCATCAAGACAAGCAGGGGCAACAAAAATAGCTTTTTATTCATCATAATAAAAGTCGTTATCATCAAACAAATCAAAATCGTCATAAAGCACTGTGTCAATCACCACCTCCTTTTTAGGGACATAGAATCTCATCTTCATATCCTCTGCGCGTTCGGCAGAGTCGTAGGAGAATTTGCGATATTTCAGTATATAGTCAAAACTATCAATCACATATTTTATGATATCAGGTTCCACTTTTTTTATTCTCATAGCATCGACGGCAGAGTCGCGGCGGTATTTTTCTTGTCTATACCAATTGAAATCGAACGACTTATCTGATTTGAGCCAGATGTTTACTGTTGAGCCGAGAGGCACCATTGCCTCATACGAGAACTCCGGGTCGGTGCGTGAGACGAAGAGCTCGCCCATATCCTTGGTGTCAATAAAGATTTCATTTCCCACATTAAGGGAGGCGTTGTTCAGCACTTCTTTCACGTCATCATAGCTGACGCCTACAAGGTCAGGAAGATACGTCATCTTGTCTCCATTGCCGAAGCCGACGACAAGGGTGATAGGAGAGCCCTTAATCAGCATGGTGTTCGGTTCTACAACAGAGTTATTGAACTTCTGGTCCACCACGGCATTGCGGGCGAAGTATTCCACATATTCAAGCTTATCCACCTTCAGCCCTACGCTTTTTAAAGATACCATTGCTTGGCGTAGCGACAGGTTGCGCAGGTTAGGCATAGCCACCGATTCAGGAGCGATGGAAGAGCGCACCACATACACGTTCCTACCCTTCTTGACTTTCAGTCCGGCAGCAGGATTCTGTTGATAGACAGCACCTTCCGGGAAATCCTTCACATACACGCTGTCCAACAGTTGAAAACGGAAGTCGTCGCCATAGCGTTCTATAGCCTCGTCATAACTCATACCAACCATATCCGGGACAGGGATTTCCTGACCGTGCCGTGTGTAATTATCGAGAAAACTGAAAGTGAGCTGCATGGCTCCAAAAAGCAACAAGGCCATTGCTGCTATACTGATATAGAACCACTTATCTTTCAAGAAGGCAGGACATTTCATTTTTTTATCTTTTTTAATATTAATACGCCTATTTTTAGTAATTTTGAAGGCACAAAGATACGTAAAAAATTGGTTTTTAGGGTTTATTTATCATGAAAAAAATAGCAATAATATGTGGAGGATATTCCGGGGAATACGAGATATCCATTAAGAGTGCGAAGGTAGTGAAATCGCATCTTGACAGCAGCAAATACGAGACATACATCATTGTGATTCAAAGGGACAGATGGTATCATCTTGAAGATGACGGCAGATGCACCGATGTTGACAAGAACGATTTCTCAATAACTGTTGACGGCAAGAAGGTTGTCTTCGACGGCATTTTCAACGCCATACACGGCATTCCCGGAGAAGACGGCAGGCTGTTGGGATATTTCGACATGCTTGGGATACCGTACACATCGTCAGGGTTCACCACCTCGGCTATAACATTCCACAAGGAGTTCTGCAAGACAGTGGCGGCATCGGCAGGAGCCAACGTCTCACCATCAATAACCATCAACAAGGGCGAGAGATTCGACAAATCAAGCATCATAAAGACGTTAAAGCTACCTTTGTTTATTAAGCCTACATGCAATGGCTCGTCGGTGGGTGTCAGCAAGGTCAACACGGAGGAGGAGTTCGATGCAGCAGTAGAGAAGGCGTTCTCTGCCGGAGACCAGCTGATGTGCGAGAAATTCGTGAAAGGGCGCGAGCTGGCTTGCACCGTGATGCAGGTCAAAGGAAGGACAATGGTGTTCCCGATAACAGAGATAATAAGTAAAAACGACTTCTTCGATTACGAGGCTAAATATACCGAGGGGAAGTCCGACGAGATAACGCCTGCCGACATCGACGAGCAGACGGAGATAGAGGTAAAAGCCATGTCGGCGGTGCTTTACAACAAATTAGAATGCAGAGGCTTCGCACGTTTCGACTATATACTGTCGCCTAAGCAACTGACATTCATCGAGGTGAACATCGTCCCCGGAATGTCGGAAGCCTCTATCATGCCAAAACAAGCCGCCTGCATGGGAATATCTCTCGACAAACTCTTTGAGATGGCGGTTGACAACATCTTCTAACAAGTACCATCATGAATAAAATTATTGAAATATTAAAACCGATTTCAGAGATACTGCTACTAACCGCTCTGATAGTGTTTTTCCCCGATATAGTATGGTATTTCGTCATCTCAATAGTTCTATTCTTACTCGGACACCCGCTGTGCAAGTTATTCAGGAAGATACACATAAAGCGCCTCTATCTAAATGACAGCGTTGCCGCCTTCATGACGCTATTAGTGATGTTCGGGCTTATTACATCGTTGCTCTTGGTGTTTATCCCGATTTTCAACAGTCAGGCGAACATGATAAGCAACATTAACACCGATGAGCTGATAGCGTATTTTAACAAGCCGATATCGGACGTCTATCATTTTCTCGGCAGATTCAATATTATTAGCTCATACGAAGACACATTACAGTATATCGAGAATGAGATTAACGGTTTCCTCAATCTGACCAACATAGGTGCTGTTTTATCGTCAGTGATTTCTACGACGGGAAACATTTTCGTTGGGATTTTTTCGGTAGTGTTCATAACGTTCTTCATGCTTCGGGAGCCGAAGATAATACATAATATTATTATTGCATTCACTCCGGAGAAGCACACCGAGAAGGTGGCGAATATTATAAGAGAGTCGAAAGAGCTGCTCACAAGATACATGTTCGGGCTTATCATTGAGATATGCACCATGATGATAATCATATCTACAACATTGACAATCATTGGATTAAAGAATGCAGTAGTTATTGGGGTGATTGGTGGGATGTTGAACATCATACCATATCTCGGTCCACTCATGGGAGCTTGTGTAGGTGTAATACTCGGAATAATATCCATCTTTGTCGCCGGGGAGTATAACATGCTGTTAAACACGATAATAGTTGTAGCCGCGACATTTGCTGGTGCGAACCTTATTGACAATTTCGTATTACAGCCGTTGATATATTCGAAGAGTGTGAAGGCTCATCCCATTGAGATTTTCATTGTGATATTGATGGCCGGGAAGCTGGCTGGAATAATAGGGATGATAGTGGCGATACCGAGTTACACTCTGATACGTATTGTTGCGAAGCAGTTTCTGAGCAAGTTCAGGATAGTGGAGATGCTCACGAAGAAGTTAGACAGCGACGTATAGGTTTTTCGTAAGGCAAAAAAAGGTGGCTAATACGTTTAGCCACCAATATTTTTCCGAGTAAGGATTAGACTGTGAGGATATCCTTTTGTTTCAGTTCATAGAGCTCGTCTATCTTCTTGACGAACTTATCGGTAATTTTCTGGATTTCCTCTTGAAGTTGTTTCACTTCATCTTCTGACACGCCTTCTTTTTCGAGTTTCTTAGCGTCGTCGTTTCCGTTACGGCGGATATTTCTGATACCCACTTTAGCTTCTTCGGCGGCTGTTTTAGCGCGTTTTGCGAGTTCTTTACGGCGTTCTTCAGTGAGAGGCGGCACCAAAATCCTGAGGAAGTCGCCTTCGTTCTTCGGGTTGAAACCAAGGTTCGCAGCCTGAATAGCCTTATCTATCGCGCCAATAGCACTCTTATCAAACGGCATAACAATAATCTGTCGGGCATCAGGCGTGCCTATGTTGGCGGTCTGCTCAATCGGGACTGTTGTTCCGTAATATTCTACCTTTACACCCTGAAGCATCATAGGGCTTGCCTTTCCGGCTCTAATCTTCTGAAACTCCGATTCAAGATGTTTGATAGTACTCTCCATCGTTTCGGCAGTCTCATCCAAAATAAATTGAGATTCTTCTGTCATATTTTTCAAAAATTTTCGGTACAAAAATAATCTTTTTTTATATCGGATTATACAATCCATAAAAAAAAGGGTTCTTTTTTACTCTATAATAAGCCATTTTGTTAACAACGAGCTCTTTTTTATCCATATTCCACAGATATGTGCGGATGCGTTTGTCGCTATAATCCACCTTCGGGATAAAAAATCCACAGGTAAGCAGCAGGTTTTCGCCCGGCATGACGACCTTGTCCTTGCTTTCAAAGCTTCTCCATAGAATAGTGGAATCGTTCTTCGGGTCGGTGATGTGAACAACAAGCAAGAGCCGGCTCAAGGTGTCGTGAACAGTGACATCAGCGATAACACCAAGACGTTCAATGTCTTCCGTTATTGAATCGGAAGGTATCCCTCTCGAACAAGCCCACTCTGTCCCACTGCCAACAAACACCTCTGACGCCAAATCAATAAGCAGCGGACTGCCATTATCCTCTTTCGACAAGGTAAGACAACGTGTTGTAAACCATGTCTTTTCCTTAACGAGGTAAGGATATTCCGCCACTGCAGACATCTCCCACGACATCTCGGCATGGTCAGCGAGCCCAACACATAGATATTTCGCGCCATTGGTTTTAAGATAATGCTGATAGTCGGACAAGGCATCTGTTTCTGAGAAACATCTCGCATCTCTCACGCCAGCTCTCTCCTGATAGAACTCGTTCATAAACGCCCTGTCGGCATAAGAGACGAGGCAGACGCTGTCGTGATAGCACTCCATATCGTCTTTCATCTCCTCCGCAATCTGGTCAAAACCCTGATGTGTCATCTGTCTATAATATTGTCTATCAAAGATAAGCGACGACAATCCGATGAACAGCACACAGGCGACGACGGCGGTAATGGTAGTTCTTGATACATTATCATCATAGAAAGAAAGAGCAAAGATGATGATGAAGTGGAAGCTGAATATGAGGGTGCTGAACTGCAGTATAGGTTCTTTCAGAAAAGAATAAGCCATTGCGACAGCGAAAGGCACAGCAAAGAACAACACACACAACAGACGTATCACAAGCTTTCCTTCTTGTTTCTTGCATCCCACGACAATGGGGAGAAGGACGACGACTAACATACAGAACATGAACAATTTACTATAGTTCATCGAGTAAGACAGGAAGTCGAGGAGGAAGGAATGTTGAGGTGGAGCGAGCCAGCCGCCGATGCTGCCATAGACAAACAGCTGGTAATAGAACACCGGCAAGGAAGGCATGAAGAGCAGTACAGCGCACAGGCAGCTGATGAGGTAGGCGTATCTTCGTTTCTTATCTAAATTTTTGAGGAAGAACAGGCCTGATAGTGCGATAATACCGGCCTGCATCATTGAGAACATCTGTATCTCGGCGGCGCAGAAAGCCGACAATGCGAATCCCGCGCAGGTACCCACGCTGAACCTCTCATCAGGAGAAAGCATCTTGTTCCAGAAATAGACGAGCAGCAGCACAAAGAACAGGCCGGGTGAATAGGGTCGTATCAGCTGGCTATAGAACACGAACAGCTCGCTTACCGACACAAAAGCGGCCGACACGAGAGCGACGTTTTTATTAAACCATTGTCTTGCAATCACGAAGACGAGATAGACAGAAGCCACGCCCATCAAGGCGAAAGGTAGCTTCAGCCAGAACTCATTCCAGCCGAACACCTTGACCAAAAGGAAGAGGAAGACCTGCACACCGGCGGGGTGAGAGTCGTGAAGCATAACGCCTTCACGTATGAGGTCGCGGAAGTTGTCGTAACATGTTCTCGACAATGCGCTGAACTCGTCGTGCATGAAAGGCACGTCACCGAGATGATACAGGCGTAATACAGCTGAAAGGAGCAGGATTATCAATAAGATAACCCTGTCGTATCCAGACAATTTCTCTTTTGTCATTTTCATTTTGTGACAAGAGTGCCGATATTCTCGCCTGAAAGCACTTTGGTGAGGTTCCCTTTGGTATTCATGTCGAAGACAAGCATCGGCATATTGTTTTCCTTACACATTGTGAAGGCGGTAAGGTCCATCACCTTGAGGTTCTTATTATACGCCTCGTCATAAGTGATTGATTCGTATTTAGTTGCCGAAGGGTCTTTTTCCGGGTCGGCGGTATAAATGCCGTCAACGCGGGTACCTTTGAGAATGATGTCGGCTTTAATCTCAATAGCGCGGAGTGCGGAGCCCGTATCTGTAGTGAAATATGGGTTTCCGGTGCCGCCACCGATGACGACGACATATCCATTCTCAAGATATTCAATAGCTTTAGGTCCGCTCATGGTCTCAGCTATTTTATCGATATATAATCCGGACAGCAGCACTGTCTTGATACCTTTGGCCTGCAATGTCGATTGTATCGCAATGCTGTTTATCACTGTAGCGAGCATCCCCATGCTGTCACCCTGCACCCTGTCGATGCCTTTGCTCGCACCTTGGAGACCACGGAAGATATTTCCGCCGCCAATAACAATTGCTATCTGCGCTCCTTCTCTAACAGCATTAGCAATCTCTTCTGCATAATCATCAAGTCGTTGCGGGTCAATGCCGTACTGCTGGTTTCCCATCAGAGCCTCACCGCTAAGTTTCAATAACACTCTTTTGTATTTCATATCCATATAATTAATGTTAAAACCAATAACCAAAATTAATAAATCCTATAGGTCCACCACTCATGTTGGAACCCATCAGGCTAACCTCCACCGGACCGATAGGGCTGTCGAAGCCAAGGGTGAACCCGTAACCAATGTTAAAATTAGTATCATCAAACCATTCTTTGAAAGTGTCGCTCAAATAGCCGAAGTCGAGATTTAATGTGCTATACAGCTTCTTATAGAAATTGTACTGCCATGCGAACTTGCCTATAAGGAGATGATTGACAGAGGTGTTTACAAACTCAAGACCCGTGAAGGAGATGATATTATCGAAATAATTCATTTTCGATTGTCCTCCTACAAAGAACTTATAGAAGTCCGGAAGCTCGGAGCGACCTATTTTGGAGGCGACCTCAACACCTAAGATAAAAGAGCTTTTCTTGGTAAAAGGAAAAGTCTTGAGCATGTCGCCATGAATGATGAACAACGGCTGGAGCTGTCCGGTGCTATAAACGCCCTCGTAAAACAGAAACTTACTTAAGAAATTGATTCTTAAGCCTTTACGAACAAAACTCGGAGAGTCTTCATTTTGGAAGAAATAGTTGAAATAGAGATATGCGAAAGGCTCATAGGCTTTTTTCAGTCCGTTAGAACCTACAAGGTCTTTCATGTGAGCATAGTCTAAGACGGTTCCGAAACGAAGCTGCTGCGTCAAGCCGAGGACGATGCTCGAATACAAATCTAAGCGGTTGTTCTGAATGCTATAAGAGTTTGAGATTTGGTTTTTCGAGAACTGGCTCATTCTCATATAGTTAACAATAGCTTCCGAGCCATAGCTAAATATTCTGCCATACTTTTTATTAAAACGCACTTTAACAAATGGGCATTCAGCAATATTCAAATCGACATTCAGGGTGACGCGGTTCATAGAATTGAAGGCGTTACGCACAAGGAAGTTTGTCAAGACTCCAATACCGTAGTTGTTGTCATAATGTATTGCGAAAGAGAGTGACATATCGCTAATCTCGGTGCAATGCAGTTTGAGGAAGATGCCGCATGGGGTGTCAATAAATTCATACCACACATCTTTGTAATATCCCGATGCGCTGAGTTTAAGTATTTGTTCTTCAATGTCATCTATCGAGACGACGCGAGGGAAATCGGTTCCGAACTCACGTTTAAGATATACCTCGTGTCCTTCAGGCACGCCTTCGACATCAACACCTATTACGTTGACAGAATCGACCGGTTGGACATGCGGACGTTCTATTGTGAAAGGTTCTATATTATATAAGGAGTCGGCGAGGCTCTTCAGTCTGGGGTAGAACTCTCTTGCCGCTGTCTCTCCAAAATGAAGTATAGAATCATAGTCGTCGAAAGAGAAAAGGTTACGGCCATGAAGGTCGGGGCGAATATAAATATCGCAATGTGACTTGGCGTATTGGCTTTCCTGAAGAGAGGAGAGGTTGAGCATACAGGAGAGGAGGCCCAAGGAGCTGTCAATCTCGTCGGCGGGTATTGTAGCGTCTTCGAGGTCAACACCTATAATAATATCTGCGCCTTTCTCCTCCATATTCCTCACGGGGAAGTTGTTCACGAGGCCGCCATCTACGAGCAGCCTGCCGTCAATACGCACGGGAGAGAAGAAGAACGGTATCGCCATACTTGCCCGGATAGAGCGAGGCAGGCTCCCCTTAGTCAGCTCATACTGAGTGGCCTTTTCAACATCAGTAGCGACGCAGTAGAAAGGGACGGGCAGCTTCGAGAAGTCACGTATTTTATATGATGGAAGGGTCAGCCTGCTCATGAGGAGGTTGACATAGACTCCGTCTTTCAAGGAGTATTTTGTCTTCACCTTACCGCCCGTGATAGGCAACGTGGTGATGTAGTTCTTACGGTAGATTTTATTCTCAATAGGAGAGTATATCTCAGGAATGTTATCATAGATAACCCTGTTCCAATTCTGTTTGCACACAAGCTCCTCCATCATGTCAGGGTCGTAGCCGATGGCATAAAGAGCACCAATGATAGAGCCGATGCTTGTACCACCGATATAATCGATGGGGACACCAGCCTCTTCTATCATTTTCAGAACCCTGATATGGGCAAATCCTTTAGCACCTCCGCCACAAAGGACAACGCCTACGGTAGGCCGGCCGCCTCCCGACAAGGAGTCTGCAGACGAGGCTACTACGCTGTTCGAAGCAAGAAGCATCGCAAAAAGAAACAGTATTATTCTCTTAACCTTCATACTAATGTATTAAAACCAAAACCCGATATTTACAAACAAGACAGGATTCTTATCAACATTTGACTTTGACAAGGCGAGCTCAACAGGTCCGAAAGGCGACTTGACTCCCATTGTCAACCCGGCACCGATGATAAAATTCCTTGGCACAAACATACTCGTGAGAGACGAGTTAGAATAATAACCGAAGTCACAATTCACAACAGAATAGAACGACTTTGTGAAAGACCAGAACCATGAAGTCTTGGCAAAAGCCAGATAATCAACAATATTATTGATAAACTCCATTCCTGTAAAAGAGATAAGGTTATCTAAATAATTCATTTTAGACTGACCGCCGATGAAGAAACTATGGTTCAGAGGCAGGTAACCCGTACCGATTTTTCCGGCGGCCACCGCTCCAATTCTCAACGAATGCCGCTCCCCTATTGCGAACGACTTATTAATATCCGCGTTATAAGAAAACACGAACGGGAATTTCCCGGAATCCATAAAACCGTCCGCCAAAAACATTTTTGCTATGATGTCAACATTCAGTCCTTTCCTCACATAAACCTGATGGTCCTCATTGTTAAAGAAATAATGCAGATAAAGGTAAGGGTTAAAATCATACTTATAAACATCGTTGATATTGATACCGAACTTGTAATAGAAGTCGTGGTCGATATAATCTTTAAAGCGGGAATAATCGGCTACAGCACCTATTTTAATCTGTTGATTGATAGAGCCCACGTGTTGAACGAAGATATCGGCTCTGTTCACATTGGCATAGATTGCGTTTTGAACCTTGTTATCAAATACGAGGTCCATATTGAAAAACATGGAAGAGAGCTCTCCTCCATATCTGAATTTGCTGTTTTTGTGCCTGACGTAGCGCGCCTTAAAGAATGGACAGTCAGCGATGTTGACATCGAGGTTAAGTGTCGCCCTGTTCAGTTTCTTTGTAGAGTTCATCATTGAGAAGTTAAGAAGCACGCCCATTTTGTAGTTATTATCGTAGTGTGCGCACACCGACAAGGTTGTAGAAGTCTTGTTTTTGCAGTGCATGACAAGAACGTTTTTATTGTCATTCTCAACAACCTCGTACCAGATATCGGAGTAGTAGCCCGTGGAGTAATTACTAATGATAACAGTCTCAATATCATTGATAGAGAAAGTGCGTGGGAAGATTGTGCCAAAGTAAGACTTTATCACACTTTGTTCATCGATGCCGACACCTTCAATCCTCACCTCGTCGATAGTGATGGAGTCGATGGGGAGGACATGAGGCCTGTTGATTATGAAAGGCTCGATATTCTGAAGTGAGTCGGCGAGGCGTTTTAGTTCGTCCTGATGCAGCAGGGCAGCGTCTTCACCGCATTTGAGTATAGGACTGAAATCGTTGAATGACAGCATATTAGCCTTTCCGACATCAGGTCTTATCAGAATATCGCATTGTTCTCTTGCCACGTTACTCTCATGTTGTGACACCACGGCAATCAGTCGTTCAAGGATTTTGAGGGAGTTATCGAGTTTATTTTTTTCGATATATTCGCTTTCGAGGTCAACGCCTATAACGATATCCGCTCCTTTTTCGCGCAGGTTTTTCACTGGGAAGTTATTAAGCAGACCGCCGTCGCACAGCAGTTTATCATTATAATCTACAGGAGCGAACAGGAAAGGTATGGACATACTTGAGCGGATAGCTCTTGCGAGTGAGCCTTCCTCGAAGACTATAGGGTCGGACGTGGTGATGTCGGTGGCGATACATAGGAAAGGGACGCTGAGATCGTTGAAATCGCGTTTCTGGTAGGCGGGCAAGGTAAGACGTGTAAGCAGCATATTGACATACACGCCGTCAACGACGGATTGTTTCACCTTCAGTTTACCATCTTTGATAGGTATGGAGACGAGATATTTTCTTTTGTTGAACCGTGTGTCGATAGGCATAAAGTCGTGAGGGACTTTATCTTTGATGATGAGGTCCCAGTTTTGGTTAACGGTGATATCCTTCATCACATCGGGGTCATAGCCCACGGCGTAGAGACCTCCTATTATTGAGCCCATGCTTGTGCCGGCAATCATATCGATAGGGATGCCGGCATCTTCGATAGCCTTCAGTACGGGGATATGGGCGAATCCTTTGGCACCTCCACCGCTCAGCACCACGCCAATGGTAGGGCGTTTCTTCAATGGGGCGGCAATAGTATCCTGTGCCATGGCGTTTGCAAGAGAGCAGCACCACAGGAGCACGACCAAACTAACAAAAGATATCTTCCTCATACCACGAAATACTTTTGCGGACAAGGTCTTGACCTTGTCCGCATAATAATATTACATCTCTCTACCGTGACAATTCTTATATTTCTTACCGCTTCCGCAGGGGCATAGGTCGTTTCTTCCGACCTTCTTCTCCACCCTGATAGGCTGTGTGACCTGTTCACTCTGGGTGTTGCTATGTGACTGAGACAGCATGTCGGAGCGTTGTTCTTTCAACTGGGTGCGGTCAACGGGTCTTGCCCTGTGTTCACGGATAGTGTTCGGGTCAGGCATAGGGAGGTCCGACTTCATCAGGAAGGAGATGACCTCGCGGTTAATCTTCAATATCATCTCTTTAAAGAGGTTGAACGACTCGAACTTAAATATCAGAAGCGGGTCTTTCTGCTCATAATGAGCGTTTTGCACCGACTGTTTCAAATCGTCAAGCTCACGGAGGTGTTCTTTCCATGCCTCATCAATCATGCCGAGTGTGATACTCTTTTCCAATGCGAGGGAAATCTCTCTTGCGCCATTATTCACAGCCTTCTCTATGTTGACTACCACGTTCATACCCTTCTTTCCGTCGGTGAACGGAATAAGGATATTTTTATATCCCGGCTGAGTCTCATAGACGTTCTTGATAAGAGGCAGAGCCCTTTCGCCCACGAGCTGTGTCTTTTTAATATAGGTGTCTTTTGCCGATTCGTAGAGTCTCTCCACAAGGTCTTCAGCCTTTGAGTGTTTAAACTCGTTGGCATCGAAAGGCACGTCAATACCCAAGTTCGATATGACGTCGAGTTTCAGACCATCGAAATCGTCCGATTCATTATGTTTCTCCACCAGCGATTCGGCGAGGTCGTACATCATGTTGTCGATGTCTATCTGTAAGCGTTCACCGAACAAGGCGTGGCGGCGTTTCTCATAGATAGCTTCACGCTGGGAGTTCATGACGTCGTCATATTCGAGCAAGTGTTTACGCACACCGAAATGGTTCTCTTCAACTTTCTTCTGGGCTTTTTCTATCTGTTTGGTAATCATGGAGTGTTGAATCACTTCGCCTTCTTTAAGACCGAGTTTGTCCATTATCGGGGCTATACGTTCGGAGCCGAACATACGCATGAGGTCATCTTCGAGGGAGACGAAGAACTGTGAGCTTCCTGGGTCACCCTGTCGGCCTGAACGTCCTCTGAGCTGGCGGTCAACACGGCGCGACTCATGGCGTTCGGTGCCTATGATAGCGAGACCGCCGGCATCTTTCACTCCTTGTCCCAGCTTGATATCGGTACCACGGCCTGCCATATTTGTGGCGATGGTCACCGTGCCGGCGAGGCCAGCGTCCTTCACTATCTGTGCCTCCTTGAAGTGCAGCTTGGCATTCAACACGTTATGCGGAATATTCTTCCTTGTCAGCATACGGCTCAACAGCTCGGAAATCTCCACCGAAGTAGTACCCACCAACACCGGGCGTCCTTCATGCACAAGCTCTTCAATCTTATCGATGACTGCGTTATATTTCTCACGTTTCGTCTTATAGATAAGGTCCTCATAATCATTACGTGCGATAGGCTTGTTCGTCGGTATCACCACCACATCGAGTTTATAGATATCCCAGAACTCTCCTGCTTCTGTCTCTGCCGTTCCCGTCATGCCGGCAAGCTTATGGTACATACGGAAATAGTTCTGCAGTGTTATTGTCGCATAGGTCTGTGTTGCAGCCTCAACATCCACGTTCTCTTTCGCCTCCACAGCCTGATGCAGCCCGTCCGACCAGCGGCGTCCTTCCATGATACGGCCCGTCTGCTCGTCCACAATCTTCACCTTGTTGTCAATGATGACATAGTCAACATCTTTTTCAAACAAGGTGTAAGCCTTAAGCAGCTGCTGTACCGTATGCAGACGCTCCGACTTCTCCGAGAAAACGCGCAGGAGCTCCGACTTCTTCAAGAGCTTCTCCTCGTCACTGAGGTCAGACTTCTCAAGGTCAGCTATCTCAGAGCCTACATCCGGAATGATGAAGAAAGAAGGGTCGTTATATGCTTTTGCAAGCTCCTCATTACCCTTGTCAGTAAGGACAACGGTATTAAGTTTCTCGTCTATCACGAAATAGAGCTCGTCATCGATGATATGCATGTTCTTGCTCTGTTCCTGCATGTAGAAGCCCTCAGTCTTCAGGAGGAGCGACTTCATACCCTCTTCAGACAGGAACTTGATGAGTGCGTTGTTCTTCGGGAGTCCGTGATAGGCTCTAAACAGCAGGTCGGCGCCATGCGACTTCTCCTGTTCTGTGGCGTTAGGGTTAGAAAGCAGCTTCTTCGACTCAGCGAGACATTGTGTTACAAGGCGTTTCTGAGCCTCGAACAGCTTCACCACGTCAGGTTTCAGCTTGTTGAACTCTTGGTCGTCGCCGCGTGGTGTAGGGCCACTGATGATGAGAGGGGTACGTGCGTCATCGATAAGTACCGAGTCAACCTCGTCAACGATGGCATAATGATGTTTACGCTGCACAAGTTCCTCCGGGTTGCTTGTCATGTTATCGCGCAGATAGTCGAAGCCGAACTCGTTATTTGTTCCGTAAGTGATGTCGGCGTTATAAGCGGCGCGTCGCTCGGCGGAGTTAGGCTGATGCTTATCGATGCAGTCAACGGTCAGTCCGAGGAAGTTATACAACGTGCCCATCCATTCCGAGTCACGTTTGGCGAGGTAGTCGTTGACGGTCACGACATGCACTCCGCGGCCAGCGAGGGCGTTAAGATAAACCGGCAGGGTGGCAACGAGGGTCTTTCCCTCACCGGTAGCCATCTCCGCAATCTTCCCTTGATGAAGGACGATGCCGCCTATAATCTGCACATCGTAATGCACCATGTCCCATCTCACCATGTTTCCGCCCGCCATCCAGCTGTTGCTATAACGCACACGGTCACCATCAACAACGATGTTGTCGTGTTTTGCCGCAAGCTCCCTGTCAAGCGCAGTAGCCGTCGCCTCCACCACCTCGTTCTCCTTGAACAGACGCGCAGCCTCTTTCATCACAGCAAACGCCTGAGGCTGAATCTCATTCAAAGCCTCCTCAATCTTGTCCAACACCACCTTCTCATGCTTGTCTATCTGCTCATATATAAGGTTCTTCTCGTCCAAATCCATGTCAGGATTACTCTCGACCTTAGCCTTCAACTCAGCAATCTTCGACTCTTCCTCCGCAATATAATTCTTTATGTATTCCTTAAACTCAAAAGTCTTATGACGAAGACTATCAACATCCAACAACTTAATCTCCTCATAAGCATCAAGTGTCTTACGCAACAACGGCTGCAACGCCTTGTTGTCACGTGTGGATTTATTTCCAAATAGTTTTGTTAGAAAACCCATATCTATCTTTTTTTACGTTATTTTCATTAATATAAAGTTGTGCAAAGATAATACTTTTTTATAAATATTTATGTATTCTGCGCAGATGAAATTCAAGATTATTTTCAGGAGACGGCGCCGGAGCCATTCCCACCCTGCCACGTGGTTTTATTATGACATACGACGGGGTAACACGCACTCGATATTTCTCAAAAAGAAGTATGTCATCACCCAAGTCTAACAACGTCCAGCCATAACTCTTCTCCTCAAAATGCTCCACCATCTCATCAAAGACATCTGAGGTGGCTATAGTGATAACCGACACATTATCATTCCATTGCCGGCACATCTCATTCAAATAAGACATGTCATTTACCACCACTGACGACAGATTATCAACAAACTGAAGCAGCACCATCTTATCCGCAAAGTCATCTAATCCGACTGCTTTTCCATCGCTATCCCTCAAAGTGAAAGACGGGGCCTCCGAATCCCATGCAAGCTCTGTCAGCTTTTGCGACATGTTCAAAGCCAAAATCCTGTTTTCCTTATACTCCGAACAAGCCCCCATAGTGTTGAGATAATCTATAACTCTCTTCTTATCATATTGATTTTCATTATACAAACGTTTAAACTCATAAACAACAACGACCTCCGCCAAGCGAGGATTCCTCTTCAACAAATCGTCATTTGCGAGATAACGAACGAAGGCATCGTAACCGGAATAAAACGCGTCGTTAAACTCTTGGGGCTTGAAAGACCTATTATTAAAATATCCGGAGAAGAGCTCGGAGAACACATTAATATACGAAGGATGGTTATACAGAACCTCTTGATTATCAAAATATTGCGCTATTGCCTTTTTTTCTCCAACAATCATCACGGCGGCCGCCTTACGATATTTTATGTAATCGTCAACATATTTGAACTTCACCTCGCCCACATATTTATCGATGTCGTTTTGAAGAGTGTCGATATAAGAGAGGCTGCGGGAGCGGTAAAGCCTATCGAAGCACCTGAAGAAGAAGTTATTAACAGTTGTCTCCGCCGTCATCAGCTGTGCAGAAAGCCCCCCGTCATCGGCATTATTTATCATTACTGATGGCTGTTCCCTTTCAAAGTAGGGGGTGTTTTTATTTGACTTTACCGTGATGGTGATGTCATAATATGCGTTCGGAGCGACGACGATGGTGGTGCGTTCAAGACCTATAGCGAGCTGTGCCTCTGCGGCCTCATCGACATCCGCTTTCAGGAGGAAGCCCCCGTCCGGGTCGGTAACTGTCTCAGCCACAACATATTGCACACCCGACAACAGCTCATCGCTGCTCATCAGCCGAACCAAGGTCTTAGGCATATTGGTATTACCTTTGATAGTGACATTTTGTCCGGTGGCGAGAGACGACGCCAACACGAATACCGGCACAATAAGCAGTCGGGCGAGAGATAAATAGATAGCATTTCTACACATGGAATCCGGAGTTTTCGGGCATGAAGTCGAGAGGGTTTCCGCCACATTTCACGATGTCACGCACCAGTGATGACGACACGCAGCGCAGGTCGGGACGCGACAGGAAGAACACGGTTTCAACATCAGGGGCAAGTTTTTTATTTGCCTCGGCCATCACGCTCTCATAGTCGAAGTCGGCACTATTTCGGAGTCCGCGCACAATGAACTTTGCGTTAAGCTTTTTACATAAATCGACGGTAAGGCCTTCGTAACGAACAACTTTCACCTTATCCACCGATTGGAAGGTATTCTTTATCCAAGATATTCTGTCCTCAATGCTAAAGGCATATTTCTTATTAATATTTTCACCTATTGCAACAATCAGCTCATCGAAAAGCGGCAGTGCCTGAAGGACGATGTCCTCGTGTCCGCGAGTGAAAGGGTCGAAAGAGCCGGTGAACACAGCAGTTCTCATAAATTGAATTTTAATTTGCAAAGATAACAAAAACTATCGACATTCAGAGCGATGAAATCAAAAAACGGATAGAGGCGAAGGTGTTATTAATGAAATCGGGGTGATGAGGGTCGGTGAGGAACACATTCGAGATACCCTCTTCGGTCTGAGGTCTGAAGGAAGGGTTATTGTCGAGGGAGCGCATTAGGAACCACGATGTTTTCTTCAAAGTCCATCTCCCGTCAAGGAGATAGCAATGCCATGTAGGAGTGAGAGGTTTGATAATCTGTAGGTTAGACAGCCCTGTCTCTTCTTCCACCTCGCGTAAGGCGGCAGTGTCGGGCGACTCACCACGTTCGATATGTCCTTTTGGGAGGTCAGGGATGCCGTTTCTGTTGATGGCAACGATTTTGTCGTCAACGAGCACCACACCACCAGCGGCGGGGGCTTGCCTGAAGGTATCTCTTACCGCCACGGCCAAGACGGTACCATCAACATCACACAAGTCGATATCGCCATCACCCTCAAGCCATTCCGCAATGATTTCGCGGATATCGGCAGACGAAACACCTTTGTTATTATCATACAAAACATCTTCGCAAAAATAATTTGCGGTCAACAATCGATTATTACAAAAAAGTCTATACATTTGCAAAAATTTTAGAAACACATGAACGAAATAGACACAGCTTTGACATTAGCTAAATTTCTGCTGCAAATTAAAGCAATTAAACTGAATCCTGCAAATCCTTTTACATGGGCAAGTGGATTAAAGTCACCGATATACTGTGACAACCGCATAACCTTATCATACCCGCAGATCAGGACATTCATTCGCGAGGCTTTCTCAAAGACATGCGTTGAGAAGTTCGGAAAGCCAGACATCATTGCTGGCGTAGCAACAGGAGGCATTCCGCAGGGAGCACTTGTGGCTCAGGACCTTGGGCTTCCTTTCTGCTATGTACGTTCAGAGGCGAAATCGCACGGGCTAAACAATCAGGTTGAGGGAATAGTGACAGAAGGAGCCTCTGTTGTCGTGATAGAGGACCTCGTTTCCACAGGAAAGTCAAGTCTCGCCGCTGTTGATGCGTTACGCGCTAAAGGCGCAGTAGTGAAAGGCATGATGGCAATATTCACCTACGGCCTTGATGTAGCAGCTGAGGCATTCAAGAAGGCACAATGCGAACTCACGACAATCAGCAACTACGACGCTCTTATCAAGACCGCCCTTGAGGAGTTCTATGTCACTGATGACCAGATGCAGTCGCTTCTCGAATGGAGGAAGAACCCACAGCAGTGGTCTGATGCTCATTCTATCTAACACACATTCTAACAATTAATAACAACAACCGGATGAGCCGCATCCTTGCGGCTCATTCCTAACTTAGACAATATGCTCTTCCAATCAGATTATACCGACACACGACTAAGCGAGAAGGAGTTTTACGCTATCGCCAACGACATGAACAACATTCCGGCTCTCCTTCCGGAACAGGCCGTCAACATCAACTCAACCACCGACACCCTCGCCTTTACAGTACAAGGCATGGGAAGTATCAAACTAAGTGTCTGTCAGAGAGTGCCTTATAGCTTAGTGCAACTCGCTCCCGAAGGCAAGACCCCATTCCCCTTCATCTTATCAATAAAGATTGCATCCACCGGCGACAAATGCAGAGTCATGTTTGAGATTGACGCTCAACTGAATCCCCTCATGTCGATGATGGCGAAAAGACCTCTACAGAACCTCGTCGATATGATGGCGCAAAAAGCAAGCAGCCTTTAATATATCCGACATCACTTAGCCCCATTATTTTAGGCTAAATGACGAACTTCACTTCCTTCACGTCACAGACAAGGCTTCGACCCTCAGCATCGGAAAGCATCAGCCTACCGAATTTATCAAAGCCTCTCATTATCATTGATTTAACCTCGCCTTCAAACTCATAATACGCCCATTCGCCATAACGATACAGCTTATTAATATAGGCGTCGTTAACCTTCTCTACCCAGCCGCTATCAGATAATCTCATCACATAATCTTTTATCGCGAAAGAGACGGAATAAAGAAGCGAAAGCACATCATATTCCTCTCCTGTGATAATTTTCAACGAGATAGGATTAGGGATTTTCTCATCAAAAACAAGCTGATTGATATTAATTCCAACACCAATGACAGTGTTTTGCATCATCACCCCCGACAAAGAGTTCTGTATCAAAATCCCGGCGAGTTTCTTGTCGCCGAAATAAATGTCGTTCGGCCATTTTATCTTAATATCACCTTTATTAATAATAGGGTTTTTTGTCGCCATCTCCAACGACTCAGCTATTGCAACTGCCACCGCCTGAGAGATAACAAATTGATTTTCAGCCCTAATGAAAGGTACGTCAAGAGCGATACTGAAAAGCAGGTTCTTCCCCGGCTCGCTATTCCAGCTGTTGCTGCCCATCCCCCGCCCTCTCGTCTGATGGCGCGCCATAACTACGGTGTTAGCGATGTCTTCACCAAGCATCTTTTTCTCAAGAAGATAGGCGTTAGTGGAATTTATTTCATCAAAAACCAATACCTTTAAGTCCATTTTTGTTTAACAAATGATGTTTTTCGTTGAGAAAACAAAGATAAATATTTTTTATTGTAGGACGACATTGAATAATTGTGAATTTATAATTATCTTTGCACAAAAATTTTTTATAATAAGAACATGAGAATAAGACACGAAAACGACAATACAGAAGAAGTTCTGTCAACAATAGTTGAGACAATGCTTGAGAGCAAGGCATGTGGAGTTACATCATTGGATATGAGGAATATAGACTCGGCGGTAACAGATTATTTTGTAATTTGCCATGCACAGTCGAAGACACAGGTGACCGCTATTGCTGACAAGATTATCGACAATGTCAGGAACAAATTGCGTGTGCACGTGTATCATGAGGAAGGTTTTGACAACGCCGAATGGATATTAATAGACTATGTTGACGTTGTTGTTCACGTCTTCCTTGAGCCAAAGCGCAGTTTTTACAAGCTTGAGGAGCTGTGGGCTGATGCAGAGAAAACAACGTATGAAGATTAATTTTTAAGTTATTTGATATGAGCGAAGAGAATCCATCTGGAAACATAAGGAATAACGACAACAAGCCCAAGCGAAAGATAGGTTTCTATTGGGTGTATATCGTCTTAATAGCGTTTTTCATCGGTTCGATAATCTTTGGGGGCTCCGGCACCATGAAGGAGACGACAATGACCGAGCTGACAAAGATGCTAAAGGATCAGGATGTTGACAAGATTGAACTTGTAAACGGCAGGTTGGCGGAGATTTACCTTAACGAGCAGGGAATGAGGAAGTATTTCCCTGAGGAGACATATAACTCCTTCACTGCCAAGCCTAAATACTCGTTACAAGTGTCGGAAGACCGTCTTTACACAAAAGTTGACGAGGCGCAGAAGGACCTCCCTAACCCTATTGAGGTGATTCCTGTTGAACGTCACAACTGGGGTGCGGAGATATTAAGCTGGACGTTACCTATCATCTTATTACTTGTATTCTGGTTTGTCATCATGCGAATGATGAACAAGAACGCCGGAGGAATAGGTGGAGGAAACCAGATTTTCAACATCGGGAAGTCGAAAGCCACATTATACGATCAGGACAAAGACTCAAAGACCACGTTCAAAGATGTGGCGGGTCTTGACGAAGCCAAGGAGGAAGTGATGGAAATCGTTGACTTCCTTAGAAATCCCGCCAAATACACAAGGTTAGGCGGCAAGATTCCGAAAGGCGTTCTCCTTGTAGGCCCTCCCGGAACAGGAAAGACGTTGTTAGCCAAGTCGGTGGCGGGCGAGGCGGGTGTACCGTTCTTCAGCATCTCCGGCTCCGACTTCGTAGAGATGTTCGTGGGTGTTGGAGCGTCAAGGGTGCGTGACCTCTTCAAACAAGCAAAAGAGAAATCACCATGCATCATCTTCATCGATGAGATTGACGCTATCGGCAGGGCAAGAGGCAAGAACCCAATGAACGGAGGCAACGACGAGAGAGAAAGCACTCTGAACCAGCTGCTTACAGAGATGGACGGCTTCGGCACCAACTCAGGCGTCATCGTTCTCGCCGCAACAAACCGCGCCGACATCCTCGACAAGGCACTCATGCGCGCCGGCCGCTTTGACAGACAGATTTATGTGGAACTCCCTGACCTTAATGGACGATACGAGATCTTCAACGTCCACATGCGCAACCTGAAACTCGCACCCGACGTTGACAAGGACTTCCTCGCTAAACAAACACCCGGATTCTCCGGTGCCGACATTGCTAACGTATGCAACGAGGCCGCCCTCATAGCAGCACGACGCAACGGCGACGCTATCTCTAAACAAGACTTCCTCGACGCCATCGACAGAATAGTAGGAGGTCTCGAAAAGAAAAACAAAGTGATAACAGAATCCGAAAAGAAAGTCATAGCCTTCCATGAAGCCGGACACGCCACAACAAGCTGGATGCTCGAATACGCACACCCTCTCGTGAAAGTCACTATCGTCCCAAGAGGCAAGGCCCTCGGCGCCGCATGGTACCTCCCCGACGAAAGACAAATAACAACAAAAGAACAGATGTACCACGAGATGATCGCCACACTCGGAGGACGCGCCGCAGAACAAATAATATTCGGCCATATCTCTACCGGCGCTCTCAACGACCTCGAAAAAGTGTCAAAACAAGCATTCGCCATGGTGACATACTACGGCCTCAACGAGAAAATCGGCAACGTAAGCTATTTCGACTCAACAGGACAGCAAGACTACGCCCTGACAAAGCCTTATAGCGAGAAAACAGCCGAAACAATTGATGAGGAAGTAAGCAAACTTATCGAAAACGCTTACCAAGAAGCCCTCAGAATCCTTACCGATAATAAAGAAGGCCTCACTAAACTCGCCGAAAAACTCCTTGATAAAGAAGTGATTTTCAGTGACGACCTCGAAACGATTTTCGGCAAACGCCCTTGGACCTCTGAAGAAAGAAACCCAAAGACCAAGAATAACGACAACACTGAAAATCAATAACTACAATGAAGAGATTATCGTTCGGGAACCTAAACGAAAGCACTAACAAAGAGCAGATTCTTGCCAAAGTTAGAAATGCTGTGATGGGAAAGGACGAAAATAACTTCTCTGATATTAATATGAATATCGACACTTGGACTCCTTTTAAAGAAGAAGACGGTGCCGATTTCACTTTTATTGAGAGATTCAAGAACAACGGCGGCATCTTCATCTATTTTGAGGATAATAAGAGCTTTATTGAAGCATTGAAACAATACATTGTTGAAAACCAATGGAATACGCTCCATTCAACAAGTTCTGAAATTACTCAGTTGCTTGAAAGCAACGACATTGTTGTAAACAAGGAATACGACATCAACCAGAAGAAAACTGTTAGCATCATCGATTGCGAGTGTCTGATAGCTCAAACCGGAAGCATTGTTGTTTCCGACAGATGCGCCGGCTCCAGAATGGCGTACTCCATTCCTGACGTCCTCTTGGTTTATGCCACCCCAAGCCAGATTGTCCCGAATATTAGAGAAGCTAACAACCTTCTTAAAGAGAAATACGGAGACAACAAGCCTTCACAGACTGTAATCATCAGCGGGGCATCGAGAAGCATGGAGTTTGATAATCACTTTGTCGCTGGAGCCCAGAGCATCAAACAGTTAGCATTGTTCCTCGTTGAAGATGAAGATGTTGAGTAAACAAGAGATATTGCAAAACATTGTTGTCACACCAAAATCATTTCTCTTACAAATGATGGTTTCTCTCTACGGTGGCTGAATCAGCTTAAACGCTCATACAACATTAGAATCCAATAATGAGGGTTATCATCAAGATTCCGTACCCGCAACCATTGATTATCACCGACTTGAAAAATTATCTTTATTGTCTATAATCAAAAAAAATGGGGATTATGTCATAAAAGAGTGGCATAATCCCCAAGTATTAACAATTATTATTTACGCAGAGCTGCAATCTGTTGTTCTATGACGGCAATCTTATTTTCAGCGTCAGATTTCTTCTTGCGTTCTTTCTCCACCACGGGGGCAGGAGCACCATTAACGAACTTCTCATTAGAGAGTTTTGCCTCCACCGATTTCAGGAATCCGCGGGTGTATTCAAGCTCTTCATTGAGTTTTTTAAGTTCAGCCTCTGTATCGACGGAGTCGGTGACAGGGATAAAGAACTCGGCTGAGCGCACGATAAATCCAAAGGCATCTTGAGGTTTCTCAGAAGCGTATATTATTGATTTTACATTTGTTAGCTTCATGATGACGCAGTCAAAATCCTTACAGACGAGGTCATTTTCAACAACTACAAGGTCGAGGGCTTCTTTATTAGGAATGTTCTTTTCGGCGCGTATCTTACGGATATTATTGATGACATCGACGGTGAAATCGAATTTTGCCAAGATGTCGTTATCTATGGTCTTTTGTTTCGGTTGTTGAGAGATAATGATGTCATCGCCTTCGGTGCGTTCATCAAGGAGATGATAAATTTCCTCGGTGATGAAAGGCATGAAGGGGTGCAGAAGTTTCATGATATTCTCGAAGAAAGTGACGGTTGCCTTATAGGTTACGCCATCGACAGCCTTACCCATTGGAGCCTTCACCATTTCGAGGTACCACGAGCAGAAGTCGTCCCAAGTAAGTTTATACGCGCTCATCAAGGCATCGGAGAGTCTGTATTTGTCGAAGTTATCATTCATCTCGCACAGCACTTGGTTGAAGCGGGCGTCGAACCATTTCACTGCCATGGCGGCGGTATCAGGCTGAGGAGCGTCATAATCGACAGACCAGCCTTTCACGAGGCGGAGGGCGTTCCAAATCTTATTACAGAAGTTACGGCCCTGTTCGCAAAGGGTGACATCAAAAGGAATATCATTTCCGGCAGGAGCTGTCAGCAGCATACCCATTCTGACGCCGTCAGCACCGTAAGTATCAATGAGTTCAATAGGGTCAGGAGAGTTACCAAGCGACTTTGACATCTTGCGTCCGAGTTTGTCGCGAACAATACCTGTGAAATATACGTTATGGAACGGCACCTTTCCTGTGTATTCCTCGCCGGCCATAATCATTCTTGCCACCCAGAAGAAGATGATGTCAGGGGCAGTGATAAGGTCGTTTGTCGAGTAATAATATTTAAACTCTTCATTATCAGGGTCTAACACTCCATTAAACAATGACAGAGGCCACAGCCAAGAGCTAAACCAAGTATCGAGGCAGTCACTATCTTGGCGAAGGTCGTCAGCGGTAAGGTTAATATTGCCGGTTTTTTCCTTTGCGAGCGAAAGGGCTTCATCTAAAGTTTCGGCGACGACGTAACCTCCTTCAGGCAGGTAGTAGGCCGGTATCTGGTGTCCCCACCACAATTGACGGCTGATGCACCAGTCCTTAATGTTTTCAAGCCAATGGCGGTAGAGGTTGACATATTTTGCCGGATAGAACTGTATCTCGCCATCTTCAACAGGTTTAAGAGCTATTTGGGCGAGATGCTCCATTTTTAGGAACCACTGCATTGACAGTTTCGGTTCGATAGGCACATTAGTACGTTCAGAATAACCCACCTTATTATTATAGTCTTCCACTTTTTCAAGCAGTCCGGCATCCTTAAGGTCCTTAACAATTTGAACCCTAACATCTTCCCTACTCATTCCCACATACATGCCGGCGGCTTCGCTGATAGTGGCATCATCATTAAAGATATTGATACTCTTAAGGTTATGTTTTTCCCCAAGCATATAGTCATTGATATCGTGGGCAGGTGTGACTTTCAGGCAGCCAGTACCGAACTCAACGTCAACGTATTCGTCTTCAATGACAGGGATGACTCTATTCACGAGAGGGACGATGACGTTTTTACCTTTAAGATGTTGGTTTTTAGGGTCGTTAGGGTTGATACACATAGCGGTATCGCCCATGATAGTCTCAGGGCGCGTGGTAGCGACGATGGCGTAGCCGTCTTCACCTTCAACTTTATATTTAAGGTAGAAAAGTTTGCTATGTTCTTCTTTATAAACGACTTCCTCATCGCTCAAAGCGGTAAGAGCCTTAGGGTCCCAGTTAACCATACGGACACCGCGATAGATAAGGCCTTTATTATAAAGGTCGCAGAAGACATGTATGACGCTTTTGCTACGCACCTCGTCCATTGTGAAGGAAGTGCGGTCCCAGTCGCATGAGGCTCCGAGTTTTCTAAGCTGTTTTAAGATTATTCCACCATGTTCATGGGTCCAGTCCCAAGCGTGTTCGAGGAATTTCTCGCGTCCGATATCAGTTTTCTTAATGCCTTGAGCTGCAAGTTTGTTCACCACCTTTGCCTCGGTAGCGATGGAGGCGTGGTCGGTACCCGGCACCCAGCAGGCGTTCTTACCCTGCATACGGGCGCGACGGACAAGAACATCTTGAATAGTATTGTTCAACATGTGGCCCATGTGCAACACGCCAGTAACATTCGGAGGCGGGATGACAATAGTATAAGGTTCACGTTCGTCAGGTTCTGAATGAAAATAATTCTTCTTCATCCAATATTCGTACCATTTCTCTTCCGTCGATTGAGGACTGTATTTACTTGATATTTCCATATTGATAATGAAATGCGGTTATCGATTTTTTCCTATGTTTTAAATGCAAAGATACAAAAATTCTTATCGTACAAGATTTTCAATTTCATTTTTTTAGAAATAAAGAAAAGATTATAAAATAATAAAAAAGTTGCGGAGTTGTCGAAATAATTCTTATTTTTGCGATTAAAAGTTTTGGTTAATCATTTATATTAATAATAACTTAACAAACAAATTTATGTCTTTATTATCTTTTACTTTGTGGCAGACTAATCGTACATTAGTAATTCTATTTGCCATTCTTTTGGTAGTAATACCATTTATGATTTTCTATCTCAACAAAGCAAAGAAAGAGCATCCAAAAGGTCTTATCGCCGCAGCATTGAGCAACATGGGAGAACGATTCGGATACTACATCATGAACGCTGTCCTTCTTCTGTTCCTTGTATCAAAATTCGGTTTGTCCGACTCGACAGCCGGCCTCATCTACTCGGTGTTTTATTTTGGTATTTATGTGTTGAGTTTGGTTGGCGGTATCATTGCTGACAGGACCCAGAACTACAACAGGACCATTCAGTTCGGTTTGATTATCATGGCTGTAGGTTATGTTGCATTAGCTATTCCGTTATTCAGCAAGGATGCTTCTGGCATCATTGCCGATGGTACAGGCAGCTGGCTTGGCATCTTGATTTTCACATGCTTCGCCCTTCTCTGCATTGCATTTGGTAACGGTCTTTTCAAAGGAAACCTTCAGGCTCTCGTCGGTCAGATGTATGACAATTTCGAGGCTGAGGCAGCAAAGAAAGGTCCTGAGGCTCTTGCAGAAGCCAAAGACAAGCGCGACTCCGGCTTCCAGATTTTCTACGTGTTCATCAATATTGGCGGCGTTATCGCTCCTTTCGTAGCACCTATGCTTCGTAACTGGTGGCTCAAGGCTCACGATTTCATCTACAATGCCGACATGCCGGCTCTCTGCCACCAATTCCTCTCAAACAACGAGGTGACACAGAAGTTCAGCGAGACAATGGCCAACTCTATCGTTGAGGGTGCCACAATGCCAAGCGACCTCGTAGCATTCAGCTCACAATATATCGACGTGTTCAACACCGGCGTCCACTTCTCATTCATCGCCTCAGTAGCAGCAATGCTTATCTCTCTGACAATCTTCTTCATGACAAAGAAGAAATTCCCACAGCCGACAAAGAAGGCCAAGGCCGAAACCGTCAACTACACAGCAGAAGAGAAACAGGCTATGGCAAAAGAAATCAAACAGCGTATGGCAGCATTATTTGCAGTTCTCGGCATCGCCATCTTCTTCTGGCTCTCATTCCACCAGAACGGACAGTCACTCACAGTGTTCGCACGCGACTTCGTCATCACCGACTCTTTGCCAGCTGAGATTTGGCAGGCTCTTAACCCATTGTACGTCATCATCTTGACTCCTGTAATCATGGTGGTGTTCGGCGCTTTGGCAAGAAAAGGCAAAGCTGTCTCAACACCTCGTAAGATTGCCTACGGTATGGGTATCGCCGGTTGCGCCTACTTGTTCCTTATGATTCTCTCAATCACCTGCAACTATCCTTCAGGAGAAGTATTCCGCGCTCTCGACGCAGCAGGCATGGAAGCAGCAGGCCTCGCAAAATCAGGACCATGGGTTCTTATTGTAACCTATTTCTTCCTCACAGTGGCAGAGCTGTTCATCAGCCCTCTCGGACTCTCATTCGTTTCAAAGGTTGCTCCTCGCCACATGGTGGGTCTCTGCCAAGGTCTCTGGCTCGGCGCTACTGCCATCGGAAACCTCTTCATCTTCGTTGGCCCTATCATGTACAACGCATGGCCAATCTGGATCTGCTGGGGCGTGTTCCTCGCTATATGCCTCGTCTCAATGTCAATCATGTTCGGCATGGTTAAATGGCTTGAGAAAGTTACAGCATAATAAAATTATTTTTGCATAATATAAAGTGGCTGAATCTCAGTCACTTTATTTTTTTTGCCAAGTCAAAAACATACATAATAAACTGTAAATAACTGATACCTATAAACGTCCTCATCATCGAAACACAACAACGGACATTTAACCAAACATACTGCATCTCGATATCAGCTTATCGGAAATCAAAGATTCCTCTGTCTTCATCAGCAGAAAGAAATAATAAAAGAGGAAATACCTTGAAAAACGAAATCATTAGAAAAAAACCGCTGGAACCGTCAGGGAGAGCCCCATTGGCAAGCGGAAAAGAAGTAACAAGAAGAGTCAGAACGCCTTATAAAGAAGAATTAAGTTTCTCCCCTATCAAACGCGAAGCAGTCTCAACATATTCAGAGCAGGGACGCTTCCCATTCTGAAGAAGCTCTTTACAAATGATGGAGCCGTTAGTGCGCTCAAACTCAGCGGCTAATTCCTGAACGAGTGAATAATTGCGTCTCTTATCATCTGCCATAAGGCCTGTAAGCATAAAAGTAGCTGACACACAACCACAAACGCCGCGCATCCCTCCCATTCCGCCACCAAATGGAAGAGAAATCTTTGCGGCCACATCCTCATCTAACCCCATGACATCAGAATAGGCAAGAAACACCGACTGGCAACAGTTGAAGCCCCGTCCATGAAGTTCTTTAGCACGTTTAACCCTTTCTTCTACATCAAGTTCCATATCACAATATCTCATTTAAAAAGTTCATGACTATCGACTCCATCTCCTCATGGCCGCGGACCGAGAAAAATGTCGTCCTAACGCTCTCGATAAAAGCCGTTTTCTCTAACAAACAATTGATAAATAAGTCTTTATGTTCAGAAATGACCGACTTCCTTTTTGATTCCGGGTCCATCTCATAGCGATTATAAACGCGGATAAACAGTTCAGGCTCAATGACGGAACCCACTGCAATAAGTTCCTGACGCGTAATATTGAAATCAGATTCCGAGGCGTAAAGAAGGCAATAAACGCGGAATTCTTCAGCAGTCATCTTTTTCATATCAGTATTTTTTACGGTATTTGCCACAATAAATCAAAAACACTGCAGGCTTTTTGTTCCAGTCGTATTTTATTGATTTCCAGTCAGCAATAGATTTACTAACGATTTTTTCATCAGGCATTGTGATATTTGATGCCACGCACAACATAGTGTTAAGATGGCAGTTTTTCACAATATCGTCGATGATTGCGTTATTACGGAAAGGAGTCTCAATGAAAATCTCCGTCTCATTATTGGCAAGAGATTGTCGTTCAAGGTTTTTCAACGCTGTTATTCTCTCAGGGTTTTTGACTGGGAGATAGCCGTGAAACTTGTACGATTGTCCATTGAATCCCGAAGCCATTAGTGCGAGGGTCATAGCGTTAGGGCCGGTAAGAGGCACCACCTGTATTCCGGCCTGATGAGCGAGTTCTACAATAAAAGCACCGGGGTCGGCGACACAAGGAGAGCCGGCTTCAGACATAAGACCCACATCACAGCCATTGAGAGCCGCTCCGAGATAGAGCATAAGACTCGGATTATCAGGGTTATGCTTGTCCAACTCCACGAAGGTAAGCTCATCAATGCCAACGGGCATATTCATTTTTGAGAGCATTCGTCTTGCCGTCCTGACGTTCTCAACGACGAAATGCCTCAGCGTCCTAACAATTTCGAGAGTACCCGCCGGTATCACCTGTTCGGCAGTAGTAGCTCCCAAGAAAGCAGGGACAAGATATAGTTTGCCAAAATTATTATTCATGATATATTATTGGAACTTCTGCTCAATTTTTTCGGTCATCGCACGGAACTGTTTATCTGTCTCCAACAGATTATCAATCGTTTTCAGTGCGTGGATAACAGTGGCATGGTCTTTCTTACCGCACTTCTCACCTATCACAACGAGCGATGCCTTTGTATATTTTTTTGCGAAGTACATCGACAGCTGCCGTGCTTGGACCACATTACGCTTACGTGTTGATTTGAAGAAGTCTTCTTGCGAAGTTCCCATCTCCTCACAGACAGAAGTAATGATATAGTTTATTGTAATCTCTCGGTTTGAGCTGTTCACAAATCGTTCGGCTATCTGTCTGGCGAGGCCAATGGTGATAGCCTTTCTGTTCAGCGACGACTGTGCAATGAGGGAGACAAGGAAACCCTCCATTTCACGGACATTGCTCTTAATATGTTCTGCAATAAAATTAATCACATCATCAGGCATCTCAACGCCCTCGTTATAAGCCTTGCGTTTCAATATGTTACGACGGGTGACGACATCAGGCACTGTCATTTCGGCCGACAATCCCCATTTGAAACGGGAGATCAGCCGCTGTTCCATGCCATTCAACTCCGCCGGGGGCTTGTCGCAAGTGAATATCAGCTGCTTATCGTTCTGCTGCAGATGATTAAAGATATGGAAGAACGCCTCCTGTGTCTTCACCTTATCAGCAAGGAACTGTATATCATCAATGATGAGGACATCTATCATCTGATAAAAATGGACGAAGTCATCTCTGCTGCTATTCTTGGAGTTATTATTTCGGCATGAAGCCTGAAACTGCATCAGGAACTGTTCCGCATTGACATACAACACAGTAAGTTCCGGGTGATATTTCTTAGTCTCCAATCCGATGGCTTGGCAGATATGAGTCTTGCCCATACCCGTCGGGCTGAAGATAAACATTGGGTTGAAAGACGTCTTGCCCGGATTCTTCGCTATCGCAACACCGGCCTCATAAGCCACGCGGTTGCACTCTCCCGTAACGAAGTTCTCAAAACAATTGCTCTTGTTAAGATTCGACTCAATATTAATCTTCTTGATTCCAGGAAGCACAAAAGGATTCAGCATCGAGGACTCTGACTTATCAAAATTAATCTGTATCTGTTTCGGAGGATTGGTGGTGTTAGTACGGTCAACGGAAGGCTGCCTCACAACAACAGGCTTGTTCTCATCGGTATCCATCATTATGCTGTACTCCAGCTTTCCCTCCGGACCCAACACCTTACGTATTGTCGCCTTTATCACCTTGATGAATCGGCTCTCAAGATACTCGTAAAAGAAATCCGAAGGCACCTGGACTGTCAACAATCCGTCCCTATAATCCACGGGCTTTATCGGCTCAAACCAAGTCGAATATGCTTGTGGCGGAACATTCTCCCTAAACATTTGGAGACATTCATTCCAGATGTCGTTCAAATCTCTATTCATTAATTTAATAAACTCTTTATAAATCAAATATTTACATCAGCTCTCGATTCCATATTTTTATGCTACAAATATCAACATAAAAAAGTGAATAAAAATATTTTTTTACTCTTGAAAATAAACTTTTTTACACCTATATTACGAGGAAATGAGGTAAAATAGGGCAAAAAGACGGCTAAAATATTGATATTAAATGGTTTTAAGGTAATTTACCTCTACTCCGTATATCCTATCCAACTTATCAACAATTTTGTTTGAAATGCTTTTCCTGACAGCGATTTCCAAATAGCAATCAAGTTCAAATTTAGTGTTCCTTTGTTCAAGATTCTCTTCTTTCAGTATTCGCATCACCTCGTTCAGCAGGGGGTAGCCAAAGGAGACGGAATAGACCTCATCGACAGTCTTCTCTATCACGCCACAGTTATCGAGGGCTTCGCGAGCAGAGGTCTTATATGCGTTTATCAATCCCGACACTCCGAGCAGCTGTCCTCCGAAATATCTTGTCACCACGACACACACGTTGGTCAAGTCTTTCGACAGAATCTGATTTAAGATAGGCTTCCCCGCCGTACCGGAAGGCTCCCCATCGTCACTCGAACGGTAACACGACTTGTCGGGCCCGATGATAAACGCATAACAATGATGTTTGGCATCAAAATATTTCTTCTTAATCTCAGCAACCTTCGCCTTGACTTCAGCCTCAGAATGCACCGGGAAGGCCTCAGCAAAAAACTTACTGCCTTTTTCCTTATAAAGACCCTCGCCCGGCGTGGTCACAACCTTGTATGAATCTTCAAACATCATCGCATCATAATTTTTTGCAAAGATAAAAAATATTAACTTTGCAGCATGAAAGTGCCATCTAATTTAGTACGCGATGTACGAAGATATTACTCAAGGCTTCTTGAGGGTATATACAGCAAAGAGGAATCCCAGTCGCTGATAATGATTCTGTTACAACATTATTTCGGTTATGACAGAGTAAAGATAGCGTTAAACGAAGACCTGCGCCTTAACGAATCGGAGCTGCTGACATTCCATTTTGCGGTGAAAGAGCTTCTCAAGAACAAGCCCGTACAGCATATCATAGGAGAGGAGGAGTTCTGCGGAATGAGCTTCATCGTCAATAACAAAGTGCTGATTCCGAGGCCTGAGACAGCGGAGATGACCAATATTATTGCGTCACAGAGGGCGGACAGCAAGACGGTTGACATTCTTGACATAGGCACCGGAAGCGGATGCATCGCAATCAGCCTCGCCAAGATGATTAGCGGAAGCAATGTCTATGCGATAGACATTTCTGAAGACGCGCTCGAAACAGCAAGGGAAAACGCCGCAAGGAACAATGCCGACGTCACATTTGTCAAAGCCGACATACTGCGCTTCAACGAATGGCTCGACAAGTCGTGGAATGAGAAGTTCGACATCATCGTCAGCAACCCGCCTTATATTTGCGAGAGCGAGAAGAAGGAAATGCGAGCCAATGTAACTGATTATGAGCCGCATACAGCATTATTTGTAAGCGATGCCGACCCCTTGGTCTTTTACAGCACAATACTCGACTTTGCGAAACACTGCCTGAAACCAGACGGGGAAATCTGGTTCGAGATAAATGAGAAATTCTGGTTCGAGATAAATAGACTTTGTATTGAAAAAGGTTTCAAAAACACCAAACTGATTCTTGATTTCAGAGGAAAAGACCGCTTTGTCAAGGTTCAGAAGTGTTGTTAGAATCACGCAGCTGCTTCTCCACATACTTGGCATACTCCATGCAGAAGTTATGCTCAAGAAGTAAGGAGATACGCCTAAGCAAATCCATATCTATCGACGACCTCTTAAGCGTTCTGTTGAAATTACCGGGATCACAATGCACCCCTCTGGCAAGCCATATCTCGGTTCTGCCCTGCTTCTTCATATACTCTTTTATCACCCGACCAATATGATAATCTGCCGATTCCATAATAATTTATTTATTATGCAAAGTTAAAAGTTATATGATACTATACCGATTTTCTTGTTGCGTTATTGACAATACTATTTGCATAATCAACAAATAATATTGTAATATTTACAACAGAAGAATAAATTTTGGTTAATTCGATGGTGCAAAGGTAAAAAAAAACCGGGAAAGAGCAGCTCTTTCCCGGAATAAATATTCAATAATTCGCTAAATAAATATGAGTTGTACTATGATATAAACAGGGAGCACATAGATGAGTGCGAATTTGTAGATATATCTGAAGAAGTCAGGCATTTTCACGCCGCTTTGTTCTGCGATAGCCTTAACCATGAAGTTCGGTCCGTTGCCAATATACGTCATTGCGCCGAAGAACACGGCAGCAGTAGATATAGCCTTGAGGAGGTATTCCGGGATACCTGCGACCATGACGCCTTCGTATGTAGAGTAATCGAGGCCGAGCGCGACGCTATGGAAGGCAAGAGCCGTTGGGGTGTTATCGAGGAAGGAGCTGAGACCGCCGGTGATATAGTAGAACTGCCAGTCTTTCTCGAGACCCATGCTTGGGGCGTGAGCTTGGAGGTACATCAGTGCAGGAACCATGGTGACGAAGATTCCGAGGAAGAGTGCTGCCACCTCAAGAATAGGCGACCAGCTGAATTTGTTGTCCTCATAGCGAAGCTTTTTATTTGTAAGCAGCAGAGATACAAGGCCGATAACAAGAAGCACCCCACTTTGAACAAGTTTCATCACATTATCATTATGATGGCTGTCTTCACAGAAGGTGAAATATTGTCCGTTGATGAAAGCCACTGAGGCGACGACGCCGAGGAGGAGGACGAAGTTCACCTTGCCTTTTATTGAGAGAGGCTCGAACTCCTTATTATCCTTAATAATATTCTCCGGTTTCTCTTTCTTATACATCACTGTATCATAGATGAAGAAAATGGCGATGAGCAGTAATCCGGCGACGAGCCATTCGGGGATTAGGTTAAAGAACCAGCCGAACGATGCGCCGCGCAGGTAAAGCATGAAGAGAGGCGGGTCACCGAGAGGGGTAAGAAGTCCGCCACAATTTGCGACAACGGCGATAAAGAACAGGATGACATGCACTTTGTTCTCACGTTGTTTGTTGATATTCAACAGAGGACGGATGAGGAGCATTGCTGCGCCAGTGGTGCCCATGAATGAGGCGAGCACCATGCCGATGGCGAGAAATGCCGTATTTACAATAGGTTTAGCCTTAACATCTACATTGATAAAAATACCACCTGTAACGATGAACAGAGAGAGGAGCAGTGCGATGAAAGGTATATAGTCATAGACAATCTGGTGGACAATAGCTCCAAACATCCCGTTCACGGCGAAGATGATAATCACTGGAATGCTCAACAAGATAGAGACAATAAGTTTGTTCTTATTGTTTTCCCACAGATGTTCGGTTGCCTTCACGAGTGGGAACACTGCTATTGAAAGCAGCATAAGGATAAATGGAATCAGAGTCCAAAGAGGGATAGAGTTCGCATTCATATATTAATTTTTAAGCATCGATATTAGCATAAGTAGCATTTTGTTCAATAAACTCGCGGCGAGGGCCGACCTCATCACCCATAAGCATTGAGAAGATATAGTCTGCCTCTGCCCCATTCTCAATATGTATTCTACGCAAAGTCCTAAATTCAGGGTTCATTGTAGTCATCCAGAGTTGTTCAGGGTTCATTTCACCAAGACCCTTATAACGTTGGACGTGAGCGTCTTCTCCCAATTCGGCAATAAGTTGTACACGTTGTTCTTCGGTCCAGCAGTACTTCTCTTTCTTGCCTTTTTTCACGAGATAGAGAGGAGGCGTTGCTATATAAACATAACCTTTCTCAATAAGTTCAGGCATATAGCGGTAGAAAAATGTTAAAATCAGTGTTGAGATATGGCTGCCATCGACATCGGCATCGGTCATGATAATAATCTTATGATACCTAAGTTTCTCGATATTAAGGGCTTTACTGTCTTCTTCGGTGCCAATGGTGACGCCGAGGGCTGTATAGATATTTCTTATCTCTTCGCTTTCGAAGGCTCTGTGCTGCATAGCTTTCTCCACGTTAAGGATTTTACCGCGTAGAGGGAGTATTGCTTGGAACTTACGGTCACGGCCTTGTTTTGCGGAGCCGCCAGCCGAGTCGCCCTCAACGAGATAAAGCTCTGTCAGTTCCGGGTTACGTTCTGAGCAGTCGGCGAGTTTGCCGGGGAGACCTCCGCCCGACAGTGCGCCTTTTCTCTGCACCATCTCGCGAGCCTTTCGTGCTGCGTGTCGCGCTGTGGCAGCAAGCACCACCTTGTCAACAATCATCTTGGCCTCCTTCGGGTGCTCTTCAAGATAGTTAGAAAGATGTTCGCTCACTATCTTGTCAACAATACCCATCACCTCGTTATTGCCGAGTTTGGTCTTTGTCTGTCCCTCGAACTGTGGTTCCGGCACCTTCACCGAGATTATTGCCGTGAGTCCCTCGCGGAAGTCATCGCCGCTGATCTCGAATTTCAGTTTCGAGAACATCCCTTCTTTTTCAGCATAAGACTTCAGTGTACGGGTGAGGCCGCGGCGGAAACCAGCGAGATGCGTTCCACCCTCGTGAGTGTTGATATTATTAACGTATGAATGAAGGTTTTCCGAATATGAGGTGTTGTATTCCAAGGCAATATCTACCGGGACGCTATCCGTCTCACCATGTATTGATATCGGGGAGGGTGTAAGTTTCTCTCTGTTTTCATCGAGATAATTGATGAAGTCAACGAGACCGTTCAAGGAGTGGAACACCTCGCTTTTACCCATATTCCCCTCAGCGTCAACACGTTTATCTGTCAGGGTGATTTTTATCCCTCTATTGAGGTAGGCGAGTTCGCGCATACGTGCGGCGAGTATCTCGTAGCTATATTCCGACACCATGAATATTGAGTCGTCAGGTGTGAAAGTGATGGTGGTGCCATGGTCAGAAGCATCGCCAATAACCTTAACGGGATAGAGCGGCTTGCCGTACTCGTACTCCTGATAGAACACCTTTCCCTCGCGGTGAACCTCTGCCGTCAGATGTTTTGACAATGCGTTGACGCAGCTCACGCCCACGCCGTGCAGACCGCCCGACACCTTATAGGAGCCCTTATCGAACTTTCCGCCAGCGTGAAGCACGGTGAGCACCACCTCAAGCGCCGACTTCTTCTCCTTATCGTGCATGCCCGTCGGAATACCACGACCGTTATCCCTAACAGAAATAGAGTTACCGGGTAAAATCTCAATATCTATAGTATCGCAATATCCGGCCATCGCCTCATCAATGGAGTTGTCAACAACCTCATAAACAAGATGATGGAGTCCTCTCTGATTGACATCACCTATATACATAGCCGGACGCTTGCGCACTGCCTCCAGACCCTCAAGAACCTGAATGTTATTTGCACCATAATTACTTTCAGCGTTCTGGATTTTTTCTTCCTCTGTCATTTCCAATCAATTATTATTAACGATTTCTTTCAAATTATAATTCGCAAAGATACGAAATTTCCCCGAATAATCATTAAAAAAATTATCGGGGAAACCAATATTTTTCAGCTCCAAAGCTTTATTTTCTTGCCGTCAGAATCGATATTTCATACCTAAGAAAAGCTCGAATCCCACGCTCGGATAGTTGTAGTAAAGCTGATATTTGTTATGCACCATGTTATGTATCTCGGCGAAGGCCGTAAGGTTCTGGGCAAGCTGATAATCAGAGCCTAACCCAAGGTCGATAGCCGGCTTCAGACTTACCTCATTTCCGTCAAGACCGATAGCGGGACGACTGCCAAGAGCCTTTATATGTGCATTGAAACTCCACTCCTCATCAAGGACATAGCTGCCTCGGACATCCACCTCTAACGACGGCTTATACCACGCCTTGCCGTAAACATCCTCCGTCCTAACATCATATTTATTGTAACAAAACTCCGCCGACACATTAATCTGCTCATTGACTCTCCATCTCAGGTCAAAAACAAGACGCAGCATGTCGTAGTCAAGAAAGATGATGTCGAAGGTCTGCAACAAAGGATTCTCCGACACAGAGTCATTCAGGAATTTGACGCTTTCGGGCAGATAGAAGACGCCGTTTTTCCTTATGCTATAGCCCACACGAGCCGATGCGTCGAGGTTATTCGCCACCCTGACTCTAACACCTCCTTGAAAATCAATAGGTGTCTTCTCATAACCGAACTCCGAAAGATCGAGGAAATTAGAGTTGACGAAAGGATTTTCCGACACCATCTGCGACAAGGTGTTTATCTTCGACTTTCCTCCGAGCGAGGCGAAAAACTCCAATTTATCCTCCAGAACAAAGACGCTTCCTGACAAATCAGGATAAAAGCCAACCTTATCGTATGTCTTCATATCCACCATCGCACCGAGGCGCACACGGAAAAACTCACCGTCAATATTGAAGTAAGGATTTGCAGATAAGATAATAAGTCCTTGATTTACATTATTATACGTCATCAAGAAATCAACAGCGACGGTCTGAATATTACCTTTATCCCTCTTTCCAATCCAGTTATCGGAATAAGAGACATGAGCCTTTGCGTTAAGCATATCCTCTGAGATTCCGCCAGCTATCCATGTCCGTTTATAGTCGAAACCGAGGACGTTGTAGAAGTCGCGATAGCTCGTTCCGTTAGCGGTCCATTGTAGTCCGGCATTGAGCGAGTGAATGTCACGGGCGACGTCATTCTCTTCCGAAGCACTTATTGGGCGGAGATAGTACATATCGTACTTATAATTGCCAGAGACACGAAGTTGCCCACTCTTGAACTTCACATTCGACACCAAATCAAAAGCGTTGTTCATGAAAGAGGATTTTTTGTAATCCTTCATGTTAAGCCAAGAGGAATAATGGTTTACGCCAACGCCGATGCTCATCTTCCTTGACAAGTCGGAATAATGACGGAAGAGGAACACCGGTGATAAACGCGAGCCTATCCCTGCCTTCAGAAAGTTCTCCTTCTCTTCCACCCCATATTGGCCTTTATACTGCATCGCGCTCAGGGTCTCTACCTCCAAATCATAATCGAAGTCAAAATCCCTGTCTTCAACAGAATAATTAGGAAGAAAGAAGTCATTAGATGGCTCTGCCGGATTTTTAACGATACGTTCGGAGCGTTTTATTTGAGGACGATATTTCCCTTCAACGGTCACTTGTTCGTTATGTGATTGAGCGTTAGCAAAGAAGAAAAGTAAGCATAAGACGCTCAAAATCAAATATTTATTTCTCATCATTAATCCTCCTCGATATTATTGTCATTATTTTCTAAAACGGTTAATTTCTGGGCTGCCTCATTTTTCAGGTCATCGCCGGGATAGTTCTCCACCACGCTTTTCAATGTCTCTTTCGCCTGATATACATTATCTTTTGCCACATAGACATCGGAGAGCAGTATAAAGGCCTTCGCGACCCAGTAGGTATGGGTCGAGAAGTTGTCCGACATATCGAAGACTTTGTTTTCAGCCTCATCTAAGCTGCCGAGCAAGAAGCTGCAAGAAGCCGCATAATACGCTGACTCTGCTCCAAGGACAGTCTTATCGGCCGACACGCAGGCCTCGAACCTTGGCAGTGCGTCCATATAGTCTTCCCTATCAAACAGGCATTTCCCGATGATAAAGTTCACTTGGTTCTTCTGTGTCGGCGAGGCTTCAGGCATTGCGGAGAGCTGTTCCCCACAACTTATTGCCTTGTCAAAATCGCCGGCAAAATAGCTTATCTTCATCACACCTTCAAGAGCCTCCGTCTTAATCTTTTGATTATCAGTTATTTCAGACAGCCTATTATAACATTCCAAAGCATTTTCAAAGTCAGAAGAATCATAATATAGGCGAGCCATCTTGAGCAAGGCATTGTCAGTATAGTCATTATCAGGTTGTGAAGCGATATAATTTAGATAAGGCATTGTCTCGCCAGCCCTGTTCAGTCTCTCCAAGGCTGTCAGTGCGTAATAATTGATTTTCAGCATATAAGCACCATTGGGGAACTTCTCGATATAATTATTTGCGGCTGAGAGAGCCTGTTCATATTTATTTTCTTTAAAGAAATTCTCTGCGGTCTTGAAAGAGAGGGAATCCTGCTCGTTCACTGTCGTGGTAATGCCGTTGTCCTGAGTAAACTTAAAGTATTCGGAGGTGCGGTTTGTCTCCATATAAATATTCTTGATAATATTCACTGCCTCCCTTGCCTCTTCAGTATTTTTATAGTCGCTGACGACTTTCTCAAGATTTTCCAAGGCGGCATCATATTGGTCGTTATTATAATAGAGCAGACCTATTTTCAGCAGAGCCTGCCGTGCGTAGGATGAGCGTGGGCGGTCTTTGACAAGTTTGTTAAACGAGGCTATTGCGGAGCGTTCGTCCGAAGAGTTAAGGTGCGCCATACCTATTTCAAACAAGGCTCTATCATAGAAAGAAGAATTGGGGAACGACCTCACAAGTTCATTCATACTCAATATCTTAGCGTTATATTCGCCCATTGCGCCTTTAGCCATGCCTTTTTGGAAGAGGGCGTAGTCTTTATCACGGGCGTTGAGTTTTGCGGCGTTATCGTATGCGTTGACAGCCTTTGAATAGTCTCTCTCCATAAAATGGCAATCACCTATTCGCATCCAAGCGTCTGACTCATAGTCGTTTCCACCTTTTTTAAGGTTGATAAAGTAATTAAACTCCTTCACCGCGTTAGCGAATCTCCCTTTATGATAGAAGAGGTAGCCGAAATTATAGTATGAGAACGCGAACATCTCCGACTGTTCGGAGCCAGGCATCTTTAGGAACTGAAGCAGTTGTCTTTCAGCGGTCTGATAGTCTTTCTTCTGGAAATAGCTGTCAGCGAGCCAATAAGCGGCATCGATTTTCAGCCTTGTGTCAGCATTGGCGTTATCCTTTGTTTTATTGAGGAAAGAGATTGCCAAATCATATTCTTCGGCGGAGTAGTATTGAATGCCGATGTTATAGGTCAGTTGTGCGTATATTCTTTCCATCTCTTTGTTTAGCACAGGTGAGTCTTCAATGGTTTTCAATGCCTTATTGAACTCATTATGGTTGAGGTAGAGATGAACAATCATGGTTCGGGCTTCGTCGGCGCGTTCTGAGTCAGGGTGTTTTGCAAGGAAATCGTTAAGGTATCCGACGGCTTCATTAAACGGGTCAACGCCGGGGATAAAGCTTAGTTTGACGTAATCAAACAGCGATTCGGTGCTCATCTCATGGTCGAAATCGTTCTTATAAGCGGATAGGAATGCGTTTCGCGCGAATTTGTCCTGCCCAGTATTCAGATAGCATTTAGCGAGATAGTATGTTGCATATTGGGCGAGTTCGCCATTATTTTTTGAAGCGTTCTGAAAATTCTCTATTGCGCCTTGATAATCACCGGTCTTGACTTTACAGAAACCTATTCTATATTCCACTTCTGGGGAGAGTGTGCGTTTCGAGTTCTGGAGCGCGACATCATAATAATGAAGGGCTTTTGAGTAATCATTCTGCTGATACCACGACTCAGCTATCACCAGTGCGGCGTCAACCTTATTGTTACGCTCGGTTTTCGCAAGGACTGCGTCAGCGTTTTCGGTAACCGATGAATAATTGTCATTGGCGAAGTCAATCTGCATAAGATAAACCGGCACAACGTCTTGATATTTAGGTTCGTTTTCAATTTTCTTAAAATAATACTTTGCGTCGTCATAATCTTTTTCGAGATACATGATATGAGCGAGATAGTAGCGGGCATCGTTTTGGAAGTCGCTTTCCATCACGGCAGATTTAGAGAACAGGGGTTTAGCCTTGTCGATATTGTTTGTGCGGTAATGAGCAACACCTTTTTTAAAATAAAGTTCGGCCTTTTCAGAATAAGACAGAGACTCTTCGTCTATAGAATCAAAGATACGGAGGGCGTCGCGGGTTTTCCTATTATCAAACAAGATGTTAGCGTAGATGAAGTCGGCTTTTGCTGCGAAGGTGCTTGTAGGGTTTTCTTTTGAGAACCGCATCAGTTTCTGTTCGCCAGCGCCCACGAAAGAGAGGCATACGGCCTCATAGAAAGCGGCTTCCACAGCCATCTGTGAGTTATTGTCATCGGAGAGTTGAAGATACCTGCCGAACAATTCCGCTGCGGAGCTGAAATTTTTATTATCATAAAGCGTTTTCGCCTCTGCAAAGAGAGATTCAGGTTCATAGTCAGACATTCTCTTTTGCGCTGACAATGAAGATATTACAACAAGAAGCAACAATATGGCGGCAATAGATTTCTTTAATACAATCATATAGAAGAATTTTTTGCGAAATTATGAAAAGAAAACGAGAAAAGTATTGTTTTAGTGTATAAAATTTTGTCTCTGGGAGGACGAGCCACCAGAGACAAAATAAAGGCATAAGCGGGATTCTGTACTCATTACTGAGTGATTGTCATTTCTCTAATTCAGACGTCACCGTCTGCTTTTAGCGACCTACCCTCCCGACTTGGACGAGCAGCCCTCTCGGTCGTACGACCATCATCGGTATATTTGGTCTTGCAGCCCATAAGGTTTACCCCGGACCCATGTCGCCATGAGGCCGCGTGAGCTCTTACCTCACGTTTTCACCCTTACCATTACGGCGGTTATTTTCTGCGGCACTATCTGTCATCGTCTCCGATGCCTTCCCGTTAGGAAGTATGGTGCTCTGTGCTGTCCCGACTTTCCTCACGCGGATTCGCACCCGCCTGCGACAATCGCCTTTCGAGCGGCAAAATTATAAAAAATCCCGTTCTCTATAGAGTTTTTTCTTCAATTTTTTTGCACTTCGTGTGTGAATGCTGCGAGTACTACAGCTCGAACACCTCTCCCGGCTCAGGGATGACGATATCCTTAAACCCGTTATTCTGAGCGAGGAAGTTGGCATAGAACTGTTGGGTCTTGTACTCGCCATGTACCACGAACACCTTCTTGACTCTCTCCGGGTTCTGGCACTTCAAGTAATCCGACATCTCCTTATAGTCGCCATGTCCGCTGAAGGCGTCAATAGAATAGACATCAGCATTAACTCTGTGAGGGACACCGAAGATAGAGACATCTTTATCACCATTAGCGATACGTGCTCCGAGTGTTGTAGGAGCGCAGTAACCAACTACAAGGACAGAGTTCTTCTCATTATCAATATTATTTGCGAGATGATGTTTTACTCGTCCCGCCTCCATCATGCCTGATGCTGAGATGATGATGCACGGGCCCTTGTATGCGTTGAGAGCCTTCGACTTATTCACATCGGTGACATAGATAAGGCTGTTGAAACCGAACGGGTCGTCATCATATTCAAGCACTTCTGCAACATCACGGTTGAAGAGGTCGAGGTGCATTTTAAATATTGAGGTGGCGTTGACAGCAAGAGGGCTATCTACATAAACCGGTATATGCGGCAGTTTGTTTTCATTATAGAAATTATTCAGTTGAAACACAATCTCTTGCGTCCTGCCAATGGCGAACGAAGGTATTATCAGCTTTCCTTTTTTCTCAACGCAAGTGTGTTGAATAATCCTATAAAGCTCATCTTCGGCACCTTGTTTATCCTTATGAAGCCTGTCACCATAGGTGCTCTCAGTGATGATATAATCACATTGTTGGAAAGCGGTTGGTGGTTTAAGAAGATAATTAGAGTCCCTACCGATGTCGCCAGTGTATCCTATTGTGGTCACCTTGCCATTATAATCTAAACGTATCGTGGCACACGAGCTGCCGAGCATGTGTCCGGTGTTATAGAACTTCACGCTGATATTCTTGTTGATATAGAAACGGCGGTTGACTTCTGTTGTGATAAACAACTCCATACAGGCGCGAGCGTCTTTCTCCGTATATATCGGCTCCACCGGCTTCATGCCTTGACGTGACCTCTTTTTATTGAACCAGCGCACATCATTTTCCTGAATGAAACCGCTGTCGGGAAGCATGATTGAACAAAGTTCTCGAGTAGCCGGTGTGCATATTACAGAGCCTCTGAAACCTCTCTTATAAAAATATGGTATAAGACCAGAATGGTCGATATGTGCATGGGTAAGAACGATGTAGTCAATATCAGCAGGCTCAACCATGGTATTGCGGTTCAAGGCATCGGTCTCAAGTCCCTTTCCTTGGAACATTCCACAATCTAACAATATTTTCGTACCATCATCAGTAGTGAGGAGATGTTTGCTTCCTGTAACCTCACGTGCTGCACCAATAAATTTTATTTTCATAGCCGGGATAAATTATTATTAAAATGCATTATTTTAATGAGATGATTATCAATCTATTATATTGATTCTCTCCTCAAAAACCTCATTCTCTGCAACAACCCTTACAATATAGGTTCCATTTCTCAAAGAGCTGATGTCCAATGTAACATTGTCGCCATCAACATTCTTCGTGACAACCACTTGTCCGATGGCATTAAAAACCGTTATATTGTTCATGGATTTTGCGACAACATTAATATTATTTGAGGCTGGATTAGGGAAAACCGAGAATGTTGACGACGACTCTTCGTTCACAGATGTGACGTTTAGCATTAACTCTACCGGGTCCGACTCACAACCGCCTTGATAATAGGCTATTATCTGATAATAATATTTGCCCGGTTTCGGAACAATATCCACACAACCATAATGAGAGATAGAAGGGGTGTTGACGATGCGTTTTACTAACTTAAAGTCAACGCCGTTGTCACTTCTAAAAATCTCGAACCTGTCGAGAGTGTTCTCATATTCGGCTCTATCCCATTCGAGTTGAGCACCGAACTCGCCATCTTCCCAATAATATTCCCCCACGAAGTTGTCCGGTCCGGGGCATTCCGATGATACAGCATCTGAAGCGGCAAAAAATTTTTCAACAACTGAACCATTTGATGAATGATTCTCTTGACCATTCCATCTTTGAGCATAACTGAAATTAAAAGACAATAATCCGATTGTCAGCAATAATACCTTTTTCATTTTAATATTTTTGGCAAAGATACAAAAAAGGGTGTCGTGAAAGACACCCTTAGTAATTATTTTGTCAACAATTTATTACTTTACTGTAACTTTGACGACTTTCTGGTTGCCGTCAGCGACAATCTTCAGGAAATAAACACCATTTTCAATTGAGCTGACATTGATTTGAGCGTTACCATTGGCTATACCGGCGGTAACAACCTGACCAAGACCATTAACAAGCTGATATTCAAAGTTATTTGCGTTAGAAACTATGTTAAGAACGTTCTCTGCAGGATTTGGATAGACACCGAATGAAAGAGTGTTCTCACCAATTGCGAGCACATTGACCTCTGCTGTCACAGAAACTGGTACAGACTCGCCTTCTGCATATTTTGCAATAACGAGATAGTTATAGATTGCATCTGGCAACTCGCTTTCAACGAATGTCAACTCTGCGACCTCACCGACAACAACACCGTTACGTTTCACGATGTATGCCTCAGGTGTTGCGTCTGCCGGGGCTTCCCATGTAAGTGTCACTGTGTTATAGTCAACAGAGGCTGCAAGGTTTTCTACTGGAAGAAGTTCGGCTCCTGTGCCACCACCGCAGTTAACATCGAACTCACACTGAACACCTGCTATCGGTGTGCCAGAGCTTTGGTAGATAAGAGTACCATCTTCGTATTGGATGTTGAAAGAGCACTCGCTGTTATAGCTGCCACCAACGAACTTCACTGTGACATGAACGCCTGTGGTAATCTCAAGGTTATATTCTATTGAGGAGCCTGAAGTCATAGTAAGGTTTTGAGCAGGAGAGCCATCACCGAACTCAACAGTGAGTTTAGCACCATTCCAGCCGTCGCCGTAAGAATCGCTCATATTGAAGATTACGTTGCATGTATTCTTAAGTGCTCCGTTACCTGTTGCTTCAACGCCATTGTCGGCTGTGAAGGCGAACTCTAAAGGAAGAACCTCTGTCGGGTCGCAGGCTTCTGCTACAGTCACGGTGAACAATGCGGTTCCTATTCCGTCTGGGTCTATTGTACCGATTTCAAAAGTATTATTTTCTATTGTAAGATATTCGCTTGTGGTTGAAGCTGTTACAACAGAGTTAGTAGCCATATAGTGACCAGTGTTCTTGAAGTTAGCGACAACAGTCTGTGATTCGCCCGGAATGTATGAGCCAGCAAATTGGAAGCCGTCGAATACGATAATAGGGGCACCAACTGTAACAACAGCCTTGCCTGTCCATTCAGTGCTTCCGCAAGTCATTGTGACATTGATTTGAATCTTTGTTCCATCTTCAACGCCTTCTGCTATTGTGAAAGCGAACTCATTTGTAAGGGTTGCGACCTCACCTGCTGCAACTGCTGACAAGACGCCCTCGTTATCAGTGATGGTGATATTTGCGTCATCGCTGCTGATGACAACGGTAGTATTTCCAGAGGTAGCCTCAACGCCCACGTTCTTGAATGACATTGACATTAACTGTTCTTCAACTACCGGAACGTTTGTTGGGTTGAAGCTGAAGAGTGTAAGGTATGGCCCTTCTGCTGGGACTATTTCGACCTCGCCAACGTATGTAACCTTGTTATAGCCCATGACGATGAGAGATGCTGTGCCAACATTTGACAAAGGCTCGAATTCAAGTTCGGCATTACCATCGATAAGCTCTGCGGAAGCAATGACCTCGCCGTCCATTGATAAAGTAGCGATACCGTATGCTGCATCAGCTGAGACTGATAATGATGTCATACCGAGCATTAATGCGCCTGGATTAGCGTTTACTGTCATCTCAACAGGGTTGTCAGTTCTCATCATGACAGAAGGGTCACCAAAGAAAATCCAAGTGTTATGTGTATTACCTGCATCGCTTGGATGTGCGTCCAAAATCTTCATGTTACCGTTTTCTGCAAGGCCACCGAGAGTATGTCTGTATGAGTCAGTGCCAATATGTTCGCACATGATGTTCACCATTTCATCTTGTCCTGTCATAGGAGGAGTCCAAGGCTGTGAAATCCATGAGAACATTCCGCCGACAGCACCTGTAGGAGCACTTGTTGAGTTATTTGTTGCACGGAGCCATGCCTCACCGAAGCAAGTGCCGTCAAACTGTCCGTTATTACATGCCACAGAGATGATGAAAGGCCATTTGTAATCGTTTGTCAAAGCGTTGACATTTGAGTTGCTATAACCAGCCACTGCCCAGCTTGTTTGAGAACCATGGTTGCAGTAGTTCACTATGCTGACACCGGCATTGAGGTCAGAGCTGATAGCGGCTGCCGATGTACCAGCGCCAACACCGCTATATTGTTGTGATACAGCCTCATAAGTATATCCAAGGAGTGTATCACGAATGTAATCAATATGAACATAGTCAGCTTCACCACCGTTATGTCCATTACCTGCACCTTCATTAGCGCCGATACCCATACCTTTGTTAACCCATGTCAGACCGGCTTCCATATCTCTCTCATAATAAAGGACTTTTGCGACCTGATTTTCTGCATCGGCCACTGACTCGCATGAGAAACGACCAACGAAAGCCTCTGTGTAATAGTCATTACCATCAAGCATTGCGAACCAGTTATCAGAACGGCCGCCATTCATTGAATGAGGTGTGAGTGTTGAGTAGTCACCAACGAGGAGCACAAAAGCAAGATTGTTGTTGGTGTACTGGTCCATGATGTAGTTCTTAATCTGTGTCTCGTTGTTACCACCTATCTCGCTAAGTGTCACGAGAGTACAAGGACGACCGGAGATGTTCTTCCAATCGACGAGTGGCTGAAGAGCGTCAGCAAACTGGTCAACTGTGATAACCACCATTGAGCCTTTATCTGTTGTAAAGTCGTATTTTGCATTCATATCTGCAAAATTGATAAAGTGCCTCTCGTAGGTGCTCATGAAATCGCTATTTGTCCTGATTTCGCTGCCTCTGCGTGTAAGCTTCTGGTTCTCACCATTGTCACTAACCTTTGTCATTGCGATAGTCATCTTGGTATAGACACGCAATGTCTTTGTCACAGGGTTGTAGGCAAAAGGACGAACCATGATGTTCTGTCCACGGAAGTCTCTCAAGATATATGGAGCTTCGAGGTAAGCTGCTGTTGCAGGATAGAAAGCGTCCTTCTGGTACATCTCTCCGTATTTATAAGGAACATCTTCAGGATTAATCTGACGGCTGAAGTTTCCTTTTGATGGAGCTATCTCAACATTCTCAATATCAACATAGCTTGACTTGAGTACATTTACAGTCATCTCTGCATTGTCTCCGATGATTGCAGGTATCGCTTCCATTGGAAGGTCTGGAGCACCTGCTTCAAGCATGCTGACCATTTTATCAACACTTACAACAAGTTGTTTGCCGTTCGGTGTCTCGACACTGTTAAAATAGAAACCACCGATTTGTACATCGACAACGATTTCATTTTCCGTTGAAGAGACCAACGTCTTCTTCATTCCGACAGGAGAATCACTACTGATTCCCTGCCATTCTTGCGAAAAGCCTATTAATGACAAGGCGAATAGCAAGACTGTGATAAGTAAGGATTTTCTCATATTTTATTAATTAAAAAGTTTATCGTTTGGACTTGCAAAGATAAACAAAAATACGCAAGATAGTAGAAATATTTTGTATTTTTTCATTAACAAATAAATAACAAAGGAGCAATGAACAATCATCGCTCCTTCGTTAACTAAATGGGAAATAAAGTTACTTAATGACAACTTTCTTAACCATGGTGTCACCATCGGCAACGACCTTGAGGAAATACACACCCTCGAAGGCGTTGACATCGATTTGTGCTGAGCCATTGACAACGCCGCTCTTCACAACTTGACCGATATTGTTGATGAGCTGGTATTCAATATTTGTTGCGTTTGACTCGATATTGATTACGTTCGATGCCGGGTTAGGATAGATAGCGAAGCCGACCTCGTTCTCATCAACAGAAGCCACGTTGACCTCCACTGTGACAGAGACAGGGATTGATGTGCCTCCGTCATATTTTGCGATAACATAATAAGTGTAGATGTCATCTGCGAGTTCTGCATCTACGAATGTTGTCTCTTCAACGTTATCATTGATAACCACGCCGTTACGTTTCACGATATAAGCTATTGGTTCGCCTTCTGCAGGAGCTTCCCATGTAAGGGTCACTGTGTTATAGTCAACGGTGCCGTTAAGGTCAACGACAGGGTTATAGGTAGCTGCGCTGCCACCAACACCAACGACATCGAACTCGCACTGTACGCCCGGTGTAGGGGTGCCTGAGCTCTGGTAAATAACCGTACCGTCCTGATATTTAATGTTGAACGAGCACTCGCTATCATAACTGCCACCAACGAATGTGACTGTCACATGTACACCTATGCCTATTTCTTTCTCGAAGGTAGCTTGGTTACCATTGCTGATAGTAAAATTATCTGTTGTGGTTCCATCGCTGTAAGTGACAGTTAATTTTGCACCATTCCAGCCATCGCCGTATGAGTCGGAGAGGTTGAAGATAACAACGTTAGTATTCTTGAGCATGCCTTCACCAACAGCTTCAACGCCATTGTCTGCTGAAAGGGTAAATGTAACTGGCAGCTGCTCTGTTGTCGGACATGACTCATCAACAGTGATGTTAAAGATAAATGAGCCAACACCTGAAGCCTCGATAGTACCAACCTCTACGGTATTGTTTTCGAATGAGAGGTAAGGAGACTCCGAAGAGATTTCACAAACAGCGTTTGTTGCTCTGTAGTGACCTTTGTTCTCGAAGTTTGCGACCATTGTATAAGTCTGGCCAGGTTCGAAAGAGCCGTTCCATGAGTAATCCACGAATTGGATTATTGGGGCACCTACAGTAATCACGGCCTTGCCTTCCCATACATCAGAGCCACATGTTGCGGTGACGTTAAGGATAATCTTTGTGTTATCTGCAACGCCAGAGGCAACCTCGAATGAGAACTCATCGGTAAGAGTAACTGTCTGATCCTGTGGAAGAGCCTCGAATGAGCCTTCACCATCTATCATTGTAAGGTTATCATCAGCGCAAGTGATTACGACATTTGTTGTTCCTGTTGTCGCGTCTGCACCTACGTTTTTGAATGTCATAGACAATAAAATTTCTTCACCTGACGGTACAGCGCCTGGGATATAGTTATCGACAGCGATGTATGGGCCTTCCAAAGCCACTGCAGGAACTGTTGTGACATAAGGTTGACGTTGAGGATGTGTCACAACGATTTTCACATCGCCGCTGCTTGTGACAGGAGATGTTAATGGCACATCGACGACACCTGACTCACCTACTTCAGCAACGCCATAGATTTCGCCGTCTTTAGTGATACCTATATATGAGCCTGGGTCTGCTGATACAGAGTATGTATCGAGGCCGATTGGGAAGGTAGGTAGATGGTTCACATTGTTTTCTGTTGGTACTACATGGTAAGGGGTGACGGAGCCGTCTCCGAAGACGTGATATGACTCCCAATAGTATCTGTCAGAAACGCTGCCCTGATAACCGTTAGCGTGTGAATAAGCCACTGCTACGTTACCGATGAAAGGAACTGCTGAGATGCTGTTGAATCCTTCGCTGAACACTGCGTCATAAACACCGAATGATGTCTGTTCGTATGTTGGCATCTGGTAGAACACGTTTGTTGCGCCAACGCCGAAGTAGTAGTCCTCATACCAATATGAACTTGGAGCTGAGCCGATGTAAGCGAAAGCACCTTTCTTCTCGGCGCAAATCATAGCCTCGCCGAAGCATTTTCCTGAGTAGCCCCAGTTAGCGGCAAGACAGCAGTTACCCATAGCCCAGAAATATTTATCAGTGTTTGTCAATGAGTTAACATTGGATACTGAGAATGATGGGTCTGCCCAACCGGTATCGCTGCCGTGAGCGGTATAGTTTGCAAAGTTGACGCCTGTGCTCAAGCTTGCGTATGGGTTATTATAAGGCTGCTCATAGAAAGCATAGACGTTATCGAAGCCGTGTTCTGCGTTATAGTAGTAGTTGACAGCATACTGGATGGTTGGCTTGCCGTCTTTTGGATTCCAGTTAGAGTCCCAGCCGGCGATGAGCAATGTGTTTCCGAGGTATGAAGGATCCGGCATTGTATATTGCTCATACATCAAAGACTTCTCAAGTACGTTGTTCAATTCTTGCACTGTCTGGCATGTGAAGCGGCTGTGGAACATGTCGCCGAACACGTCGTTACCAGCCACTGCATAGTAATAAAGGTCGGTAACTTTCTGTGACTCTGAGCCTATCTGGCTGCAAGGGACCTGCTGGTCGTCACCGAAGATGATGACGAAGGTAGGAGCCTGTCCGTTATCGACGCCCTCGTTATATTTCTCTATGCAGAAATTCTTTATCTGTGTTGCGCTTGTACCTATCTCATCTGTATAGTTCACATCGAGATAGAATCCTTTTTCTGTCTTCCATGTCAACCATGGCTCCATTGCCTCTTCAAACATACGGTTAGCGATGACAAGGATCTTAACCGGTGTTGCCCAGAGGTCCGGGTGGTCATCATAGACGTCGAGTATAGCCTTGTCGTTGTAGAGAGCTGAATAGACGGTCTTGAAATAAGGGCTATATGTGTTGACGAGTGTCTTTTCAGTAAGAGCCATATCAGCATCTTCGAATGATACCTCAACCTCGATGTCGTTATATACGCGGATAGTGTTTGCTGCAGCGTTGTATCTCAACGGGTTGATTTGCAATGCACCAATCTGGATACCACGCATTGTTCCCATCACTGTCACCTCAGCGACAGGACGCTCGTCATAGCCTCTTACGGCGTATGCCTCTTCATTATAATGGAACACAATATCTTCCGGTTTCTGGTCTTTCCTTACAGAAGGCTGTTGTGGATATATTCTGTCGATACCGAAGTCTGACAGCTTATATTCTTTCACTGTGTAGTTCTTGACAGTGACGACAGGATTTGCGCCGAAAGGAACAGCAATCATCTCACGTGTCACCGGGACTTGTGGTTCACCGATATTACCGGCTGCAACAGAGTTTCCCATGGTGATGGTGGAAAACACTCCCCTTTCTGTTGTCACCTGTTGGCTCTCAATACTGTTGTATGAGAAGGCTGCACTGAAGCCAGACATTGTTACGTTCTGTGCTTTCTGAGTGCTTCTTACATTAGGATTAGGGTCAAGCTCAATACGACCCTGAGCAAATGACTGAAGGCCAAACATCATGACCAACAATGCCATAGCAAGTTTCCTGAGATAGATTTTTTTCATTTGTAAAAAGTTTAGTTAACAATAATATTATTTTCAAAATAAGGCTGATTCAGTATTCTCCATAACAAAAACAACTTTTCATCAGATAAGTTTAATGTCAAATCGTTACAACTCGCAAAGATACATTATTTTTGAAAAAAGAGTACATGTTTTTTTATTTTTTCTTCAGAATTTCATCATACAGTTTTTTATCATTCAAGATGGAGATAGCTTTCTGAATCATTTTGTCTTCTTTCAGCACCACCTGATAATATTTGTCTATTTCCCAGACGTTTCGTGCTATCATAGCCTTTATCTGCATCTTTATCCAGTCTTCGGAGCGGGAGAACTGTTCGTCGTCCCATGACACGCCCTTATTCTCGGCCACTGATTTAAAGTCGAGGATAATGTCGTCATCTACAGAGAATTTCTTATTAAAGTCGGAGAATTTGGGATATTTTTGGAGAAGAGACTCTCTGTTAGCGAGGGCGAAATCGATAGAGAAGGCGTTAAAAACACCTTTTCTAATAAGGTTAAGATAGAGTTTAGATGAGAAAGACGTATCGGCAGGCATAAAGATGTCGGGCATGATGCCGCCTCCGCCATAAACTGTACGTCCGCTGTTGAGGGTGAAATACTTAAGGGAGTCGGGGAAATGGATACTATCGGCGTGGTAATACTCGCCGTGTTCCATTCGTTTTGTCATCTCGTTAAAATAGTCTTCGGAGCCTTTCTCGTAAGAGCGTTGAATGCAGCGGCCTGTAGGGGTGTGATAGCGTGCTGTGGTGAGTCGTATCTGCGAGCCGTCGGGCAGGTTGAACGGGCGTTGCACGAGGCCTTTGCCAAAGGAGCGGCGTCCAATAATCACGCCTCTGTCCCAATCTTGTACTGCGCCCGACACTATCTCGCTTGCCGACGCGCTGCCCTCATCTATGAGTATCACGAGGTTGCCATTGCGGAAGGCTCCATTCCTGTCGGTACTATACACCTGCTTAGGACTTTTCAGCCCCTCAGTGAAGACGACGGTCTTATCACCTCCGAGGAACTCGTTGCTCAGACCTATTGCCGTCTGCAGGTATCCCCCCGAATTGCCGCGCAAATCGAGTATCAGCGACCTCATCCCTTGATTCCTGAGTGTTTCAAGAGCGCCCTCAAACTCCTCGGTGGAGTTCTGTGCGAAACGGTTAAGCTTGATATATCCCACTTTCTTTTCCACCATGAAATAAGAGTCGATGCTGTTCAACGGGATCTTATCCCTGACGACCTCGAACTCGAGGAGCTCGTCAATGCCGGCACGTTTGATGTGCAGAAGCACCTTTGTGCCTTTCTCGCCACGCAGGTGTTTGGTGACATACTCATTATTTATTTTCACGCCGTAAGAGTCAACGCCGTCAATCTTTATTATCCTATCGCCCGACATTATCCCCACCTTCTCGGAAGGGCCTCCCGACACCGGTGACACCACGAGAATAGTGTCGCGTAGAATCTGGAACGTCACGCCAATACCGTCGAAGCTGCCCACGAGTTGTTCGTTAGCACGCTCCACCTCTTTCGCTGGAATATATGCCGAATGCGGGTCAAGGGCTTTCAACATCGCAACTATCGCCTCGTCGGTGAGAGAAGGCATATCCGTGGAGTCAACATAAAAGTTATCAATAAGATACATCGTCGCAGCCATCTTCTGCGTCGTGGCAGCCGAGTTAGAAACCTTGTTGTTTTGAGCCAGGCACATCTGGCAGACACATAATAATAATATCAGGAAAAACTTCTTCATTTTAACACATTTTAACAATTAAGACCTTACAATATCGAAAGTATTATCGTCATTAATTCTAATTATCGTTGAGGCTTTAGGTTTGACAATGACATCGTGATAAAGTGACACCACATAATCGACGGAGTTCTTCATCTCCTCTGATATTTCAATGAAGTTAGATGGTGAAGGCTCTCCGCTAAGGTTTGCCGAGGTAGATGTTATGGGGTGTCCGAGTTTCCTTATCACCGCCTTGCAGAACTCGTTTGTTGTGACACGGATACACACGCTGCCGTCGGAGGAGACGTTCTTCGCCAAGTCCTTTGATTCTTTATATATGATACTCAACGGGTTTTTTGCGGCTTTTATGAGGTCGGCGGTTATCGGCGAGGGTTTCACAACATATTTGCATAGGCTCTCTATCGAATCAACAAGAACGATGAGACCTTTGCCATGGGGACGGTTTTTCACCTTATATATTTTATCTATTGCCTTTGGGTTAGTGGCGTCGCAGCCAATTCCCCAGATGGTATCGGTAGGATAAACGATGACTTTTCCATCACGCAGCAGCTTCACGCAGAGATCGACTTCTTCTTCAAAAGTATTCATAATCTATTTACAAGTTCGTTAATATCAATATTATAGGCGCATTTGAAATGCTTTTCAGGGCATTTTTTATAACCATGTAGTCCACAAGGGCGGCATTTCATTTTCTGTCGTTCCTCCACCACGGCGGAGTTGTCGGAGAGTGGGCCGAAGCCGAAGTCGGGCACGGTGGAGCAAAACACTGCTGTCACGGGGGCGTTCTGTGACGATGCGAGGTGCATTGGTGATGAGTCGTTTACGAAGTTCATTGCCGCGTCACGCATAAGAGCCGCCGACTCCAACAGTGAGAGCTTACCCGCAAGGCTGAAAACGTCCTTGCCCTTCAAGCCGGAGACAATAGCCTCACAAACGCCCACATCAGCACCGCCTCCAAGCAGATACACCCGCAAATCATCAGGAGCATAGCTTAACAACTCAACCCACCTCTCAACGGGAAACTGCTTTGTAGCCCATAATGAACAAGGCGCTACACAGATATATCTCTTTGATTTATACTCCCTCACCGACTCATTAACCGAGCTGCCCGGATATAGACAGGGCTTCGCCGGACGGTCATCAGTGAGATGCTCTATCAACTTGTTGTTCCTGTCAACCTCATGCACTCCTCTCACACCAAGGACATGCCTCACCTTGTGCGTAAAAAACATGCTTAATGGATTCTTATCAAAGCCGGACGTCTCCCTCGCTCCCCCAAGAACCGTCAGCAACCCAGTCGCAAAATGCCTCTGAATATCAACAATAAGGTCGTACCTCTCACCTCTCACCTCCTTTATCAACGCAAACAAATTGCGGTACTTCCCATTCTTCTTATCCCACGTCAGCACCTTATTAATAAATTCATGATTGGCAAACAGACCCTCATAACCCTTTTTTATCAATATATCTATTTGACTATCACTATAATACGAATGCAACTTCTCCACAACAGCTGTGGCAAGAATAACATCTCCAATCGATGCGGTCTGTATTACTAAAAACTTTTTTTTCATAGCCATATCAAATTACAAAAGTACTAAAATATTACGAAATTATTCCTATCTTTGCACAAATTTTAAAAATTGGGTTCAGAAAGATGTTTATAGCTCTCTAACTAAAATCTTAATTTCTTTAAGACTTTGGCTTCGGTAGCTCAGGAAAAAACTTATGTGGTCTGTATTAATTGCATTGTCAGTCGGAATATTATTTGCCTCCCTGTTGTATCTCTTCAACAAGAAGCAGGCTCTCGCACCTCTGCTTTTCGCAATAAGAACCATAGCCGCTGCTCTGCTAACGCTTCTCCTCATAAACCCCATCATCAAGAACAAGTCGAAAATCATCGAGCAACCCATAATCATTATTGCTCAAGACATCTCCTCTTCTATTGTCATGACTGACGACTCGCTTTTCTACAAGCATGATTTCCAACATATTATCGACTCTATATCTAACACCTTGGAAGAAAAATATAATGTTGAACGATACTATTTTGGAGACAAACTCTATGATTACCAAGAGCCTGACGGCAATGATTATACCGACATTAACGCTGCATTGTCCTCATTAAAAAGAATGTATTACAAACAGAATGTCGGCGCCGTTGTACTGCTCTCCGACGGCATTGTGAATCATGGCATTTCGCCCGAACTTACTATTGACGACTATCCTTTCCCGATTTATTCTGTCACTCTCGGCGACACCGTCAAACACCCCGACATCTTAATTAAAGATGTAAGATATAACAAGACGGCAAATGCCGGAATCACATCACCTATCCGACTGACTGTCAACGCGATAAATGCCGACAACGCAAGAATTAATGTTGTAGTAAAAACAGATGGAGAAATAGCCTTCTCCAACGAGATAAGGGCGACAAGCAATCATTTCTCAAAGACCATCGACCTAAACATTGAGGTGGGAGACGAGGGCACGAGGCAAATCGATATTGAGGTGAATGAGAAGACAGGCATTATCGAGGCCAACCTTGAGAACAACAGGAAACGTTTCTTCATTGAAGTCATTGATAACAAAAGCAAGGTGTTATGTGTTGCAAGGGCACCGCACCCCGACATCGCAGCTATCAAGTCGGCACTTGGAGACCATTATGAGTTTGAGACGGTCTTCGGAAGCGAGAGCCTCCCCGATTTTAATGGATTCGACATGGTAATAGCCCACGACATCAACGTAAATACTTCATTACCAACATTAAACATCATCGGCAACAGATTTAGTTTCGACATATTAAACGATTCGCAGAAAGCATTTAAGGTTGAAAGAGGAGCCGCCAACACCATGCTTGATGTAAAGGCGAGATACAACAACGGCTTCGGACTTTTCACCATATCTTCCGACATAAGAGACGAGCTTGCCACATATCCACCGTTGTCGCTGCCACACATAAACTATGTTTCCGTAGGCAAACCCGACGACCTGCTCCTCATGAACGTCATGGACATAGAGACGCCCAACCCGCTCCTAACCTTTATCACCTACGATGATGGGAAGAAATCGGCATTTATCTTTGGAACCGGCTGTTGGAGATGGAAGATTTTTGAATACTACCATCACAAGAACAACGACGGCTTCAACGAGCTTTTCGGAAAGACCGCCAAATATCTCCTCACCGACAAAGACAAAGAACTGACGTTGATATTCAAGGAGGAATACTCCAACACCGAACGCATAGTGATTAATGCGGAGCTGCTGAATCCGGCACGGGAACTGACAACAGAGCCAAACTTACATCTAACGCTGACAAACAGAAGCAGCAAGGAGAGATTCGAATACGACTTCTCTAAAAACAACGACCGTTATTCATTAAATATCGGGTTGCTTCCCGAAGGAATTTACGAGATAGCGGCTCATACCGTTTTCGGCGGCATCGATTATCATGCCGAAGGTACTTTCAGCGTTGTCTCAAAAGGCATTGAAGTACAGAATCTTACGGCAGACATAAACAAAATGAAGATGCTCGCTGACAAAACCGGGGGAAGACATCTGTACATCTCCGACATCAGCAGCCTGACCGAAGAGATTGCAAAGGACGAAAGGATCACCTCTATTGCGAGGGAGGAGACAAGATATGATGACCTGATAAACATCAAGTCGCTGTTAATCATCATCTTAATCCTCACCGCTACAGAATGGCTCTTAAGAAAAATATTCGGGACATATTAAACAAATATAACAATATCAATATGAAAGTAGCAAACAACACTGTAGTCACATTGACTTACACACTACACAACGACACCAAGGAAGGTGAGATTATCGACATGGCAACCAAGGAGAAACCGTTGACAGGCGTTTTCGGTCACGGGATGTTTCTTCCTAAATTTGAAGAGAGCCTCCAAGGCTTAGAGCCGGGCGACACATTCGGATTCCACCTGACACCGGCCGAGGGTTATGGCGAGCGCAACGAGCAGATGGTCTATACAGTAAAGAAAGACATGTTCCTTGACGAGAATGGAAACCTCAGCGAGTACTGCAAGGAAGGAGCAAGACTGCAGTTCAATGTAGGTGAAGGACAGATAGTACCCGGCACGATAAAGAAAATCAGCGTTGAACTTGTTGAGATTGACTTCAACCACGACCTTGCCGGAGTGCCTCTGTTTTTCGAGGGAGAGATACTAGAGGTGCGCGAACTGCGCGAGGAAGACATGGGCGGCGGTTGCCATCACTGCCATAAAGAAGGCGGTTGCGGAGGCGACAGCTGCCATAATGACGAAGGATGCGGCAGCGGTTGCGGAAACTGCCAATAATAGCATAAAAAAGGGTCCTCACGGACCCTTTTATCTTATTATAATTTTTTGATTTAGAATGCGTAATAGAAACCAATCGAAAGAGCTGTCTGATTATTTACACCCAATCCATATATGTTGCTCTTTTTAGTTGTCGTAACATTAGTATCCTCATCAACGCTTACAACTTTATTCATCTGATAACCAAGCTCAAACAAGTTCAATCTTGCATTAATGAAGATATTGTCATCGATATAATACGCAATGCCAGGAACAACACCAATTCCAAATTTGGACTCCTTATCACCTACTACCTCATGAACTTCCCCATCACCTTCAGCACTATATTTTGGTGTTAATCCACCAAATGAAGCTCTCAAGTCAGCATACAATTTAATATTGTCGAAATCTCCAAAAACACAACGCAAGTATGGAGCCACACTCCATTCTGTTTCCTTAACTTTAATAGTGTAGGTAGTACCAGCAATATCTTGTTCAGATTTACTTCTACCAAAACCTAAGCCTAAATCCAATCCTGCACCAAGGTTATCTGAGAACATATAACCGACAGATGGAGCGATTGTGAAATTAATACCTTTTGGATCATTAGTGCTTAACTCTGAAGCTGATGATGAAACAGTTGTTTTGCCTCCTGTCCCGGAAAGACCAAGACTTCCACCTACATAAAACTGAGCCTGGCAGAAAAATGTTGCTGCAACAAAGGCCAATGTGATAAATAATTTTTTCATTTTTTAAAATTTAAATTATGCCTACTCTTTTTGAGATTTTCAGCTTCCTCTCATAAACACCTTGCAAAAATAACAATAAATACCCAACAAATTCTCTAAGTTCCCCAAAATTCAACCAAATAACATCTTTTTCTACCAAAACGAGAATTTTCAACTCTATCTGAATACATATACGAGCCCGGTCGAAACAATGGTGGAATTATTTAAACCAAATCCAAATTGATTTTCCACCGTTCTAATATCAGACTTTCCCACAGTATGATAATATCCTAAAGTAATGAAATTGAATTTTGAGAAGATAACAAGCCTGTTGGTAAGCCAATACGACAATGCCGGACGAAGTTCTATTCCATAGACGTTCTTTTCAAATTCAAACGCACCATCACTGATATTCTTTGAACTTTCGAACGAAAGTCGGAAAACCATGTCAGTATAGAAAGAAAGGTCATGAAACTTACAAATCACATAACGAACAAATGGAGAAAACTTAAGACACTGAATCCTTGTCTCCTTCTTCGCGATTATATCCCCTTTCAGAATATCTTCCGTCTGATTTTCAATACCATATCCCATCGAATAGGCCACGCCCACCTTACCAAAGATATAGCCAAAGGCAGGATTGATACCAAACGACTGCTTCTTCAAGCCCAATAGATTATCCCCTGACTCCTTATTATATAAGCCAACAGAAATATCACCGGCTACAAACCATTGCGCACTACCGCAAAATGATAACGCAATGAAAACTAATAAAAAAACTATCCTTTTCATATCAAAAAACCATTATTTCCTTCTCGAAGAGGAACTCCCTGATGTACCGCTGCTTGAACTTGAACTTGAACGCGTTGTACTGCTGCTGCTTGGTCGAACAGTGCTGCTTGAACTTGAACGCATTGTACTGCTGCTGCTTGGTCGAACAGTGCTGCTTGAACTTGAACGCGTTGTACTGCTACTGCTTGGTTGAACAGTGCTGCTTGAACTTGAACGCGTTGTACTGCTGCTGCTTGGTCGAACAGTGCTGCTTGAACTTGAACGCGTTGTACTGCTGCTACTTGGTTGAACAGTGCTGCTTGAACTTGAACGCGTTGTACTGCTGCTTGGTCGAACAGTACTGCTTGAACTTGAACGCGTTGTACTGCTGCTACTTGGTCGAACAGTGCTGCTTGAACTTGAACTCGTTGTACTGCTGCTTGGTCGAACAGTGCTGCTACTTGAGCTCGGTCTTACAACCACGCCATGACCACCGTTATTACCATTACCTGTTGACACGGC
>SAMEA3663297__coassemble_63_pt1 | contig 93392 bp, 66 predicted proteins | sample SAMEA3663297__metabat2_high_PE_006 | metagenome-assembled genome bin SAMEA3663297 (sample SAMEA3663297) | pig gut metagenome | biome: pig gut; feature: pig-associated habitat; material: faeces | place: China | collected 2013 | reverse complement strand
GGTGACGAGGTGTTTGTCTCCAACTGGTCGAACTATTATGTGGGGTCGGTGTCGAACAACACGGTTCAAGTTATTGATGTTAAAGAGGATAGGCTTGTGGGTGAGATAGAGGTCGCGACGGAGCCAAACGCTATGGTCGTTGACAAGGACAATAATATCTGGGTGTTGTGCGGCGGAGGATACAGCGGGGCTGACAAGGATCCGTCGCTGTTCTGTGTGGAGCCTTCATCAAGGGAGGTGATACGACGTTTCGACTTCGAGGACAACAGCTATCCGAGCGGCCTCGCCATCGATGGGGAAGGGGAGACACTGTATTTCCTGAACGGCGGCTACGGCACCCTCGACCTCTACTGTATGGGAATACATGAACAGTCATTGCCGGCACAACCTCTCATCTCTGGAAAAGACAAGGTGTTGTATAACGTAAACGTTGATCCTCATAATGGTGACATTTATGTCACTAACGCTAAGAACTACGTGCAGAACGGCGATGTGGAGAGATATTCCTCAAAAGGTGAACTTATTAGCAGCTTCAGTGTTGGATTAATCCCAAATAATATTGTTTTTAACTACTGACAATAGTGGTTGGAAAGTGTTTTTTGTCGCTTTATCTTATTGTTTATCAAAAAATTAAAAAAAAGAAAGTGTAAAATTATAATTATCGTCGGGCTAATTGAAAATTTACTAATTTTGCAACTTTAAAATAAAGATTCATAATTAATTCACATAAGAAATGAGCACAACACGTATTGAAAGCGATCTTATCGGAACTCGCGAGATTCCATCAGAGGATTACTATGGAATTCAATCAGTTAGAGCAATTGAGAATTTCCCTATCACAGGAATTGGATTAAACCGTTATCCGGAGCTTGTCAAGTATCTTGGAGTAATAAAGAAGGCGGCAGCAATAGCAAATGGCGCTACAGGCAAGATAAGCAAAGAGGTGTCAGAGGCTATCGTAAAGGCTTGCGATGACGTTATCGCTGGCAAATATGACAATCAGTTCATCGTTGACGTTATCCAGGGAGGTGCTGGCACATCCACCAATATGAACGCCAACGAGGTGATAGCAAACATTGCATTGGAATATATGGGCCACGAGCGCGGTGAATACCAGTACTGCTCACCAAACGACCATGTCAACGGCTCACAATCTACAAACGACGCATATCCTTGTGCGACACGTCTCGCCATCTATGCTAAACATCTGCAGATGCTTCCTGTCATTGACAAGTTCATCGAGTCGCTCGACAAGAAGGCCGTGGAGTTCAGCAGCATCATCAAGATGGGACGTACACAGCTTCAGGACGCAGTGCCTATGACACTCGGCCTCACCTTCAAGGCTTTCGCCGACGGTATGCGTAACGAGAGAAGGCATATTGAGGAGGCAGCCAAGGAGCTCTTGGTGGTCAATATGGGCGCAACAGCAATCGGAACAGGTATCTGCTCAACATTGAGTTACCGTGAGGAATGCTTCAAGGCATTGCGCGAGATAACAGGTTGGGACGTCCAGCTCGCCAACGACTTCGTACAGGCAACCTCCGACGCCACCTCAATAATGGTTTACTCAGGCGCATTGAGAACGATGTGTACCACAATCTGTAAGATTTGCAACGACTTGCGCCTCATGAGCTCAGGTCCTCGCTGCGGTCTTAACGAAATCAACCTTCCAAAGATGCAGCCGGGTTCTTCTATCATGCCGGGTAAGGTCAACCCTGTTATGCCAGAGGTGATGAACCAGATTTGCTACCGCGTTATCGGTAACGACACCTGCATCATGCTTGGCGCACAGAACGCACAGCTCGAGCTCAACGTTATGGAGCCTGTCATGGTTTATGCTGCCCTTGAGTCAATAGAGCTGCTCACAAACGGCTTCGAGGTGCTCCGCACTCTCTGCATCGACGGCATCACAGCCAACGCCGAGCACTGCAACGAGATGGTGGAACACAGCATCGGCATCGTAACAGCCCTCGTGCCTGTACTCGGTTATAAGCCTTGCTCAAATCTCGCAAAAGAATCTCTCGCCACAGGTAAGGGCGTCATCGAGCTTATCAGAGAGAAAGGCCTCCTCACCGAAGAGCAGATTAAAGAGTTTATGAACCCTAAAAATATGATTATCTAATTATTAAAAGAAATAAGGAGAAAGATGGTGCCACTAATAATAAGGTGCCATCTTTCAAAGTTTTTCCAGAAGGTGCTATATTTTCATATTGACAGTTACAAATAATTTTCAATAATCAAAGGTATTATGTCAGAAACATCTACTAAGTCAAGGAATTACGTGATGTGGATAAAGTTGGCCATATCAGTATTCGTGTTGTTATTTTTCTGGATTGTCCCGGCAAGCTCTTACGGTCTGACAAACATCACTGTCGTTGAGCAGAGGGTTATCGCCGTATTCGCATTTGCTTTCGCGATGTGGGTCACAGAGGCTGTACCATCATGGACGTCGTCGGTGCTCGTCATCGTGCTGCTTCTGTTGACATGTTCTAACGGAAGTATCTCGTTCTTGAAGGTTGAGGGTGTGAAGATGATTTCATACAAGAGCCTGATGTATGCTTTCGCTGACCCAACCATCATGCTGTTCCTCGGAGGCTTCGTCATCGCGGCCGTGGCATCAAAGATGGGTGTCGATGTGCAGCTTGCAAAGGCCTTGCTGAAGCTCTTCGGAAAGAAGTCGGAGTTCGTTCTCCTCGGATTCCTTCTTGTCACCGGATTGTTCTCTATGTTCATCAGCAACACCGCTACAGCGGCTATGATGCTTACCTTCATGGCTCCTGTGTTGCGCCACATGCCCGTCGATGGCAAGGGCAAGATAGCCCTCGCAATGGCAATCCCGATAGGAGCCAATATCGGTGGTATCGCCACACCTATAGGTACACCTCCTAACGCTATAGCCCTCAAGTTCTTAAACGACCCTGAAGGTCTAAACCTCGGAATAGGCTTCGGCGACTGGTTCGGAGTGATGTTCCCTTACGCACTCGTCCTTCTCCTCATCGCATGGGCACTCCTTATGTTATTGTTCCCATTCAAGAAGAAGACGATAGAGCTTGTACTCGAAGGCGAGACCAAGCATGGCTGGCAGCTCACAGTGACATATATCACAATGGCAGTAACAATCTTCCTGTGGATGTTCGACAAGGTCACTGGCCTCAATGCTAATATCGTCGCAATGATTCCTATCGCCATATTCTGCGTCACAGGAATCTTCACCAAGGAAGACCTCAACCAGATAAACTGGAGCGTGCTCTGGTTAGTGGCTGGCGGCTTCGCCCTTGGCACAGCACTCTACGAGACAGGTCTCGACAAACATCTTATCGAGGCAATACCATTCCAGACATGGTCACCAATCGTAGTAATCATCGCTGCTTCTGTTGTGTGCTGGATCCTCTCTAACATCATCGCAAACACAGCCGCAGCCAACCTGCTTATCCCGGTCATGGTGACACTCGCAGTGGGTATGAGAGAGATGCTCGTCCCATTCGGAGGAGAGACAACAATGCTTCTCTCTGTGACACTCGCAGCATCACTCGCAATGTGCCTCCCAATCAGCACACCGCCAAATGCTATCGCCTACAGCACCGGTATGATTGAAACAAAAGATATGATGAAAGTCGGCGTGATCATGGGTGTCATTGGCCTCGTGTTAGCTATCTCCATGTTGGTCGTCATCGGAAAACTCGGATATTTTGCTTAATCTTTAAAATCTAATAACTATGGGAAAATGTAAAGGTCTATCCTCAGTAACAAAAAAACTGATCATGGCTATCACAGGCGCTTGCCTGGTGTTTTTCTTGCTGTTTCACGGCACAATGAACTTGGTTGCGATCTTCTCTCCAGAAGGGTATCAGGCTATCTGCGAGTTCCTCGGAGCGAATTGGTACGCAATCGTAGGAACAATCGGCATCGCCGCATTGATGATTTTTCACCTTATCTATGCCTTCGTGCTGTCTTTACAGAACTACAGGGCGCGCGGCAAACAGCGTTATGCTGTGACTGACAAGCAGGAAGGCGTGTCATGGGCGTCAAAGAACATGCTCGTCATCGGTGTCATCGTTCTCCTCGGTATCTTCTTACACCTCTATGGATTCTGGGCAAAGATGCAGCTTGTCGAGCTTCAGGGACAGGAGCCTGCCGATGGAATGGAACTTATCAAGGAAACATTCGGACAGTGGTATTATAGCGTCATCTACCTCGTATGGCTCGCATTCTTATGGTTCCACCTCGCTCACGGCGTTGCAAGCGTCATGCAGTCAATAGGCTGGAACAATAACGTCTGGAGACACAGGATTGAGTTCCTCGGTAAATTCTTCGCTGCCCTTATCGTGATAATGTTCGCAGCAGTGGTGTTGTATTATTGGTTAATTGCTTAATGATTATTTGAAATGAAAGAATTAAATTCAAGAATACCAGAAGGTCCATTGGCTGAGAAATGGACGAACTATAAGGCAAACCAGAAGCTGGTTAATCCTGCTAACAAGAGGAAGCTTGACATCATCGTAATAGGAACAGGTCTTGCTGGAGCATCGGCGGCGGCATCACTTGGTGAGATGGGTTTCAACGTGAAGGTGTTCTGCATACAGGACAGCCCGCGTCGTGCGCACTCAATAGCCGCTCAAGGTGGTATCAACGCAGCAAAGAACTATCCTAACGACGGTGACAGCATCTACCGTCTGTTCTATGACACTATTAAGGGTGGTGACTACCGTGCCCGCGAGGCCAACGTCTATCGTCTGGCAGAGGTCAGCAACAGCATCATCGACCAGTGTGTGGCACAGGGCATACCGTTCGCACGCGAATACGGCGGACTCCTCGCTAACCGTTCATTCGGTGGCGCACAGGTGAGCCGAACATTCTATGCGCGCGGTCAAACCGGACAACAGCTGCTCCTCGGCGCATACGGCGCTATGAGCAAAGAGGTTGAGAGAGGCACAGTGAAGATGTACGCCCGCCGCGAGATGATGGACCTTGTCATCGTTGACGGACGCGCACGCGGTGTCATCGTGAGAAACCTCGTGACAGGCGAACTCGAACGCTATGCAGCTCACGCAGTGGTGGTGGCATCAGGCGGTTACGGACGCGTGTTCTTCCTCTCAACAAACGCCATGTCCTCTAACGGCTCGGCCGAATGGCAGTGCTATAAGAAAGGCGCAATGATGGCTAACCCTTGCTTCACACAGATTCACCCTACCTGCATCCCTGTCCACGGCGACTACCAGTCGAAGCTTACTCTTATGAGTGAGTCGCTCCGTAACGACGGACGTATTTGGGTGCCAAAAGACGAGAAGACCGCAGCATTGCTCCGCGAAGGTAAGATTAAAGCCGCCGACATCAAAGAAGAAGACCGCGACTACTACCTCGAGAGAAGATACCCAGCCTTCGGAAACCTCGTCCCTCGCGACGTGGCATCACGCGCAGCAAAGGAGAGATGTGACGCACACTTCGGTGTTAACAATACCGGTCTCGCCGTCTATCTCGACTTCAAAGAGGCTATCCAACGTCTCGGCAAGAAAGCAGTGGAAGAGAAATACGGCAACCTGTTCGAGATGTATGAGCGTATCGTTGACGAGAACCCGTATGTCACTCCAATGATGATTTATCCTGCTGTCCACTATACCATGGGCGGCCTCTGGGTGGATTACGAACTCCAGACAACAGTGAAAGGTCTCTTCGCCGCCGGTGAGGCTAACTTCTCCGACCACGGCGCAAACCGCCTCGGCGCTTCAGCCCTTATGCAGGGTCTCTCCGACGGTTACTTCGTCCTGCCTTACACAATGCAAAACTACCTCGCCGACCAAATCGGTGTACCTCGCTTCAAGACTGACATGAAGGAGTTTGACGAGGCAGAAAAAGCAGTGCGCGAGAAGATTGAAAGAATACTCTCTATCAACGGTACAGAGACTGTTGACTCTATCCATAAACGCCTCGGCCATATCATGTGGGAATATGTCGGAATGGCACGTACAGAAGAAGGCCTTAAAGTCGCTATCGAAGAGATTAAGAAACTCCGTGAAGAGTTCTGGACAAACGTCAAGGTGCCACGCCTCGAAGGTATGAACAACGAGCTTGAAAAAGCCCTGAGAGTGGCCGACTTCCTCGAAATGGGCGAGCTCATGGCACGCGACGCTCTCATGCGTAACGAGTCATGCGGCGGACACTTCCGTACCGAATACCAGACAGCCGACGGCGAGGCTTTGCGCGATGATAAGAACTATAGCTTCGTCGCAGCCTACGAATATCAGGGCGTCGATAAGGAACCTGTTCTCTATAAAGAAGAACTTAAGTTTGAAAACGTTGAAGTTAAACAAAGAAATTACAAGTAGTTATGAAGCTTAATCTTAAAATCTGGAGACAAAAGAATAATGCCTCTAAAGGCCAATTTGTTGAATATCACCTCGATAACGTTCCAAAGGAAGCTTCATTCCTTGAGATGCTTGATATCTTGAACGAACAGTTAGTGCTTAAAGGTGATGACCCAGTCACTTTCGACCATGACTGCCGTGAAGGTATCTGTGGAGCCTGCGGCCTCTATATCAACGGCCACCCGCATGGCAAGTTCAAAAACACTACCACATGCCAACTTCACATGCGTAAATTCAACGATGGCGACACCATCACCGTTGAACCTTGGCGCTCAGAAGCATTCCCTATCATCAAGGACCTCATGGTTGACCGCTCCTCTCTTGACAAACTTATTCAAGCCGGCGGCTATATCTCGGTCCATACTGGTGGTGTGCCTGATGCTAACGCTATACCGGTAAACAAACATAATGCCGACCTCTCAATGGATGCCGCCCAATGTATCGGCTGCGGCGCTTGTGTCGCAACATGTAAGAACGGTAGCGCCATGCTCTTCGTATCTGCCAAGGTCTCTCAATTCGCTCTCCTCCCTCAAGGTCAGGTCGAAGCCCGCGACAGAGTACAGAAGATGGTGGCAAGAATGGACGAACTCGGCTTCGGTAACTGCTCTAACACCTTCGCCTGCGAAGCAGAATGCCCTAAAGGTATCTCTATCACTAATATCGCTCGCTTGAACAGACAGTTCCTCGCCGCTAAGATTGCAGAACCTTTGAAGAAAGACTAAGGATTTTTGTTCATCAATACTATTGAGGCTGTGTGTCTTTGCACAGCCTCTTTTTTTCTCCCTACCAATCAATCTTTCCCGGTGCTATCGACCATTGACTATTTTCTATCGACCTTACCGCTCCCTCCACCAAAAAATTTTTTTATTTTTTTTTGAAAAAATTGTATTCACATGACAAAATAATTGTATTTTTGCATCGTTAAAACGATAAATAATTATCGATAATTACCATTCGATACAAGTAAGCAAGGATGGGGTTTCGGTAAATGTAACAATAAAAAAAGAATAAGATGAAAAGATTCACATTACCGCGTGATGTATTCCATGGAGAGAATGCACTCGAAGCATTAAAGACATTTGAAGGAAAACGTGCCGTCATTTGCGTTGGCGGTGGCAGCATGAAACGTTTCGGTTTCCTCGACAGGGCTCAGAAATATCTTGAGGAGGCAGGAATGGAAGTTAAGGTTTTCGATGGTATCGAGCCGGATCCTTCAGTTGAGACTGTATTAAGAGGAGCACAGTTTATGCAGGAGTTCCAGCCAGACTGGATTGTTGCAATAGGCGGTGGCTCACCAATAGATGCAGCAAAAGCAATGTGGATAAAATACGAGCATCCTGAGACCACATTCGAGGACATGTGCAAGGTGTTCGGTCTTCCAAAGTTGAGGAACAAGGCTCATTTCTGCGCAGTGTCATCAACATCAGGTACAGCAACAGAGGTAACAGCCTTCTCAGTCATCACTGATTATCAGAAGGGTATCAAGTTCCCGCTTGCTGATTTCGAGATTACTCCAGATGTTGCAATCGTTGACCCAGCATTGGCACAGACTATGCCTAAGAAACTCGTCGCCCACACAGGTATGGACGCCATGACACACGCTATCGAGGCATACGTCTCAACATGCAACTGCGACTACACCGACCCGCTCGCAATATTCGCTATCAAGATGATACAGAGAGACCTTGTCAACTCATACAATGGCGATGAAGAGGCTCGCAACTCGATGCACAACGCACAGTGCATGGCAGGTATGGCATTCTCTAACGCCTTGCTCGGCATCGTACACTCAATGGCACACAAGACGGGAGCAGTCTTCGCCGACTTCGGAGCACATATCATTCACGGTGCAGCAAACGCAATGTATCTTCCAAAGGTCATCGCATTCAACGCTAAGGACCCTGTCGCAAAGAAACGCTACGGTGTCATCGCCGACTATATGAACCTCGGTGGCAGCAATGATGACGAGAAGGTGGCATTGCTCATCGCAGCTCTTAGGAAGATGAACGACGACCTCAATATCCCACAGTGTATCAAACACTACGGAGCCGACTCTTATCCTTGTGAGCAGGGCTTCGTTCCGGAGAATGTGTTCCTTGAGAGACTTCCTGAGATTGCAAAGAACGCCATCGCAGACGCATGCACAGGCTCTAACCCAAGAATACCAACACAGCACGAGATGGAAGAACTCCTCAAATGCTGCTACTACGACACAGAAGTGAATTTCTAATTTAGATTGATATTATAATTGTATGGTTGAGAGGGAAGTCGTTAGGCTTCCCTCTATTTTTTAAAAATATTCTATAAAAAATGTTTTTGTTATGAAATATGTTCTATATTTGTAAACATATTGGATAGAGAACATTGTTTTTTGTAAATTATTGGTAATCAAACATATAATTATAGATATGTATAAAATCGTCAGAAAAAAAGAACTGAATCCAACAGTGACGCAGATGGAAATCGAAGCACCGTTGGTAGCCAAGAAGGCAAAACCGGGACAGTTCATCATTCTTCGCGTTGACGCTGAAGGTGAACGTATTCCGTTGACAGTGGCCGGCTGTAACCTTGAGGACGGCACTGTGAAAATCATTTTCCAGATTGTAGGCTCTACAACCGCCAAGCTCAACCACAAACAGGAAGGCGAGTATATAGAGGACTTCGTTGGACCTCTCGGAAGGGCAACAGAGACAGAAGGCATAAAGAAGGTCTGTATTGTCGGTGGTGGCGTGGGTTGCGCTATCGCACTGCCTGTCGCACAGGAGTTCCACCGCTTGGGCGTTGAGGTCACAAGCATAGTGGGTTTCCGCAGCAAGGACATCGTTATCCTTGAGGACGAGTTCAAGGCCTGCTCCGACAAGATGGTGCTTATGACAGATGACGGCTCATACGGCCGCCATGGTAACGTCACAGTCCCGTTGAAGGAGATGCTTGAGGCTGGTGAGAAGTTCGATGAGATAATCACCATCGGTCCACTTATCATGATGAAGTTCGTCGTGGCAACGGCAAAACCTTTCAACATCCCTGTCACAGTGTCAATGAACCCTATCATGATTGACGGAACAGGAATGTGTGGTGGCTGCCGTCTCACACTGAATGTCGATGGCAAGAGGGTGACAAAGTTCGCTTGCGTTGACGGACCTGATTTCAACGGCTATGAAATTGACTTTGATGAGGCAATGTCGCGCGGAAGGATGTATTTCGACTTCGAGCGCCACATGCATGAGGAAACATGTAATCTCTTCAAAAACGCTTAAGGAGGACACGATAAAATGGCAATAAATCCAAAAAAACATGAAATGCCTTCGCAGGACGCAAAGGTAAGAGCACATAATTTCAACGAGGTGACTCTCGGCTACACAGCACAGATAGCTGTTGACGAGGCTGCACGCTGCCTGAACTGCAAGAACCAGCCATGTGTCAGCGGCTGCCCGGTGAACATCTCAATCCCTGAGTTCATCTCCCATATCAAGGTGAGCGACTTCGAGGGCGCATACCAAGTCATCGCCAAGTCATCATCTCTCCCGGCAGTATGCGGACGCGTATGCCCTCAGGAGTCACAGTGCGAGAGCAAATGTACTCTCGGCGTCAAGTTCGAACCCGTTGGTATCGGCCGCCTCGAACGTTTCGTCGCCGACTATCATAACGCTAACGCTAAAGAGCTTCCGGCAATGCCGGCACAGAACGGACATAAGGTGGCCGTCGTCGGCTCAGGTCCTTCAGGACTCACATGCGCTGGCGACCTCGCTAAGAAAGGCTATAAGGTGTCAGTGTTCGAAGCACTCCATACCGCTGGCGGCGTGCTCGTCTATGGTATCCCGGAGTTCCGTCTCCCCAAAGCTATCGTGGCTAAGGAGGTGGAGTCACTCAAGGCTCTCGGCGTGGACATCCAGACCAACGTGGTGATAGGAAAGACACTCACCATCGACGAGCTGTTCGAGCAAGGCTATGAGGCTGTGTTCGTAGGCTCAGGCGCAGGACTCCCCAAATTCATGAACATCGAGGGCGAGGCACTGAAAGGCGTGTACTCTGCTAACGAGTTCCTGACACGTTCAAACCTCATGAAGGCTTACCGCGAGGTGTCCGACACCCCTATCATGAAGGGCGGAAAGGTCGTCGTCGTCGGTGGCGGAAACGTGGCAATGGACGCGGCACGTACAGCATTGCGCCTCGGAGCCGAGGTGACAATAGTCTATCGCCGCTCAATGGAGGAGCTCCCGGCACGTCGCGAGGAAGTTGAACACGCACAGGAAGAAGGCGTGGTGTTCAAACTCCTTAACAACCCGACAAAGATTCTCGGCTATAAGAACCCTGACGACCCACGCGACCCGAAGAACGGCTGCGTGGTGGGTATCGAGTGCATCCGTATGGAGCTCGGCGAGCCTGACGCTAAAGGCCGCCGCCGCCCAATAGAAGTGCCAGGCAGCGAGTTCACAATGGACTGCGACACCGTCATCATGGCTCTCGGCACATCTCCTAACCCTCTCATCAAAGACACAACAAAGGGCCTCGAGGTTAACGACCATGGCGGAATCATCGTCAACGAAGACGCCCTCACCTCAAGAGAAGGCGTATATGCCGGCGGCGATGCCGTGACAGGCGCAGCAACAGTAATCCTTGCAATGGGTGCAGGTAAGAATGCAGCCCGCGCAATAGATGAATACCTTAGCAAATAATAAATCATTCTTAATGACTGTTGGCTGTTGGAACCCCAATAGCCAATGGTCATTTTTAAAAGTAATACTATGAGAATCGCGTTATACGGTAAAGCATTTGAATCAGGAAAAGAGGAGTTCGTTAAGGAAATAATAAATGTTCTTTATGGCGCAGGCGCGGAAATTTCCATTTATAGGCCGTTTATCGGCAATATTATTAACTGCCTCGGTGAAGATATAGCATACCACACTTTCGACGGATACTCACAGCTGAAGGGTAACGCCGACGTGCTCTTCTCCTTCGGCGGCGACGGCACGGTGCTCGACTGTGTCCCACTGGTAAGAGACAGCGAAATACCTGTCTTCGGCATAAACCTCGGCCGCCTCGGATTCCTCTCAAGCGTCTCTTTCGACGAGACTTTAGACGCAGTGAGGAATATCCTCGACGGCAACTTTGATGTTGAACCTCGCTCAATGGTACAGATTGTCGGCAGCGAGGTGCTTTTCGATGGAATAAACTACGGTCTGAACGAAGTAAGCATTCTTCACAGGACTTACGACAGCCTTATTGAAGTGCATGTCTTCGTCGATGACAGACTGCTCAATATATATTGGTGCGACGGCGTGCTGCTGTCAACGCCTACCGGCTCGACAGCCTACTCCCTTAGCGCGGGAGGCCCTATTATGGCACCAAACACTGACAGCTTCCTTATCACCCCAATAGCTGCTCATAACCTTAGCATGCGCCCTATCGTCATATCCGACAAAAGCCGCGTCAGGATAAAGGTGGAAGGCCGCTGCGACAACTACGCTCTTGGCATCGACTCAAGGATAAAACTTGTTGACAAATCCTTCGAGTTCGAGATAATGAAGGCTGATTTCTGCTTTAAGATTGTAAAAATGCACGATAGCGATTTCTTCAGCACTGTGAGAAGCAAACTCCTCTGGGGAAATGACGTGAGAAACTAAAAACTGTTGTACAATTGAAAATAGCTGTAAATACTCGTTTGCTGTTGAAAGACAAACTCGAAGGGATAGGCTGGGTCGCCTATGAGACCCTCAGCCGCATAGTGAAGGCTCACCCCGAAGTAGAGTTCTATTTCTTCTTCGATAGAAAACCTGACCCGAAATTCATATTTGCAGATAATGTCAAGCCTGTCGTTCTCTTCCCTCAAGCTCGACACCCCTTCCTTTATATCATCTTCTTCGAGATATCTGTCGCACGCGCTCTCCGTAAGTTGAAACCGGACCTCTATGTCTCGACAGACGCTTACCTGAGCCTCCGCTCAAAGACTCCTCAACTCGCTGTGTTCCACGATATTAACTTTGAACACTTCCCTCAAGACTTCCCGCCTATCGCATTATGGCACTATAAGACGTTCTTCCATAGATACGCCAAGAAGGCTAAAGGCATCATTACAGTGTCGGAGTTCTCCAAACAAGATATCGTTGATAATTACCATGTTGACCCCGATAAGGTCAGTGTGGTATATAACGGAGCGAACGAGGGCTTCGTCCCTCTGCCGGAAGAGGAGAAAGCTAAGGTGAGAGATAAATATACCAACGGCAGCCCTTATTTCATGTTCGTAGGCTCCCTGCACCCAAGGAAGAACCTCGTCCGCCTGTTCCCCGCCTTCGATACCTTTAAGGAAAGGACAGGCTCCGACGCTAAGCTGCTTATCGTGGGTGAGAAACGCTGGTGGACCAACGATATACAGTCGGCTTACGAGTCTTTGAGACATAAGTCAGACGTGGTGTTCACAGGGCACCTCAATATGAAGGAGCTGAACCGCGTGACGGCAGCCGCCCTCGCCTCGGTGTATGTCTCTTATTTCGAGGGTTTCGGCATCCCTATCATCGAGGCCTACAAATGCGATGTCCCGGTGATAACGTCAAACGTGACGTCAATGCCGGAGGTTGCCGGCGATGGAGCCCTGCTCGTCAACCCTTTCGATGTGGAGTCGATAGCCGACGGCCTCACCAAGATGCTCGACGCCGATGTGCGACAACACTATATTATTAAAGGTAGGAAGAGAAGAGACGACTTCTCATGGGATAAGGCCGCGGAAGGCTGGTGGAAGATAATTAATGATTTAACAATATGAAAATTCTTATTTTAGGCTCTGGTGGCCGCGAACATGCTCTCGCATGGAAAATAGCTCAAAGTGAAATGGTGTCGGAGGTCTTTGTCGCCCCGGGTAACGCAGGCACCGCCTCGATAGGTGTTAATGTCCCTATCAACATAGCTGATTTTGACGCAGTGAAGAAGACGGTGCTTGATAATGACATTGAGATGGTCGTCGTTGGACCGGAACAGCCTCTCGTTGACGGCGTCGTCGATTTCTTCAAGGCAGACCCTCTGCTGAAAGAAAAGAAAATCATAGGCCCTGACAAACATGGCGCACAGCTTGAAGGCAGTAAGGCCTTCGCCAAACTCTTCATGGAGAAATACCATATCCCGACAGCCGCCTGCTTTACCGTGACAAAAGACAACCTGCAGGAAGGCGTCAGTTACCTATCCTCCCTCAAACCGCCTTTCGTCTTGAAAGCTGATGGCCTCGCCGCCGGTAAAGGCGTGCTGATCATCAACGACCTTGATGAGGCAAAGAAAGAACTGTCCGAGATGCTCTCCGGCAAGTTCGGCGACGCCTCGGCAAAGGTAGTGATAGAGACTTTCTTGAAAGGCATAGAGGTGTCGATGTTCGTCCTCACCGACGGCTCCGACTATGTGATTCTGCCTGAAGCTAAAGACTATAAGCGCATCGGCGATGGTGACCAAGGCCTTAACACCGGCGGCATGGGCGCTGTGTCTCCTGTGCCTTTCGTTGACGCTGCCTTCATCGAGAAGGTGGAGTCGAGGATTATCAAGCCTACTATCCAAGGACTGAAAGAGGAGAATATCGACTATAAGGGCTTTATCTTCCTCGGATTGATGAACTGTGGCGGCGACCCTTATGTTATCGAATATAACGTCAGGATGGGCGACCCGGAGACCGAGGGCGTGATGACACGCATCAACTCCGACCTCGCTAAGCTGCTGTCCGACTGCGCCGACGGCAAACTACGGGACTCGGAATTCCGTATTAGCCCCGATACCTCCGTCACTGTCATGCTCGTCTCAGGCGGATACCCCGAACATTATCAGAAAGGCATGGTGATGAGCGGATTAGATGATGTGGAGGATGATGTCGTCCTCGCTCATGCAGGCACTAAACTTGACGAGAACGCTGACGTCGTGACCGCTGGCGGCCGTGTCATCGCTGTCACCGCCCTCGGCCCTGACATCACTCAGGCAAGAAAGAAAGCTTACGAGAACGCTGCTAAAATATCTTTCAACGGTGTTTACTACCGCCACGATATCGGTCTCGACCTTCTAAATATCTGATGATAAGATTTTTTCGTCATAGCTATCTCCAACAGCTGATAGCCATAGTGCTCCTCGTCTTCGTGCTATGGCTCCCGTCCTTTTTTTCTCCTTCATCTGCCGCTGACTTCCTAAACCCGGCAACACCTCTTTATAATGTCTTCGCAAGATTGCTGGCATTCTCGCCCACGCTGATGAAGGTGTTCGCCTTATTAGTATTCATCGTCTCGGCTTTCTTATTCAACTCAATGCTCTCCGTCAACCTTCTCGTGACACGGAACAGCAGCCTCGGCTCCTTGATGTTCACAATTCTCTTATGCTTCACGCCAGAACAATGCGATTTCTATCCGTTCCTGCTCTCTGTACCATTGATAATGATGGCTATACAGACGATGTGTCTGCTTTATCAGGAGGAAAAGTCGGAGCCATACCTAATGAATTGCGGCGTCTTCATCTCAATAGCGTCGATGATTTATTTCCCTTCGGCGTTTCTTGTCGTCTGGATGATTCTCGCCATGGTGACGATGAAGTTCAAAAGCGAGCGTCTGTACATCATTCCCGTTTTTGGGTTCCTGATGCCTTACGCCGTACTTTTCGCAATATATTATTTCACAAGGACTTTGCCTGATTCCGTTGAAGCCTATTCCGCCGCCTTCTCAAGTTTGTTCTCCGGAATGTCAGGACTTAATACTAAGGATGTGGTGATATTTGCCTTTTTCGGAGTGCTGCTTCTTCTGTCGGTGCCGCTCATCAGGTCGGGAAATATTGTTAACTCCATTCAGACGAGGAAGAAATACGGGGTGACGATGATACTCTTGGTGTTCGGCATTGTGATGTTGTTCGTGCCAGGCCCCGTGTATTGTAACGGGTTGTTTTTCTTTGTGATGGCAGTCATTACTGCTATGGCTTTGTCAGATGTGAAGAAGACGAGGATTGCAGATGTACTGCTGCTGATAATGATATTGGCGGCTGTCACTAACCAGTATTTGCCATTAATAAAAAAGGTGATATGAGTCTGATACCATGTTTTTCTGACGATAAGATTGAGGCGGGATGTGATGAGGCCGGCCGTGGCTGTATAGCGGGACCCGTTGTGGCGGCGGCAGTGATACTCCCGCGAGGGAAAGACTTCCCGGAATTTAATGACTCGAAGAAACTCACTGAGCGTCAAAGGGAGAGACTTCGCGGTATCGTCATGGATAATGCCGTTGCATACGGGATAGGGGTGGTGTCGGCACAGGAGATTGACGAGATAAACATCCTCAACGCCTCATTTCTCGCTATGCACCGCGCCATCGACGCGCTGAAGGTGCGCCCCGAAATGCTCCTGATAGACGGCAACCGCTTCAACCCTTACAGAGACGTCCCATATAAGTGTGTCGTGGGCGGCGACGCAAAATATCAGGCTATAGCAGCTGCCTCGATATTGGCGAAGACCACCCGTGACCATATCATGCTGGAGCTTGACACTCAATACCCTAACTATAATTGGAAAAAGAACAAGGGATACCCCACCGTCGAACATAAAAAGGCGGTGCACGATTTCGGAGTCACTCCTTATCACAGGATGACCTTTAATATGTCGATACAACTTGAATTGTTTTAAAGAAAGAGGAGATGATAGATTTGACTGACGTTTTGGTGGTTGGAGTCACCGCGAGGGCACTCTTCAATTTGGAGAAAGAGAACGAGATTTTTGAGAGAGAAGGGGTGAGGAGATACCGTGAGTATCAAGATGCGAACCAAGATGTCCCGCTTGAGGTGGGCACGGCGTTCTATCTTGTGAAAAGTCTCTTGAACCTTAACAACATAGCCAACAAGCCGGTGGTGGAGGTCGTGGTGATGTCGAGGAACAGCCCTGAGACGGGGATCCGTATCCTCAAGTCTATTGAGAAGCACGGTCTTGACATCACGCGTCTTGCGTTCACCGGCGGTGAGCCCATGTCGCCCTATATCGATGCCTTCGGCGTTGACCTGTTCCTCTCGAAAGACGAGAATAGCGTGCAGGCCGTCATCGACTCGCAAAGCAACTGTGCCGCCGCGCTCATCTACGAGCCTCCTGTGGGCTTCAACGCTGACGACAACAAGGTGAAGATAGCCTTTGATGCCGACGCTGTGTTGTTCTCGGAAGAGGCCGAGCTGCTGTATAAGAAGAACGGGATAGAGTTCTTCCACAGGTATGAGGACGAGCATAAAGACGTGCCGCTCCCTGAAGGTCCTTTCGCAAAGCTGCTGATGAAGCTGTCGAAGATACAGTCGTGCCTCCCCGTCGCCGTGGAGGAGTCGCCGTTGCGCCTCGCCATCGTCTCCGCACGCAGCGCACCCGCCCACATGAGGGTCATCAACACCCTCAAGAAATGGGGCGTCTATGTCAACGAGGTGTATTTCCTCGGCGGAATGCCGAAAGACAAGGTGCTGAAGGCCTTCGGCGCACAGATCTTCTTCGACGACCAAGAGTGCCACCTGCAGTCATCAAGCCGCGTGGTGCCTTCAGGCAGAGTGCCTTACTCCTCCGACTCCCCAATGAATAACCTTTAACAGCTTTTTTTTACAAAACAAAACATATTACGTTTTTTCACGTTCTAAAAATAAATCTTTTCATTATGACTAATGCACGTATCCTCTGGGCCGATGACGAGATAGAACTTCTCAAGCCCCATATATTATTTTTGGAACATAAAGGCTATGACGTCGTCGTCACAAACAACGGCAGCGACGCCATCGAGCTTGTGAGACAGCAACACTTTGATATAGTGTTCCTTGACGAACAGATGCCCGGCATCTCCGGCGTAGAGACATTAGAGAAGATAAAGTCGGACTTCCCGAACCTCCCCGTCGTCATGATAACAAAAAGCGAGGAGGAAAGCATCATGGAGGACGCTATCGGAAGCAATATCGCCGACTATCTCATCAAACCCGTGAACCCTAACCAGATTCTCCTCTCCCTGAAACGTAACCTCGAGAATAAAAAACTCGTGGATGAGAAGTCAACATCCAAATACCAGCAGGAGTTCCTGAAGATTGGCATGGACCTTAACAACAACCTCGACTTCAACGAGTGGATCTCTGTCTATAAAAACCTTACACGCTGGGAGCTTGAACTCCAGAAAACCGCTGACGAGGGTATCAAAGAGGTGTTCTCCCTTCAGAAACAGGAGGCCAACAACCTCTTCTCGCGCTATGTGGAACGCAACTATAGCGACTGGGTGTCGGGACGCTGCGAACGCAAACCTGTTCTCTCTCATAACGTGGTGCGTGAGAAACTCCTTCCTCGTATCACCGACGACGACAAGCCTGTCTTCTTCATCTTGATAGACAACCTTCGTTACGACCAATGGAAGGCTATTCAGCCGATAGTGGAGAACTATTTCCGTGTGGAAGACGACAGCATCTATTACAGCATCTTGCCTACGACGACACAATACGCAAGAAACGCCATCTTCGCCGGCCTGATGCCCCTTGAGATTCGACGCCGCTTCCCAGCCTATTGGATTGATGAAGACGACGAGGGCACAAAAAACCAATATGAGGGCGAGCTCCTCGGTGAACAACTACGCAGATATGGCAAGAATATCAAATACTCTTATAATAAGGTGCTGAACCTCGCCGCAGGAAAGAAACTCTTCGAACAGATGAACAACCTGATGCAGAACAAACTCAACGTCATAGTGTATAACTTCGTGGATATGCTCTCTCACGCCCGTACCGAGATGGAGATTATCCGCGAACTCGCAGATGACGAACAAGCTTACCGCTCCCTCATGGTGTCATGGTTCGAACACTCTTCCCTCTTCGATATGATGAAGTTCATCTCACAGAAAGGCTGCGACGTGGTGGTCACTACAGACCATGGCTCCGTGTGGGTGAAAAACCCCGTGAAGATCTTAGGCGATAAGGCAGTGAATACCAACCTGAGATATAAATATGGCAAGTCGCTGAAATATAACCCGAAAGAGATGTTCGAGGTGAAAGACCCGGAGAAAATACTGCTCCCACGATATAACGTATCCACATCCTTCGTCTTCGCACGCTCTAACGACTTCTTCGCCTATCCTAACAACTATAACTATTATGTCAACTATTATCGGAACACCTTCCAGCATGGAGGCATCTCTATGAACGAGATGTTGATTCCTGTCGCTTATCTTAAGGCAAAATAATTATGAATATGGTTTTTGAAATAAATGGTGTGGATCAACTGACACAGGTGTCGGAACTGCTTATCAGCTGGCGCGATAAGTCGGATATCATTGCTTTCTATGGACCTATGGGCGCCGGAAAAACCACCCTGATAAAGAACCTGTGCCACCAACTTGGCGTCTCCGACGAGGTGAACAGCCCTACCTTCGCCCTCGTAAACGAATATCCTTCCATCAAGGAAAAGTCTATCTTCCACTTCGACTTCTATCGTATTAAGAAACTTGAGGAGGTCTTCGACATTGGTTATGAGGACTATTTCTATAGTGGACATCTCTGCCTCATCGAATGGCCCGAACTTATAGACCCGCTCATGCCGGAGCATTTTATCAAAGTATCTATCTCTTACGGGAAAAATGATGACGAGCGTGTCATCGAATGCTCTGTCGTCTAACTGCTTAACCTGACTGTTATGTTGCTGTATCACAACGACTTCAGATACCTTGAAGAAATCGTCTCCCGGCATTCGGGAACCTTCTTGCTGATGGACGACAACACCTTCAAGTACTGTCTCCCCATTTTCCTTGAGATGACAAGGGTGAGGGACTTCATACCTGTCGTGATACGGCCGGGAGAGCCATCGAAGAGCCTTGACACCGTCAGTGATGTCTGGCAATGCCTCGTGGAACATTATGCTGATAGGAATGCCTTGATAATCAATCTCGGTGGGGGAGTGGTGTCCGATATCGGAGGCTTTGCCGCCTCATGCTATCAAAGAGGTGTTGACTTCGTCAATGTGCCTACCTCGCTGCTCTCAATGGTTGACGCGTCAATAGGTGGTAAGACGGGTATCGACTTTTGCGGACTGAAGAACCAAATCGGGACGTTCTGTGAGCCCGCCGCTGTAATGATAGCTCCCGAATTTCTCGATACTCTGCCTACTGAACAGATGCTCTCCGGCCTTGGAGAACTCGCCAAATATGGGTTCATTACCAATAGGTTGCGCATTGAGCCTTCTCTGCCCTTGGATTTTGAGTTAGTGAGAAACGCCGCCGAGTTTAAGATGGAAATCACATCCGTTGATAGCAAGGATAACGGCGTGAGGAAGGTGCTTAACTTCGGCCATACCGCCGGTCATGCCTTGGAGAGCATCCTCTCTTGCTCCCCTACACCGCTGCTTCATGGTGAGGCTGTCGCACTTGGAATAATACCCGCACTCTTCCTCTCTAACCGCTATCGTGGCCTCGACATAACTCACCTTATTAATTATAGGCGTTATTATTATCGTCTTTTCAGGAAAATAAACCTCGAAAATATCAATATTGGAAAGCTGTTAGACATTATGCGCCACGATAAGAAAAATATCGATGGTAAAATACGGTTTGTGCTTCTTGAAGGTATCGGCTGCCCCGTCACTGATGTTGTCGTCACTGATGATGATATTATCGATTCTTTGTGCTATCTTATTGATTCTATGAGAGATGAAGGTTTCGGTCAGTAAGCGTTCTTTCGATGTGGAAGTCAACCTGCCGGGAAGCAAGAGTGAGAGCAATCGCGCCCTGATGATATGTTATTACGGTGGCTTCTCACCTGAAATACAGTGTCTTTCCAATGCTGATGACACCGTGCTTCTTCAGAAAGTGCTGTCCGGTCTGAAGTGTGGGACGTCTGTCATCGATTGTGGTAACGCCGGCTCCGTCTGCAGGTTCGTCCTCACCGCTCTCGCTATGCGTGACACTGACACTCTCCTGACGGGAAGCGAACGTATGTTCAAACGCCCGATAGGTGGCTTAGTCAAGGTGCTGAGGTCGCTTGGCGCGGATATATCTTATTGTAAGTCAGAGGGTTTTCTGCCTCTCTCTGTAAGAGGAGGAACACTCAGAGGAGGCGAGGTGTCTGTTGACGTGAGCGAGAGCTCACAGTTCGTATCTTCCATAATGCTCGCCGCACCAATGCTCAACGGTGGGCTAAAGATTCATCTTGAAGGCCTAATATCTTCCCTACCTTATATTGATATGACCGCTGAAGTGATGCGCAGATACGGCGCAAAGGTCGAACGTGTGGGAAGAGAGGTCGTTGTTCATGGTGAGCCATATACAAACTGCCGTTATTCCGTTGAGCCTGACTGGAGTGCGGCGTCTTATTGGTTCGAGGCGGTGGCTCTCAGCAGGGGAGGACGGGCGTTGTTGAAGAACCTTGACACTGACACTTCCCAAGGTGACTCGGTGTTGAAGGACATCTTCAGTGCTTTCGGAGTGAGCAGCAGGATGTGTGAAGGCGGCCTGCTGATAGAAAACAACAGCACACCACTTGATGCTGTCTTCCGTTTTGATTTCTCTGATAATCCTGACTTGTTCCCTGCTATTGCTGTTACCTGCGCGGGGTTGCAGGTGGAGACGGTGTTTGAAGGGCTGCGAAACCTTTCAATAAAGGAGTCGGACAGGGTCACGGTGATGATGGAGGAGCTGTCAAAGATTGGGGTGGAGATGGACCGTTGTTCTGCCGATAGACTGATTATCAAACCTCTCAGCTCTTTGCCTTATTTCATTGACGAAAGAGCTGTTGTCTTCGACTCCCATGATGACCACCGTATCGCAATGGCGTTGGCTCCTCTGTCGTTGAAGATAGGTTCCGTTGAGATAACGAATGCTGAAGCCGTATCAAAGTCTTATCCCGACTATTTTGATGAGTTAAGCAAGCTCGTCTAATTCCCAGCCTGCAGTGAGTACGTCGGCAATATGTATTGTCTTGACGGGGATGTTCTGTTTCCTTGCGTATGAGTCGAGGTGCATGAGGCAAGACATGTCGTTAGTGATGATGTATTCTGCGCCGGCATCTATGGCATCTTTGAATTTCTGGTCGGCTAATGAAGAGGATATTGCCTCATGTTGAACGGAGAAGAGCCCGCTGCCAAAACCGCAGCACACCTCCGGTTTCTTGAGTTCTAACAGTTCAAGCCCGTTGACTTTCGACAGAAGCCGCTGTCCCTCGTCCTTAAGCCCAAGCTCGCTTGAAGACGAGCATGACTGCATATATACGGCTTTATGTGGGAAGACGGCACCGAAATAGTCTTTCCCTAAAACGTTGATGAGGAAGTCGGTGAGCTCGTAAATGTTGCTGACAAATCGTTTGTATTCGAGGTGTGAGGCGGTGTTGTAGAAGAGGTCCTTGTATCTTGTTTTGATGAAGCCCACGCAGGAGGCGTTGATGCCTACGACGGTATGCCCGGAGCTGATGTCGGTAAGCAGTTTGTTGCCGAGTTTTTTGGCCTCCTCGACATATCCGCTGTTATATGCGAACTTGCCGCAGCATGTCTGTTCCGGATTGTATTCAATATCAATGTTTAATGATTTTAGAAGTTTGACAACGTTCATCGCGGTCAAAGGGTACATCTGGTCGATGATGCAGGAGACAAAGAGTTCAACGGTCATGTTAATGATATTTTGCAATGATAAGGTTTCTAAGAGGAAGGTGTCCTAATATCGACACATCTAATATTTTCAGATAAGAGATGAAGAGAAAATAGGGCACCTTCTTTATAATGTGATGATGGTTTTATTTTAGGCCATGACGTTTAAGGAAAGGCTCAGTGCTTGGTTCCTGGCCTCTGAATTTGATATACTGGACCATTCCGTCATCGTTGCCGCATTCTTGCAGGCAGTTGATTCTGAATGAGTTTGCGAGTTCTTTATTAAAGATGTCGCCAGATTGTTTGAAATAGTCGAAGGCGTCGCTGTCGAGCACTGCTGCCCAGTAATACACATAGTATCCGGCGGCGTAGGAGCCGGCGAAGATATGACCGAAATATGTGCTGCGGTAGCGTGGAGCTATTTCATTAATAAGTCCAATCTTGTCCATGGCGGCTTTTTCGAAGGCGTTGACGTCGATGTCAGATACTTCCGACACCTTGTGGTATTCCATGTCGAGGATGGCGGCGGCGAGGAACTCCACAGTGGCGAAGCCTTGGTTGAAGAGGCTGCTGTTCTTCATCTTAGCGATGAGGCTGTCGGGCATAGGCTCGCCAGTCTGGTAGTGTTTAGCGAAGAGTCGTATCACAGAAGGCTCGTTAGCCCAGTTCTCCATAATCTGTGATGGGAGCTCCACGTAGTCGCGAGGGACGTTGCCGCAAGTTCTTGTGTACAGCCCGTCTGAGAAGAAGGCGTGGAGGCTGTGCCCGAACTCATGCCACATCGTCTCTGTCTCTTCCCATGAAAGAAGGGCAGGGCAGTCGGCTGTTGCAGGGGTGAAGTTCATGACGAGTTGCACGAGTGCCGGGATACGTTGCCCGTTGATGTCGTAGCCTTTTTCGCGGAAGGAGGTGCACCATGCGCCCGTGCCTTTGCTTGCGCGCGGATAGAAGTCGAGGTAAAGCAGTCCGAGGACGGAGCCGTCGTTGTCTCTCACCTCAAAGGTCTCAACGCCATTGAAATACACGGGGATGTCATGACGCTGGCTGAAGGTGATGCCGTAAAGCTTGTTGGCGGCGAGGAACATGCCGTCACGTACGTTGTCTATTGAGAGGTATGGCTTCAGCAGGTTCTCGTCGAAGTCGTATTTCTCCTTGCGCACCTTCTCGGCATAGTACCACCAGTCCCATGCCTCAAGCTTAATGCCGGCGTTCTCTTTGTCGGCTATGGCCTGCATCTCTGCCAGCTCGTCCTTTGCCACCTCAAGGGCGGGCACGAACAGCTCGTTGAGGAATTTGTCAACGTTGGCGGTGTTCTTCGCCATGTTGTCGGCGAGGACGAAAGAGGCATAGTCGTCGTATCCGAGGAGCTTGGCCTTCTGCACTCTAAGGTTCACAACCTCAGAGACGATGTCCTTATTGTCGTTAGCGTTGTCGTTGTTGGCGCGCATGGTGTATCCGCGGTACATCTTCTCGCGTAGTGCGCGGTTGTCGGCATATTGGAGGAAGGGTATAAGGCTTGGCTTTGCCGTGGTGAAGACGTATTTTCCGGGCATGCCTTTTTCGGCAGCCATCTCGGCGGCGGCATCGATGCTGCTTTGCGGTAGCCCTGACAAGTCGCTGGCGTCGTCAACGACCATCATGAAGGCGGCGTTCTCGGCAAGCATGTTCTGGTTGTACTGCAGGTTGAGGAGTGACAGCCGCTCGTTGATGCCGCGTAAAGTCTGCTGGTCTGCTTCGTTGAGACCCGCCCCCGACTTGATGAAGTCGTCATAATATTTCTCCACGACCCTCTTCTGTTGCGCGTCGAGGCTCATGTTGTCACGGTTGTCGTAAACGTATTTTATCCTCTCAAAAAGCTCAGGCTTCATGGCGATGTCGTCACCATGGGCGGAAAGGAGAGGAGAGACTTCTTCTGCAATGTTAAGCATCTCCTCGTCGCTCATGCACTCCATGAGGTTGAAGAAGACGCCGCTGACCTTGTTGAGCATCTCACCCGCCTTGTCGAATGCCAATATTGTGTTCTCGAAAGTAGGAGCCGCGGTGTTGTTGCAGATGCTTTCAATCTCCGCCTTATGCTGGCGCATGCCCTCTTTGAAGGCCGGCATGTAATGCTCCGTCTTTATCTTGTCGAAAGCCGGCGCCTCGAATGGTGTCCCGTAATCGGAGAAGAACGGGTTTTGTTCGCTGCCCGCATTGTCGCCGCAGCAGCTGTATAGACCAATAATGCTCATTGTGATGATAATTAAAATGTTTTTAATAGTCATAGTGATATGTGTTTTGTTATTTTTTGCAAAAGTAGTGCAAAATGTTGGAAAAAATACTTTTATTTTCAGAATAATATTTATAAATTTGCACATTCGTTTTTGAAAGTAAAACTTAATATGGATAATCATGGCATATATTTCTTTTGATAAACAGCAGCTGGTGAATCTTGAGTTTACTATGAACAAGGAGATTCTCCGTTCGAACAGGTCGGGGGCGTTCTATAATACCACTATAATAGGGTGTAACACAAGGAAATACCACGGTCTGCTCGTCGTTCCCCAGCCTCAGTTCGACAATAACAACCATGTGTTGTTGTCGTCTATTGATGAGACCATCATAGCTAACAAGGAGGAGTTTCATCTTGGTGTCCATGAGTATAGGGATGGTACGGTGGCTCCGCGAGGGCATAAGTATCTGAGGGCGTTCACTGCCGAGCCTATCCCGAAGCTTGTGTTCCGTATTGGTAGCTCTGTCCTTTCAAAGGAGTATATCTTTGCTGAGAAGGAGCCGCGCATCCTGATACGATACACTCTTGAGGAGGCCGCGCAGCCGATAAGGCTCAGGCTGATGCCATTCCTCGCCTTCCGCAATGTGCACATGCTTACCCATGAGAACTATGCTGCGAAGAGGAGGTATGTCCCGCTTAAGAACGGCGCCGCATGGCAGATGTATGACAACTACGACACTCTATGCTTCCAGATGTCCAAGTCGCCTGAATACACGCACTGCCCTGACTGGTATAAAGATGTCTTCTATATCAGGGAGTTTGAGCGCGGATATGACGCGGTGGAAGACCTCTACGTCCCTGGGTTCTTTGAGGTGACGATGAGTGCGGGAGAGAGCGTGGTGGTCTCGGCAGGCCTTGAAGAGAAGACACCTTCCACTTTCAAGCATCAGTTTGAGAGCCAGATAGAACAGCGTATCCCACGCGACAGCTTCGTGCATTGCCTCCAGAACTCTGCGGAACAGTTTATTATTAAGGAGAAGAACGGCACACGTATGTTCGCCGGCTTCCCGTGGTTCGGCTCCTGCAGCCGCGACACCTTCCTCTCTCTGCCGGGTATCTGCCTCGCTAATGGCGATGAGAAGACGTTCAAAGAGATGCTCGAATACCTCATAAAAAGGATGCAGGGCGCGTTCTTCCCACATAAATACTACCAGCAGAACCTCTACTATACCGCTGTTGACTCGCCCCTCTGGTTCTTCATGAACCTCCAGAAATATGAGTCGATGCTGAAAAAGAGCAGAAGACAGATATGGCGCGAGTATGGCGATGTGATGACAAGGATTCTCGACAGCTATATCGAAGGCACCGACTTCAATGTGAGGGCTTGCGAGAACGGACTCCTCTATGCCGGGAACGAGAACCTCGCCCTGACATGGATGAACGTGTTCTGCGACGGTAAGCCGTGGACCCCGCGCTATGGCTTCGCCATCGAGGTCAATGCGCTGTGGTATAACGCGCTGCGTTATGGTGTGGAGCTGCTGAAGTGCGGCGACACCAAGAACCCTCACCTGAAGGTCTGGCAGGAGATGGCTGACAAGATAGAGACGTCGTTTGTTGAGACGTTCTACGATGAGGATAACGACAGCTTCTTCGACTTCGTCAACGAAAGGGAGAGGAATGCCATGGTGCGTCCGAATATGATGATTGCGGGAGCGTTGCGCTACTCGCCACTGAAGGACACGCTGAAGAAGAGGATACTTGACATCACGCGTTCCGAGCTGCTGACAAGCAGGGGGCTGCGCTCGCTGTCACCGAGAGACGAGAGCTATAAGGGCGTCACCATCGGCAACCATAAGGACAGGGAGCGTGCTTACCACATGGGCACGGTGTTCCCGTGGCTCATCATGCCTTACACCGACTTGTGCGTGAGGCTCTACAGAAGCACCGCGCTGCCTTACCTGCAAGACATGTATGACGGCTTTGAGAACGCCATCTTCGAGAGCGGCATCGGGAGCATATCCGAGATTTACGACGGCAACCCGCCTCACGAGAGCAGAGGGTGTATCTCGCAGTCAACGAGCGTGGCAGCACTGCTATACCTTAAATATGTCATAGATATTATTAGGAAATACGGCGATGACTGCTTGTCACGCCTTGATACCGATAACAAAAAAATTAATGCGTTATGAGAGTCTTGATGTTCGGGTGGGAGTTCCCCCCACATATCACCGGCGGACTGGGGACAGCGTGCTTCGGCATGACAAAAGGTCTCGCTAAAAACGGTGTGGAGGTGCTTTTCGTGGTGCCTAAGGCTCATGGCGATGAGGACCAGTCAAGTGTGCGCCTGCTTAATGCGAGCGAGGTGACGGTCAATATCGACCACGAGGCAGACAGGAGCTATTGGGACCGGGTGCAGTATATGGAGATAGGCTCTAACATCATCCCATACGTCGGGCCGGAACAATACTCGTCAATGGTGGAGGAGTACCGGCACGCTACCAAGGGATTCCATAGCTCGGTGTTCGCCCCACGCTACGAGTTCTCCGGTAAATACGGCGCTAACCTCATGGAGGAGGTCGCCCGCTATGCCCTCGTCGGCTCGTCTCTCGCCACAAAATACGACTTCGACATCATACATGCCCACGACTGGCTCACCTATTCCGCCGGCGTGGCCGCCAAAGAGACCACAGGCAAGCCCCTCGTGGTGCACATGCACGCCACCGAGTTCGACAGGTCCGGAGAGAATATTAACACCGACGTGTTCGCTATAGAGAAACGCGGCATGGAGATGGCCGACATGGTCATCACCGTCAGCGACTGGACAAAGAAGATTGTGGTTGAGAAGTACGGCATCAACCCTAATAAGATTGTCACCGTACATAACGCCGTGGAACCTATCGACAAGTCATTGGACGAATATGAGCGCAGCGGATTGAAAAACAAAGTCGTGACCTTCCTCGGCAGGATAACATACCAGAAAGGACCGGAATACTTCGTGGAGGCAGCACATAAAATCCTTCAGGTTGACCCCGACATACACTTCGTCATGGCAGGCACCGGCGATATGCTGAACAAGATGGTACGACGCGTCGCACAACTCAAGATGGGAGCAAACTTCCATTTCACCGGCTTCCTGAAAGGTAACGACGTGGACCAGATGTTCGCCATGACAGATGTGTTCGTAATGCCGTCAATATCAGAGCCTTTCGGCATAGTGCCCCTCGAAGCCATGCGCCTCAACGTACCCGTAGTGATTTCTAAACAGTCAGGAGTGTCCGAAGTGGTGAAACACGCCCTCAAAGTGGACTTCTGGGACATCAACGGTCTCGCCGACGCCATCTATGGACTGTGCAAATATAAGGCGGTAAGCGATATCTTCCGTAAAGAAGGCAAAGAAGAGGTGGATAACCTTAAATGGGAATACGCCTCAAAGAAAATTAAAGCCGTTTATAATAATGTATTGAGTAATAACGATTAAAAAACAATGAATATGAGATCTGTTTGCTTCTGCTTCCAAGTGCACCAGCCATATAAACTCCGCACATACCGCTTCTTCGAGATTGGCAAACGCCACCAATACTACGACGATTATTTCAACCGTATCACTATGCAGCGCGTGGCAGAACACTGCTACCTCCCAATGAATAACCTCATGCTGAAGAAAATAAACCAACTCGGAGAAAGATTCAACTTCTCCATCTCTTTCTCCGGCATTGGACTGGAACTGATGCAGATGTTTGCCCCTCAGGCCTTGGAGAGCTTTAAAAACCTTGTCTCCAACAGTAACGTCGAGGTGCTCGCCGAGACATACTCACACTCCATCTCATCTCTCATGAATAAACAGGCTTTTAAGATGGAAGTGAATGAACATAAGAACCTTATGAAGGAACTGTTCGGTGTCAGACCTAAGACTTTCCATAATACCGAGCTGATATATTCTAACGAGATTGGTGCCGACGTGGCTGAAATGGGTTATAAGATGATGATAACCGACGGCGCAAAACATATCCTCGGATGGAAAAGCCCTAACTACCTATATACCAACGCGATAAACCCGAAGCTGAAGATAATGCTGCGTAACTATAAGCTCAGCGACGTCATCGCCCTGAAGTTCGGAAAGGAGCCTGTCACCGTTGACGACTTTATTGGATGGCTTAACGCTATCCCCGCCGATGAGGATGTGGTGAACATTTTCCTCGATTATGAGACCTTCGGAGAGTATAAAGATGCATCGACGGGTATCTTCGACTTTATGGACTACCTGCCTGACGCTATCTTGAAATATACTGACTTCCAAATAGTTACACCTTCGCAGATAATGAATCAGCTGCAACCTCTCGGAGTGTTCGACGCCCCAGTACCTCTCTCATGCCGCGACGAGGAACGTGACGTCTCTACTTGGATGGGTAACGATATGCAGGACGACGCCCTCGCCTCCTTGTACTCCTGCTTCAAGAAAGTGAAGTCATCGAAAGACCCGGAGCTGAAGAGAGACTGGAGATGCCTGCAGTCAGCCGAATATTTTGCATCAATGTGTACCAAGAACCCTAACGGCACCCCTTATGACACCTATATTAATTATATGAATATCTTAACAGACTTTAAAACACGAATTTAATCATCGCATGCTCATACAACATGCAATAATGTAGATTTTATGAAGAATCCGAATTATATCTTTGAGACAAGCTGGGAAGTATGTAACATGATAGGCGGCATCTATACCGTGCTGTCAACAAAAGCAGAGGAGCTGACGCAACTGCTTGGCGACCATTATATTACTGTTGGTCCCGACATTGTGAAGGAATCTCATGAGACGTTGTATTTTATTGAGGACAGCAACCTTTTCCAAGAATGGCGCGAGAAAGTGGCATCAAATTTAGGAATAAAGGTTAGGGTGGGAAGATGGAAGATTTCCGGTAACCCTATCGCGGTGCTCGTTGACTATACGTCACTTTATCCTATTAAAAACGAGATACTTGGACATCTGTGGGAACAATATCAACTTGACTCAATACAAGGACAGTGGGACTATATCGAGCCTGTGATGTTCGGTTTCGCCGCCGGCAAGGTGATAGAGAGCTTCGTGGATTGGTGCGTCGGTGTTGACAATACCGTGGTGGCACAGTTCCATGAGTGGATGACAGGCGCCGGCGTCCTTTATCTTAAAGAACACTGCCCTCATATCTCCACCGTCTTCACAACGCATGCCACATATCTCGGAAGGGCTATAAGTGGAAACGGCCTCCCTCTCTACGGGAAATTAGACTCTTATAATCCTCAGACTATGGCAAGCCGCTTCAACATTGTCTCTCAACAGTCGATGGAGTCGAAGTCAGCTCAGAACGCCGATGTGTTCACCACCGTGAGCGATATCACCGCCCAAGAATGCGAGTGCTTCCTCAACCGTAAGCCTGACTTCATCACTATCAACGGCATAAATAGCGACTCTGTTGTTGATGGCAAGGAGAAAGAACGCCTTCGCGTCATGAGCAGAGAGAAGGTCTTCGCCGTGGCTGATGCCATCTGCGGAAGAAAAGTGCCCCGTGACTCTTTCCTGATTCTTAACAGCGGACGCTATGAGTTCCATAATAAAGGTATCGACCTGTTTATCAAGATGTTGGCAAACCTGAATAAGGAACAGTCTCTGCAACGCGACATAGTCGCCGTCATCGCTGTGCCGGGCAATATCTCCGGCCCTTATGACGAACTCGCACACCGCCTCAATAAGACATGGGACTTCGCTAAAGACAATGTTGAAACCACTACCGAGTACCCTATTACTCACCATCTCTTCGACTTCCAATACGACAGTGTGCTTAACGCCTTGCGCGACAACGGCTTGAATAACGCCGAGAACGACAAGGTTAAAGTGATGTTCGTCCCTGCCTATCTCAATGGCGACGATGGCATCTTTAACATTAAATATAGTGACTTCCTCTTCGGCTTCGACCTCACGGTGTTCCCATCTTATTATGAACCATGGGGATACACCCCGCTCGAGAGTATCTCGCACGGAATACCAACCGTGACTACAGACGTGGCTGGCTTCGGAAAATATATCCTTGAGAACTACTTCAACACTGAGGCCGTCACCGTAATACATCGTACCGAAAACGACTCTAACAATGTGGCGCGCGAACTCACTGATGTGGTCATCGACATCGCTTCACTCAACACAATGAAATATAACGAGATAGCTGATAACGCTTTCGAGATAGCCAAGACCTTCGTTTGGAAAAAACTGATTGTCAACTATCTCAAAGCCTACGATATGGCCGTCGGTAAGTCGGCAGGTAAAGACTATCTCAAGAAAACGAAGAAATATTCTGAGGTGCTCAGGGTGTTCGATTATAAGAAACAAGACAGCCCAACATGGAAGAAAATGCTCGTCGAACCGGCATACTCAAAAGAGATGAAGAAACTCCAAGAGCTCGCCGACAACGTCTGGTGGTGCTGGAACATCGACGCGGTGGAGCTGTTTGAATACATTGACTCAGAAGCGTTTGAACGTCTTGAACAGAACCCCGTCGCCTTGATAAAGAACCTTACCAAGTTCCAAATAGAAAGCCTTGAGCAGGATAAGGAGTTTGTCGCGAAACTTGACAAGGTTTACGACAGGTTCGTGAAGTATATGTCGCAGAAGCCTTCTGATGATAACAAGATAGCCTACTTCAGCATGGAATACGGCTTGCTCAAGTCGCTGAAGATTTATTCCGGCGGACTTGGAATCCTTGCTGGCGACTATCTGAAACAGGCCTCCGACTCGAACGCCAACATGCTTGCTATCGGACTCCTATACCGCTACGGCTACTTCAACCAGGCTCTCTCGGTGTCGGGAGAACAGCTGTCGCAATACCTGCCACAGAAGTTCTCCGAGTTGCCTCTCGAACCCGTGCGCGACGACGATGGCAACTGGGTGACGATAAGCATCGCCTTCCCAGGAAGGATAGTGTATGCCAAGGCTTGGAAAGTGAATGTCGGACGCGTCAGCCTCTATCTGCTCGACACCGACATACAGCAGAACTCACCTCAAGACCGCGCCATCACCGGCCAACTGTACGGCGGCGATAACGAGATGCGTATCAAACAAGAGATGTTCCTCGGTATTGGCGGTATCCGACTCCTTAACGCATTGAATATCAAACCGACAATCTATCACTGCAACGAAGGTCATGCCGCCTTCTGCGGACTTGAGCGTTTGAGTAACTACGTCTCAAACAATAATCTCGACTTCGACGTGGCCAAAGAGCTTGTCAGAGCCTCAACATTGTTCACGACACACACACCTGTTCCCGCCGGCCATGACGCATTCGAGGAACATCTCATGAGGACATATCTCCCTCATTACGCTAACAGGATTAATATCTCATGGGAAGACTTCATGAGCCTCGGACGTATTCGTAAAAAAGACCCTAACGAGAAATTCTCCATGAGCGTCCTCGCTACAAACCTTAGCCAAGAAGTCAACGGCGTGAGTAGGATTCACGGGCGGGTGAGCCGTGAGATGTTCCAGAAAATGTGGCCGGGATACTTCGCGGAAGAAAACCATATCGGCTATGTTACTAACGGAGTGCACCTCCCTACATGGACTGACAGAAACTGGCAGAGACTGTACTCTGAGGTGTTTGGCGAGAGCTATATCGATAACCAATCGGACCCTGCTGTGTGGGAGAAGATAAAAGATGTAAAGGACGAGGTGATATGGGGCATACGTAAGAAGTTGAAACATAATCTTATAGAATTTCTCAAGGTGAAGATAGCCGAGGATATGCAGAACCGTTCCGAAAGCCCGCGCCTCATCTTGGATACCATCGAGAACCTTAATGAGAACGCACTCATCATAGGCTTCGCACGTCGCTTCGCCACATACAAACGTGCCCATCTTCTCTTCACTAACATCGAACGCCTCTCGAAAATCGTCAACGATGTCAACCGCCCCGTGATATTCCTCTTCGCAGGAAAAGCACACCCTAACGATAAGGCTGGACAAGACCTTATAAAGAATATCATTGAGGTGGCAAGACGTAAGGACTTCGTGGGTAAAGTGCTGTTTGTCAATAATTATGATATGGAAATCGGTAAACTCCTCACCTCAAGCGTCGATGTGTGGATGAATACCCCTACACGCCCTCTCGAAGCATCAGGCACATCAGGAGAGAAAGCCGTCATGAACGGTACCCTTAACTTCTCGGTGCTCGACGGCTGGTGGGCAGAAGGCTACCGTCCGAACGCAGGCTGGGCTATTAAAGAAGAACGCACCTACTCCGACCAAAGATACCAAGACGAACTTGATGCCGAGACAATTTATAATACCCTCGAAAACGAAATTATCCCTCTGTATTTCAATAGAGATGAAGATAATGTCCCTTCCCAATGGATTTCATTCATGAAGAACAACCTCACAGGCATCGCCCCGTTCTATACCATGAAACGTATGCTCGACGACTATTTCAACCAGTATTATCTCAAGTTGATTGAACGCACGAATATCTTGCGTACTGACAAGTATAAGAAGGCTTTAGAGATTGTCGAGTGGAAGAGGAATGTTAACGCTAACTGGGATAAGATTGAGGTGGAATCGATAAAGGTACCTGACCCGGATGTGAGACCGCTCACCTTCGGCGACGAGTTCGTGGCTGAGATAACCCTCAAGACACCCGGCCTCAAGAAAGGCGATGTGGGCGTAGAGATACTCTTCGCTGATAAGGTTAACGATGTGATTGACAAGCTTATTAGCGTCAAACCTCTCGATCTGGTTGACTACGGCGAAGGCTGGGCTCGCTACTATATCAGCATGCCTGTCCAATATTCAGGTGTGTTCAACTACACCTTCCGTATCTTCCCGACCAATGCCGACCTCCCTCACCGTCAAGACCTGCCTTTGGTGAAATGGATTTGATGTCTTGTGATGTGGGGATTGTATTCCGAACATGATGATAATCAATGTTTGACTAATAATCTGATATGTATATTGCCGAGTGCCGATTCTTTTTGGAGTCGGCACCGGTATGAAAAAAATATGACATAAAAACGATGGCTGATAAACCAAAAATAATATATATACATGGTTTCGGAGGCTCACCTAATTCTCAGACAGTGGGCTTCTTGAATCAATGTTATCCTGAGATAGAGTGGTGCGCCCTCGAAGTGGACCACCATGTCGCGTCGTCTGTCAACCTTATCAACGACTATGCAAGAAAGAACGGCGTGCTTGCAATGACTGGCACATCCCTCGGCGGTTTCTATGTGCTGTGCTCCGACTTTTCGGGTCCAAAACTTGTTATTAACCCTGTCATTGAACCGATGAAGTCTCTGAAGAAAAATGTTGGAACGGTGCAGTACCACAGCCGTAGGAGCGACGGCGCAAAATCGTTCAAGTTCACAATGCAGGACCTGTTCGAGTTTAAGAAGTTCAAGTTCAATGCTGGAGATAATGTCACCTGTCACTATACCGAACATGATAATGTGCTTGGTGATGACATAAAACGCGACTACGAGAAGTTGTTTGCTAACCGTAAGATGTGTTCAAAGAAGACGTTGCCTTCGCATATCATTAGCGAGAGCTACATACGTCATGACCTTGGGGAGTGGATAGCCGGTTTGTTATGATGTGATGGGCGGGCGTTGGCATGAGGCTGCTGCGCTATCGTCGTCTGAACACTTCAAGAGCGATGTGTGCGCACGCCTCCGCATCCGCCAATGCGTGATGATGCTTCGTGAGGTCGTACCCGCACTGCGCCGCCACTGTCTGTAACTTGTGGTTCTCCAAATCGGGAAACACTACCTCCGACGCCTTGTGCGTGCAATATATCTTGAATTTCCTGCCCCGCATCCTATAATGCTCGAAAAGCGCTTTCAAACAACGCTCCTCGAACGACTTGCCGTGCGCCACAAACGCTAACCCTCCTATCATGCCCTTGACCTGATTCCATACCTGTGGGAATAATAGCGCGTTGTCGGTGTCCTGCTTCTTTATCCCGTGTATCTTGGTGGTCCAGAAATCATAATAGTTTGGGGTCGGCTTGATGAGGCTGTAATATGAGCCGACAATTATCCGGTTCCTGACAATGACAATGCCTACGCTGCATGCACTCGTGATGTTGCCGTTGGCTGCCTCAAAGTCTATCGCCGCAAAATCGTCAAGCACAGGTAATACTATCTCGCCCGCTTTTTCCCCGACAGTCGTCTCTTTGACTGTAATCATCTTTATATCAAATAGTTACTATTCCTTTATCTCTGCATAATAAATGTCAATGCCGTCGTCATCGAACATCGACTCGCTCAAACAGTATTGTCCAGGCTTACCTTCCTCCTGAAACAAGTATATCGATGCCTTGTGAAATGTTATTGGCTCTTGGTTCATGGATAACTTCTGTACTTTCTCGTAAGAAATGCCCTCGATCTTTAGTAGTCGAAGCATGGCCGCCAAGTCAAGGTCGATGTTTAAAAACATGTCTTGTCCGCCTTCTCTCCACGCAATGCTGATTATTCCCGTGGTGAACAACTCAAAATCTCGAATCTCAATCTTTTTCATCTCATAAAATTTGCGCAAATATACGTATTTTATATTATTGTCGGACGATTTGTTTTTATTATCTTTGCTGCAAGAAAAATATTCGTGCTATGAAGAAAGTTTTGTCGATAATTTTTGTGTTTTTTTCTGTAAATATGCTTTATTCGCAGATTGTTGTTGAGCCTACATGGGAGTCTATTAACGAGCGTGGGTATCCGCAATGGTTCTCTGATGCGAAACTCGGCATTTTCATTCACTGGGGCGTTTATTCCGTCCCAGCATACGCAAGTAAGGAGGGCTATGCCGAATGGTATTATAGAGGTATGATGACGCGCGACTCGGCGAGGATGGCGTTCCATAACCGCGTTTATGGCGAAGACTTCGACTATAAAAGCTTTGACAGTCAATTTAAAGCAGAGCTCTGGAATCCGGACCAATGGGCGGCGCTGTTCAAAAATAGTGGCGCGAAATATGTCCTGCTCGTCGCCAAACATCACGATGGATATTGCCTCTGGGACAGCAAATATGCCCCCGGTTGGAATAGCGTGGAGGGAGGCCCGAAACGCAATATCGTGGCAGAGCTGACAGAGGCGGTGCGCTCTCATGGAATGAAGATGGGCCTTTATTACTCTTTGCCCGAATGGACGAGCAAAATACATACATGGTGCGTCGATGACCCTAATACTATAGGCGAATACGTTGACACTCACATGATTCCGCAATTTAAGGAACTCGTCTCCACTTATAGGCCGTCCATCGTCTTCACCGACGGGGAATGGTGGAACACCGCTGAACAATGGCACGCCGCAGAACTCATCTCATGGTATTACAATCTCGTCGGTGACGACGCAATCGTCAATGACAGGTGGGGGAGCGGGGCAAACCATGGGTTCCGCACCCCGGAATATAGCTCCGGCATCGTCAATACCGACAGACCTTGGGCTGAATGCCGCGGTCTCGGCCGCTCCTTCGGACTGAACAGGAATGAACCGCTGTCGAACTATCTGACCTCTGACGAGTTGATCCGACATTTCGTACGGCTTGTCTCTGCCGGTGGCGGAATGACTCTTAACGTGGGCCCCGCACCTGATGGCACTATCCCTCTTTTACAGCAGGAACGCCTCCTCGACCTCGGCAGATGGCTTGAGATGAATGGTGAGGCGATTTACTGCTCCCACCCTTACTTTCTCCCTTCCAACAATGTTGATACTCCGAAGTTTAACGAGATGAAGAAGGTTTCTCTGTCGCGCCATGACGAAACTATCGACTTTAACTGGGTCAGGAACTCGCCCGATAAAATTATCAGCTACGATAACTTCGATGCCCAATGGACTGCATCCTTCACCCCTGAGTTTACCGACACCTATCGCTTTGATGTGGAAGTAGATGATAATGTGAGAGTTATAATAGGTGATGATGTCGTTATTGATTACTACAAAAATGCTCCCGAAGAATCACAGAGTAATGCTGAAGAGGCTGAAAACCATAATGTTACAACGGCAAATGTGAAACTGAAGAAAGGTGTCACCTATCCCGTCAAGGTGTATTATCAGGAGAAAGATGTGGAGGCGATGATTCGTCTTTTTATCTCTTCAAAGAAAATGGAAAGGATGATTTTCGTGCCTGACAACGGTTTTGACGCCGAATATTCCTGCATGCAGCCTTATGTGTGCTACACCGTCCGTGATGGAGCGCTCTATGCTATTGCTATTGAATATCCTCAAGATGAGCTGGTCCTGAATATCCCGCAGCCCTCTTCTGAAACTCAGGTCACAATGTTGGGTTATGATGCCGATTTCCCTTGGAGATATGTTGACGGTAAGATGATTATCGATACAAGACAGTTGAAATACAACGACTTGAAGTCAACTGCCGCATGGACGTTTAAGATTTGTGATCCGAGATAACGGTGTCGGAAAGCTAAATCTTTCGTTTCTGCCATTTCGCAAATCTCACGAAGAGATACGACACTATCGCGATAAGCGCGCCATAGACGTATTCGGCTAACCACACATGTTCGATATGTGTGCTGAGGTGTGTCATCGCATAAATGAATGCGATGTAAATCAACAGTATTCCGAACTCTAAATAGAGAGCCGCGTTGGTGCTTCCCGTGCCTGACACGGCTTCGAAATACACCGAGCCTATGCCTTGGAAGATGATGGCTCCACAGATGACATAAATCGTCGGTGTCGCTGCCCCAATCAATGTGATGTCGTCAGTGTATATCCTCATCACATATTCAGGGAAGATGGCGCACACCGCAATAAGTGGAAGGCAACATAATATGCAGTTAAGAGTTATTTTTAACAGTGTTGGCAACACAATCTCACCTTGTCCGGCTCCTATTAGCCTGCTTGTCAAGGTGTTAGATGTGGAGAGGAACCCAAAAACAGGGATGAACAGAATCATATAGACGCTCCTAACTATTGATGAGATGCCAATGGCTTCCTCACCCATTTTTTCAATAAAAACGAAAAAGATAAACCACGCGCTGAATGAGAAGAGCTTCTGGAACATGGTGGGTGTCGCAAGTTTGAAGATGCTTGCGGTCAAGTACTTGTCGAACCTGTGACGTGAAAACAGCCCGTATCCCGCCTTGCCGATGGTGAGGTATGTGTAAATTGTGAAGAAGACGGTGGTGCAGACCTCAGCGATAAATGATGCCAATGCCGCGCCGCCAATGCCCATCTCCGGAAGACCTATCTTGCCGAAAATAAAGCCGTAATCCAACACTATGTTTGTCACAGCCATTATCAAGGTGGAGTATGTTATGACCTTAGTGTTCGACAACCCTATATAAAGGGCGCGGTATAAATAGTTGAAACACACGAATATTATCCCGTACTGACGATAATCTATATATTCCATCGCCGCCGAATAAATGTTCCCCGAATCAATGATGAAGTCAAGGAGGTGTGTAGATAAACTCTTGATTATCAGGAATAACAGTAGTCCGATGAGGAAGATGAACAAGGCTCCGTGCTGGAAGATGCTCCCTATCTTCGAGAACTCCTTCTCCCCGTAACGCCTCGCTATAATTATCTGTATCCCAATGGCAAAGCCCATCGCCATGGTGGTGAAGACGAAATAATAAAGCCCCGCCATCATCGACGCGCCTAACTCCACTATGCCGAGATGTCCGAGGAAGGCCGTGTCAGTGAATGATATTAATGTCTGCGCAAGATTGCCGGCCATGATAGGTACTGCAATCTTCCATATTGTCTTCGTTGTTACTGACGTCTCCATTTTTCAAAATATTGGGCGCAAAAATACAAAAAAATGCTGCACCCTTAAAAATAAATGTTATATTTGTAGATTGAAAACCGAAAGAGAAAAGATGGTTTTCGTTTATGTAAAATATTGAAAACTAATACTATTACTATGGATAGGAAAGAATTTCTTACTGCGATGGGAGGCTTGGCCCTTTTCACTATTGTGCCAAGTAAGGTCCTCGGAGGCGAGAGGCATATAGCACCAAGCGACCAGCTGACAAAAGGAATAATAGGCGTTGGGGGAATAGGCAGGACGTCGCTTCATTTCACCAATGACGAGGCATGCCGTCTCACCGCTATATGTGACGTAGATTCAAAGCACCTTGATGCCGCCAAGCGACAGGCGAAGGAAAAGTTAGGCATAGAGGTGAACACATATCATAACTATAGGGACCTTATTAACGACCCGAATGTTGACATAGTGCATATCGCCACGCCACCTCATTGGCACGGCGTGATGGCTGTGGAGGCTGCGATGGCTGGGAAGGACATCATGTGCGAGAAGCCGATGACCCGTACAATAGGGGAGGGCAAGAAGGTGATGGAGGCCGTAAGGCAGAACGGCAGGATATTCCGCCTCGACACATGGTTCCGTTTCAAAGACACTTTCTATGGCCTCGGCACCACCGTCGAGCCCCTCAAGAAACTCGTTGACAGCGGCCTGCTCGGTTGGCCTCTTAAAGTCACGATATCCGGCTTCACGGGATTCAACTGGAAGTTCTTCTGGGTAGGGAAGGAAGACCTTGTGCCTCAACAGGTGCCGGCAAACCTCGACTACGACATGTGGCTCGGACCAGCACCGTTCAAACCTTATAACGAACATCGTACACACCAAACCTTCAGAGGCTACTGGGATTACGACGGCGGCGGCCTCGCTGACATGGGACAGCATTATATCGACCCCGTCCAATATATTCTCGGTAAAGATAACACCTCGCCTATTTCCGTTGAGATTGACGCTCCACAACAACATCCCGACGCTGTGGGCACTTGGAGGACAATAAAATATACTTACGAGGACGGCTGCCAGATTATTCTCGAAGGCGAAGATAACGGCGACCCTAACGCCCCCTATATCGAAGGCCCGAAAGGAAAACTGTATAAGGGATTCCAATGCTCTATCCCTAATATCATGCAGCGTCTTAACGACTTCCCAGACCCGGAACCACAGAACACCGACTTCCTCGACTGCGTGCGTAACCGTAAGAAGTTCGCTCTCAACGAAGAAAACGGATTCCGCTCCTCCACAATAGTGAATATGGGCGTCTGCGCTCTCCGCCTCGGACGAAACCTCCGCTTCGACCCCGTAAAACTACAATTCATTAACGATGATGCCGCTAACCGCCTCATTAACCAACCAATGCGCTCACCATGGATTATCTGACTCTAAAACATTTCACTATGAAAAACATTATCTTCACAATATTTTTGGCATCTATGATGCTCCTCAATGCCACACAACAGTTGTCTGCCCAAGTAGATGACAGAAACAGGCTGGCATCAACAATTGTAGCCGACGTCCTCAACGAACTGCCGGCAAAAGACGATGAAACTTTCGACAGGCTGATGTCTGAAATAATAAGCCCGGACTTCGACAGGACTTTTGAGATACTTATGCTTTTGCAGCCTGATGAAGATGGCAGCAACGCTAAGGTGGAATATGCCTTGCAAGGTGTCGCCAACTACGTCTCACGCCCCGATAAGCTCCATGAAAGACAAAGGTTTAGAGTCGCAATACGAAAATATATAGAGAACCCAGAAGTGAATGGAGATAAACTCTTTGTCATCTCCCTGTTTCAGGCTTTTGGTGATATGCCGGATGCCGAGGTGCTTCTCTCTTGGGTCAATGACGAGATTATAGGTGACGCCTCGGTGAGGGCACTGGCCTCAATAACTCCCTCAAAAGCCTTGGTTGAGACTTATTTGCAAGAGAACGAGATAAAAACCACCCAGCGCGGCTCTTTCGCCTACGTCGTGGGACAACTCGGATTATCTCAGATGGAGGATCTGCTTCTCTCTTGGAGAAAAAATGCCGATGACGCTACCTTGGCAGAGATTTATAACGCCTTGTCGTTGATGGGCAGCAAGAAAAAATCTATGCCCGTGCTCGCAAAAGCAGCTAAACGCGCACAATACTCCCTCGACTCTAAAGGCTCTACAACGGCCTACTTCGGAATGCTCGACAGGTTCGCCTCCGAGAAAGATACCGCCACAGTAGTAAAAGCCGCCACTAAGCTTCTGAAAGTCAAGAAGTCTAACGTGAAGTCGGCAGGCATGAACCTCCTCGTGGCAGTGGAAGGCGAAAAGGCATTGCCTTACCTTATTAAAATGCTTGGCGATGATGACAGACAGGTGCGTAACGAGGCGCTCCGTCTTATGGTGCCCTACTCGAACGAAGAGCTGTGCGCCACCGTGGTTCAGTCGTGCGTGAAATCGAACTCAATTATTGATGCAGTGCGCTGGCTCGCCGAAGTGAACGACCAATCACAAATACAATTCGTCATCGACCAACTGTCTTCTGATAACCCCGAACTCGTTGAAACAGCTATTTACGCCTTGGTATCTATTGATAATCATGACGGTATGATGGCTCTCGCTCCTTTCTTCGCCGGAAAATATCAAGATGTCGTTCTCGACGCAATGAAATCGTATAAAGGTAAACTCGGCGATGTCCTTAACGAGGTGATAAAAGGCTCTGTGAAACAAAAGCTTGCAGTGATGGACCTCCTCCAATACCGCTCCTGCTACGAGATGTATTATTTTATTAACAGTAATGTTAAAAATAATGATATTAAAACCGACTTCGACAAGATGCTCAAAGAATCTGCCTTTAAAGCTCTTGTTGGCGTGGTGAGGTATGTTCATGTGGATTATCTGAAGACTCTTCTCGAAACATGTGATAACCAATATGTTGAGTCGGTACAGAACGCCTTGGTGAAAGCTTTGTATAAGGCAACTCCCGAACAATGTGACGAATTTGTCTATCTGCTCAAGAATGTTAGAGACGAGGTTCTCCCACGTTATTACATGGTCTTCGCACACCTTGGAAATGAAAAAGCCGTTAACAAAATTATTGACGGTTACTTCTCTGGCAAAGGTAAAGAGGAAGCTCTCAATGCTTTGCTGTCAATAGATAATTATAATATCGCTTCTGTTCTGTATGATATTGCTGTAAAAGACATGGATAACCGTGACGCCATCCTTCAACGTTATGCCGAGCTTGTAAAAAAATCGGATATTAACGTAATCGACAAGGTGACCGCTTATCGTAATATCCTCGGATTAGGCCCTGACGTTGTGATAGTTAACTATACCCTTCGCGCTATCGAGGCGACGCAGACTTATCAGGGAATAATGATGGCGAGCCCTTATCTCAACGATGAGAACACGGCGCAGGCGGCAGCAAACACTATTCTTAATATAGCGACAAAACACCCCGAATATAACGGTAAGGAGATTGTCTCACTCCTCCTTAAAATAAAAGACACTCTCAACGATGATGACGCAATCTATAAGCGTACTCAGATTGACCAGCATCTCTCGCTGCTTGCGCAGAACGCCACGTCTGTCCTCTCTGAGGAGGAGGCCGCCGAAGGCTTCGTGCTTCTCTTCGATGGCACTAACCTCGACTATTGGCAGGGTGATAAGACCGACTATATTGTACAGAACGGAAACATCTATGTCACAGCAAATTACGGCGATGAGGGTAACTTATATACAGAGAAGGAATATGGCGATTTCATCTTCCGTTTTGAGTTCTGCTTCACCCGTCCGGGAGTGAACAATGGCGTGGGTATCAGGACCCCGATGCATGCCGATGCGGCGTATTATGGTATGGAAATCCAAATCCTCGACCATGACGCACCTATTTATAAAGGCCTCCGCGACTATCAGGTGCATGGCTCCGTCTATGGCGTTATCCCGGCAAAACGCCTCGTCTTCCCTGAACTTGGCACATGGAACACCGAGGAGATTTATGCCAAAGGCGACCATATCAGGGTGACAGTGAACGGAGAAGTCATCCTCGACGGTGACATCAGAAAGGCTTGCAACGGCAGAAATATGGCGCCGGAAGGAAAGAAAGGAGCCGTGTCAGGCACCATCGACCATAACAACCACCCTGGCCTCTTTAACAAAAAAGGATATATCAGCTTCTGCGGTCACGGCGAAGGCCTGCTCATCAGAAACGTCAGGATAAAAGAACTGTGATATTAATACACAGATAACCAATGTTTTACAAGATGCGCATCACCATTGTAAAATTGTTGTTGACGCTTGTAGTCCTGCTCTCTGTCAACACCTTTGTCAAAGGGCAGGACGATGGCTCTCCTCTCGACACCATCGACTTCACCGATAACACCCTCGTCGATAGCGAGCTGCTGCGTGTCGCCATATCCGATTTCCTGACAAACGCACAGGACTTCTCCCAGCCGGAGCAACGGCAGATGTATGACCTTATTCTCGCAGCCGATAACGTGCTGTCAAGATGTGTCTCTTCTTTCGAGATGTATAGGTTCGTCTATCATTTCATGATCACCGGATTCACAGAAATGGGAGCTACCCTCGTGGTGGATTATATGATGCGTATGCCTTATATCGAGTATCTTGACGCTACAAAGGAACAACGTGCCGAGCTCTATGACCTCGCCGAACAGTTCAATAGGGTCAAAATAGGCTCTGTCGCACCGGATATTAATGCGTTGACTATCAAAGGTGATACCTTCTCACTTCATGATACTGAATCGCAGTTTTTTGTGATTCTGTTCTGGTCTTACTCTTGCCCTCATTGTAGGGAAATGTTAAAAGAACTTGCTTCCCTGTCAATAAACGACGATGTTATGATAATAACGGTCAATGTGTCGGGGAAGAAGAAAAAGGTTAATAGGCTGTTGCGCTCTCTGAAGGTCAACGGCATAAACATTTGTGACGGCCTTGGCTGGGAATCGCCCGTCGTTGGTGATTTCGCCGTCAATATGACGCCATCGCTGTTCGTTTTAGATAAAGATAAAAAAATTGTCGCCCGTCCATTCGGGATAAATGAAATAATGGAGATTGTTAGGTGATGAAAAAAGTATTCCTTTCGTTTTTTGTGTTATTCTTGTCGTTTGTAGTAAAGTCGCAGAATGAGGAGGACCGATGGGTTGATTCGGTGTATAACTCTCTGACCTTGGAGCAGCGTGTAGGCCAGCTTATTAATGCAAGGGCGAACTATCCGAATAAGATGTGCCCACAGGATTTGTTCGAACTCGTTGAGAATTATAATATTGGCGGTATCACCTTCTTTCGTACCGATGCTCTGCCGCTTCTGCAGCAGACCAATGCGTTGCAGTCGTTGGCACAGACGCCAATGATGGTGTGTATCGATGGGGAATGGGGTCTCGGTATGCGCCTCAACGATGCTATCTCTTACCCGTATCAGATGACTCTCGGTGCAGTGCAGAATGTGCAGCTTATCGGCGAGATGGGAAGACAAATTGCCGAGCAGTGCCGCCGCCTTGGGATAAATGTCGATTTCGCCCCCGATATTGACGTCAACAACGAGCCTCATAACCCCGTGATAGGCATGAGGAGCTTCGGCGAAGACCCCTTCAATGTGGCAGTGCGTGGCACCCAATACGCCTTGGCTCTTCAGAATAATAACGTCCTGCCTTCGATGAAACATTTCCCCGGTCATGGCGACACAAAGACTGACTCGCACGAGACCCTGCCCGTGGTTCATAAGCCTTTAGAAGAGGTACGTAAGACGGAGCTGTTCCCTTTTCAATACCTTATTAATAAAGGTGTTAACTCCGCCATGGTCGGGCATCTCTATATCCCGGCAGTGGAGCCGATACCAAACACCTCGTCCTCAATGTCGTATAACGTTGTGACAGAGCTACTTAAAAAAGACCTCGGCTTCGATGGCATTGTCTTCACTGATGCTCTCGAGATGAAAGGTGCTTATAATAATATCCATGCTGATAGTGTGGGACTTCACGCCCTCCTCGCTGGAAATGACGTGCTTCTGATGCCATTGAACCCTATTAAGACTATTGAGATAATCGTCGGCGCAGCTGATGACAGCGTCGTGTATCGCAGAATTGAGGAGAGCTGTAGGAAAATCCTTAGAATCAAGTACCGCATTGGTCTTCACCATTACTCGCCCCAGATAGAGCTCGGCCTTGATAACGATTTGAAACAGTCGAGATACTATAACCTTCGCCAACAGCTTTATAATGAGGCTGTTACAATGCTGAAAAATAATAACGAGGCTCTCCCGCTCGATAAGGAGCTGAGTTATGCCGTGGTGACTTTCAGTGATGACGATAACGTTGCGCGACAGTTGAAAAAACAAGGATACCTCGTAAAGTCTATTATGGTGGGTAAAGATGTCTCCGCAAGAGATTGTAATATGATTGTCAAAGAGTTAAAGGCATACGACTGCGTGATTGTGAATATTCAGAACACCTCGATATTCGCTTCAAAAGCTTATGGCGTAACAGATAATATGAAACGTTTTGTGAAGGAGTGTAGTAAGCATAAAAACCTGATTTTCAATCTCTTTGCCTGCCCTTACGCATTAGATATGTTCGATTTTAAGAAAGAACCGCAAGCAGTAATCATTGGTTATGAGGATAAGCAAGATGCCGTCAATGCTGTTGTTGATGTCATGCTTGGCAAAATCAATCCAAAGGGAAAGCTGCCTGTCACTGTGAATAAAAAATATAGGATTGGCTGCGGCATGGGTTTTCCGGGTATGCTTACACCTGAGACCTTGCCTGTGTCGTTGATAAACAACGATTTCACGCGCAAGATAGACTCTATCGCTCTTAATGGAATAGAAATTAAGGCTTTCCCCGGCTGCCAGATTTTTGCAATGAAAGATGGTAATGTCATCTATGACAAATGCTTCGGGAGCTTCACCTATTCCGGCGAACATGAGGTGCGTGCCGATGACGTCTATGACCTTGCCTCTCTCACCAAGGTCTTCGCAAGCACTTTGGCGATAATGAAACTCTATGATGAAGGTAAAATCAGCCTCGAATCTCGTCTAAAAGACTTTTTCCCTTATCTTAATTCAACAGAGAAGGGAGATTTGCGCCTGATTGAGATTATGACACATCAGGCTGGCCTAACACCTTGGATTCCAATATATACGGTGACAATGAAGGACGGAAAACCTAACCCGGAACTGTTCAGGTCCTACATTGATGAGGATCATACAGTGAAAGTGGCTGACAAGATGTTTATCGAGAATGACTTCAGTTATTTCATCTTCGATACTGTGATGAGGTCAAGCATGATTGAAAAGAAGTACAAATACAGTGATTTGGGATTTTATTTCTTCCCTGCTATTGTTGAAATGGTTACTAATCAGCCGTTTGAGACTTTTCTGTATGAGAATTTCTATAAGCCGTTGAACCTTAGTCATATCTTTTTCAAGCCATTGAAGCATATCGCATTAGAGAAGATTGCTCCAACCGAGAACGACACGGTCTTCAGGATGCAGCAGCTTCAGGGCTACGTTCATGACCAATGCGCTGCTTTGCTTGGCGGAGTGTCGGGGCATGCCGGATTGTTTGGCAACGCCCGCGACATCGCTGTGCTTCTCCAGCTCCTTCTCGATGATGGATTCGCTAATAACAGGCAGTTCTTGTCAAAACACACTATTAATAAATTCACCTCTGCACCGTTTGCCGACAATATGAATCGCCGTGGCATAGGGTTCGACAAGCCGGAGATAGACCCTTCCGTGGAATATTACACCCCCGCCTTGCAGTCCTCGCCCCGTAGCTTCGGTCATACAGGCTTCACCGGCACCTTCGCTTGGGCAGACCCCGATAATGACCTTATTGTGGTCTTCCTGTCCAACAGGGTCTTCCCCGACGCATCAAATAACCTGATTTCCAAACTCGATATCAGGACAAATATCCATGAACTGTTCTATGAGGCCGTCAAATAACCCGTCAGTTGTCATTCGGGTTGAGAGGAAACTTTGACCAAAGCTGGTATTGCTTCCCCGTGGCTTTCGTGAACGTCTCCCACATCACCTTCGGATTCGTCATGGTGATGGCTTTAGTGCTCATCTTGCCTACAATCCATGAGTTGCGCCTTAACTCATCTCTCAGCTGTCCGGCGTCCCAACCGCAGTATCCTAAGAAAAACCTGATGTCAAATCTTGTGACTAATCCGCATCTAATCAACGACTTGATGACGTTGAAGTTGTTGCTCCAATACAGTCCCTTGCATATCTCCGTCGATTCCGGAACCATGTTGCCCAAGGTGTGTGTGAAAAAGACATTGTCGTTCTTCACAGGACCTCCAATATAAACGTCGGCATCGAAAATAGGAAAGTCATCTACCACATCGTTGATTGTCACAGGTATCCGCTTGTTGATTATTATCCCGCATGTGCCGTCCTCCTCGTTATGGTCCATTATCAACACCACCGCACGACTGAAATACATGTCAAGTAAAAATGGCTCCGATAGCAATACGTCCCCAGGGTTTACCTCTAATGTGTTACTTTTTATCTGAAATAATTCTTCTTTATCCATCTTTTGTGACGAAAATTTTTTTTCTGACAATGATAATAATACATAAATATGCGTAATTTTGTGCGCAAAATCTTTAATTCTCAAATAATGTCAAACCAAGCAAAATTTGATTCACTTAGAGAGACATTCTCGTTTTTTTGCTTCCAAAAATACAATTATTTTGTTGAAAATGGCGATTTTTTTGCCGAATTTTCCTTTTCTTTAGATGATAAGGTGATTTTCAAGCCCAAATTCACCATCCCGTCAAGGAGTTTTTATCAATGGGATAGCCTCCCGAAGCATCTGCTGGAGCTCCTCGTCTTCAATATCGGAATGATTGAGCTTGTTAGCTATTGGAAGATAGCATGCCCGCGTAAGGTTGTTGTGAAGCCCTTCTCTCTTGACGAGAATCAGGTGAGATGGTGGAAGAAACTGTATTTCAATGGTCTCGGAGAGTTTTTCTATGTTAACGGCATTGTCACTAACATCGATGACTTTATGGAAATAGAGAGTTCGGGTGAGAGCTCGCGTATCACTGATGGTTGTGGCGTTATCTTGTCTGACACCACTTTGGTGCCTGTCGGCGGAGGAAAGGACTCCGTTGTGTCTCTTGAGATTCTGAAAGCCGGGAGGCCGGTCATACCCTTCATCATCAACCCTCGTGGCGCTACACGTGATTGTGTGGCTACATCTGGATTCTCGGAGGACCGTACCGCAGTGGTGCACCGTTCCTTGGACCCTACTATGTTGAAAATGAACGCCGAAGGTTATCTTAATGGGCATACGCCTTTCTCAGCCCTGCTCGCTTTTTACTCTTTACTCGTCGCCTTCGCCTCTGGCAGCAGTTTCATTGCGCTGTCAAACGAGTCGTCAGCAAACGAACCTACCGTACCTGATACCGAAATAAACCACCAATATAGTAAGTCGTTGGCTTTCGAGAATGATTTCAGACGCTATGTGAAATCATATATTAATCCTGATATTCAATATTTTAGCTTCCTGCGCCCTTTGAATGAACTTCAAATAGCAATGCTTTTCTCAAAATTAGATGAAGACTTTAGAACGGCGTTCAAAAGCTGTAATGTCGGCTCAAAAACTGACTCGTGGTGTGGAAAATGCCCGAAATGCCTCTTCACTTGGCTGGCGATGTCACCTTTTATTAATAGGAAGAATCTGACATCGGTGTTCGGGAAGGACTTGCTGAAAGACGTCGCCTTGAAACCGATTCTCGACGAACTTGACGGCGAAACGGAAGTGAAACCCTTTGAATGTGTTGGAACAGTAGGGGAGGTGAGAGCTTGTGTTAACCATATCTTGCTGAACGATAACGATTTAGATGGCTCCTTGTTAAATGATACCGCCATTTTTAATTCTCCTTCGGTAGATGATTTTCTTTCTCAATTTGATGTGAATAATAATCTTCCTGATAGTTTTGCTTTATTATTAAAGGAGGCCTTATATGGTTAGTGAAAATTCTATCTTTGAACGCCTGAAAGGGAAGAAGGTTCTTGTCTTAGGCTTCGGCAGGGAAGGCCGCTCGTCTTTCTCTTTTATTAACAATAATATCCCTGTGGCAGAGTTGGCTGTCGCAGATAGAAATGCCGCGGCTCTCACTGATGTTCCCGTCACCTCGTTCTCTGGCGAACACTATTTAGATGCCTTGAATGATTACGATGTGGTTATTAAGACTCCCGGTATCTCATTGAAAGACATTGATGTTGATATTAGTAAGATAACGTCGCAAACAGATTTGTTCCTTGAAGCGTTTCATTCTCAGATAATTGGCGTCACTGGCACAAAAGGGAAAAGCACTACATCTTCCCTGATACATCATCTTCTTCAGTCGTCGGGAAGGAAGTCTTTTCTCGTTGGAAATATCGGCGTTCCGGTTTTTGAGATAATGGACAAGGTGACAAGCGATTCTATCATCGTCTTTGAACTCTCGGCGCATCAACTTCAGTTTATCCACCGTAGCCCTCATGTCGGTATCTTGTTGAATATCTTTGAGGAGCATCTTGACCATTTCGGGACCTTCGAGGCGTATTCAGAAGCGAAGAAGAATATTATTGCAAAGATGACTGCTGACGATTGGGCTGTTACAAGCGGCGAGCTCATTGGCAGCGTCTCCCATATTCCTCATATTGTGAATTATGAGTCGTATCCTCTTGATGAAGACTTCGGTGAGATGCCATTGAAGGGAGAGCATAATAGGAATAACGTCAGGGCGGCCTTGTGTGCCTGCCATTCGTTTGGTGTCCCCGTCGTTGAACTTCTGCCCTCGCTGAAAACGTTTAAGCCGTTGGAACACAGGCAGGAACCCGTCGGTACTTTCCACGGAGTATCGTTCTATAATGATAGCATCTCCACTATCCCGCAGGCTACTATTGCCGCCAACGAGACGATAAAAGATGTCACATTCCTCCTTCTCGGTGGCTATGACCGTAATATTGATTATTCTCCTTTAGTCGAGTATTTGTTGAAAAAGAAGGTGCCGCATCTTTTGTTCACAGGAAAGGCTGGGCAGCGTATCATGATGATGCTCAAGGAGAAACATTATGATGGCGATGTAGATGTCTTTGAAAACCTTGATGAGGCCTTCGACATTATCAGGAGGAAAGCGTCGGTCGGAGACGTGTGCCTTCTTTCTCCGGCGGCAGCAAGCTATGATAGATATAGGAACTTTGAAGAAAGAGGCTCCGTGTTCAAGTCGTTAGCCCGCGCCTTCTGACAAGAGCCTCCCACAATTCTCTTATTTAACGACATCGTGAAATGGTAATGTCGCCTTTCTTGGCTTCAAGGCAGTCTTTTCTGCATTGTCAAAGTAGAAAAGGCATAAGTCACCCCACTGGTTGTAGTCGTAAATCTTCCCACAGACAACGTTCTGACTGATATTGTTGTGATACATATACACCATGGTCGAGTCGTTAGCCTGGAAAATAGAGTCAAAAGAGAAATAGTCGCTAAGGTATTTGTTTACAAGGGCTTCGTAGTTGCTCCTGATATAGACGTCTGACTGAATGTAGGTGTTGTCCTTTAAGAAGAAGTCCATCTGCCAGCAGGCTTTTGAGTAGCCGGGGTCATGTGCGCCATAGATGAAGATGCTGTCCCCGAAGTTGTAGTCGGGATTGCCGAATAACGACTTGATATGCATGCCTGTACAACCGAAATCGAATGTCGGCTCCTCAAAAAGAATGACTTCCACGTGAATCTCATGCTTTTGGTACCCGTTGTTGAATGATATTGTCGCGTTACCAATACTTTTGGCCTCTATCTCGCCATTGCTGTGGCATGCCACAATATATTCGTTACTCGATTTGTATGTCACATCATAGTCTGACTCGACGTTGAGTTTCTTCTTGTTGCCGAAAACCATCACGATGCTGTCTTTTCCATTGTAAGTCAAATCGGTTGTAAGAATGTTATCCTTATTTTTCTTATTACAAGCAGAAAATGAGAATAAAAGAGCTGTTAATGCGATTAGGATTGTATTTCTCATAATTTTTCATTTATGGTTGCAAAAATATAAAAAAAGTTGTTTAGTTTTGAGAAAAAAATATAAATTTGCAAATCTTGAAATAAATACTAATTAATACATATCTATATGATTAACAATAACTTCATTAAGCGTCACAATGGACCTACAGAAGCAGATGAAAAGAAAATGCTTGAGGTTATAGGCGTTAATTCTACAGAACAGCTTGTAGATGAGATCATTTCTCCTGATATTCGTCTTGACCATGAACTCAATATTGGTCGTGGATTGAATGAATATGAATGCATTAGCCACCTTAAGGAGCTTGGGGCAAAGAATAAGCAGTACAAGTCGTTTATCGGAATGGGATATTATAATGTCATTACACCGGGTGTTATCACTCGTAATATTCTTGAGAATCCGGGTTGGTACACGGCATATACTCCATATCAGGCAGAGATTTCACAGGGACGTCTTGAGGCTTTGTTTAATTTCCAAACTGTCATTAGCGATTTGACATCTATGCCTCTTGCGAACGCGTCGTTGCTTGATGAGGCCACTGCGGCTGCAGAGACAATGATAATGTTCTACCATGAACGCACCCGTGCGCAGGTCAAGGCTGGCGTGAACAAGATTTTCGTTGCTGACGACATGTTCCCTCAGACTATAGAGGTTATCAAGACAAGGGCTCACTTCCTCGGAATAGAAGTTGTTGTTGATGACATAAAGAACTTCACGGCAGGTGAGGAGTATTTCGGCGTCTTGGTCCAGAATCCTAACCAATATGGTCGCATTATCGACTATCGTGAGGATGTTAAGGTATGGAAAGAGAAGGGCATGCAGGTGGGTGTCGCCTCTGACCTGATGAGCCTCGCCTTGATAGCTCCTGCTGGCGAGTGGGGTGCTGACGTGGTGTTCGGCTCGAACCAGCGCTTCGGTCTCCCAATGGGCTTCGGCGGTCCTCACGCAGGATTCTTCGCAACGACAGAAGCCTACAAACGCAGCATGCCGGGCCGTATCATCGGTCTCTCAAAAGATGCCCTCGGCAACCCAGCATACCGCCTCGCTCTTCAGACACGCGAACAGCATATCAAACGCGAGAAAGCTACCTCGAATATCTGCACCGCTCAAGCTCTCCTCGCTATCATGTCGGGATTCTATGCCGTGTATCATGGACAAGAAGGCATAAGGGAAATAGCAAGACATATCAATATCCTGACTTGCGTGCTTGATAAAGAGATGCGTAAGATTGGTGTTAAGCAGCTTAACGATTATTATTTCGATACTCTGTACTTCGAGCTTCCTGAAAATGCTTGCACCTGCGCTCTCAATGAGAAGGCTCTCGAACATAAGATGAACTTCCGTATCATCGACAAACAACACTTCGGAATAAGCTTGGACGAGACAACAACTCTTGAAGATGTTAACGAGATTGTAGGCCTCACCGCCGAATTGCTCGGTGTCGCTCACGAAGATTATGTCTGCTGCCCAAAATGCTGCCAAGAACTCAACGGTATCCAAGAAGGCATGCGTCGTACCTCAGCCTATCTTACAGCCCCTGTGTTCTCAAAATATCGCAGCGAGACAGACATGATGCGCTATATGAAAAAACTTGAGGACCGTGACCTCGGACTTAACCGCTCCATGATTCCTCTCGGCTCTTGCACCATGAAACTTAACCCAGCAACGGCAATGTTCGCCCTCAGCTGGCCTGAATTTGGCAATATACACCCATTCGTTCCTGAAAACCAAGTAGAAGGCTATCTCGAAATGATTAATGAACTTGAGAAAGACTTGTGCGAGATAACAGGCTTCAAGGGAATGTCATTCATGCCTAACTCAGGTGCAAGTGGTGAGTACGCCGGATTGCTTACTATACGCCGTTATCAGGAGTCGTTAGGTCAAGGCCATCGTAATATCTGCCTCATCCCGGCTTCTGCTCACGGTACAAACCCTGCATCAGCAGCAATGGCCGGACTACAAGTGGTTGTCGTGAAATGCGATGAGAACGGTAACATCGACCTCGAAGACGCAAAGGCTAAAGCAGCACAATATAAGGATAACCTCGCCGCATTTATGGTCACTTATCCTTCTACACACGGTATCTATGAGGACGGCATCCGCACCCTCGTGGCAGCAGTCCATGAGAATGGCGGCCAAGTGTATATGGACGGCGCTAATATGAACGCTCAGGTCGGTCTCACCTGCCCAGGCTTCATCGGCGCTGATGTGTGCCACCTTAACCTCCACAAGACTTTCGCTATCCCTCACGGCGGCGGCGGTCCAGGCGTTGGCCCAATAGGTGTGGCAGCTCACCTCGTTCCTTTCCTCCCAAGCCACGTCTGCTTCCATACAGGCGGCTCAGAACAAAAAGGCGCAGTGTCAGCAGCTCCTTTCGGTAGCGCACAAATCCTCACTATCACCTACTGCTATATCAAGATGTTGGGCGGTGAAGGCCTTAAGAAAGCTACAATGGGTGCTATACTTAACGCTAACTACCTGAAAGACAGATTGAAAGACTACTACCCAATACTCTATACAGGCAATAACGGCCACGTGGCACACGAAATGATTCTCGACATCAATCAAATCAGACGCACAACGGGCATCGCCGCCATCGACATCGCAAAACGACTGATGGACTATGGCTTCCACGCCCCAACAGTGGCATTCCCTGTTCATGAGACACTGATGGTCGAACCTACTGAAAGCGAACCTCTCGCCGAACTCGACCGCTTCGTTGACGCCATGATTAAAATTAGACAGGAAATAAAGGATATCGAAGATGGTAAAGCCGCCCAAAACGACAATATCATCACTCACGCTCCTTATACCGCCGAAATGCTTATGGCTAACGAATGGAACTTCTCGTTCTCTCGCGAAGAAGCCGGATTCCCTCTCAAATCTGATGTCCAAGATAAGTATTTCCCTCACGTGACAAGAATCGATGACGCCTATGGCGATAGAAACCTTGTCTGCAGAATAGTTGAAGACTAAGATATACTGCACATAAGTTTTTGAGGTCTCTTCTTTTGAAGAGACCTCTTTTTTTACCACCGCGAATTATCTAATCTAAAAATAATATGGGAGACATTTTCTGCTCCCATATTTCACAATTATTTCCTTATTATTCTTATGCTTTATCTTAAGCATCTCATTTTTTGAGTAAAAAATATGTGAGATAAATGATAATCATCGTTAACCCGAAAAGCAGGAACCTCGGGAAAATAAGCGACATCACTAATAATACTAAGAGGAAATTGAGTATTATCACCACAATCTTCTTGGTCGGCGGTAGCGTCATCCACAAATATAGAAGCTTCATCTTCGTCTTTTTCCACCAGCTCATTGAATGGCTCCCGCTATATGCGTGACCGTCGTTAACCGTTTCGGCATTGATAACCTCCATCTCTTTCACCTTAACCTTTATGGTCTTCGACGCCTCCTTCCCGTTATATAACGCTATGATTGTCAACTTCGTCTTGCCTTTTGAACGGTTTAACCTGAATCGTTTGATCCCCGATGCCTCAACGTCTATGGTGTTCGTCTTAAACCCGTTGTCAATAATAAGTCTAACACTATCAGCGGGATTACAACTCCATTGAATACTAATGACATCACCCTCTGTTACCGTGTCGGTGTCTGTTGTAAATGTGATTTGTGGCTTCATTATCTTTTTTTGCAAAATTACTGTTACTACATGAATTTTTCCACGCTTTTCAAGAATTATGCCATTTTGCTCAATGAAATCTTTTTTTTTATAAAGAAGCACTCGCGTATAGATAAAATAGGCTATCTTTACAAAAATTTTCAAGATGATACCTTCTGCTGTTTATAAGATATTTTTTAGTGCCACGGGAACCACTGAACGCGTCGTTGATGCTGTTGCTGATGGCATTGCCTCTGTCATCGATACGGCTCCTGTCAGGAAATACGATTTCACACTTCCTAAGGCTCGTCTCTCTTTCCCAATACTACGCCCCGATGAGCTTGTGATTTTCGGAGTGCCTACATACGCAGGGCGCGTGCCTAATGTCTTGCTGAAATATCTTGATACGATAAATGGAAATGGTGCCTTGGCCGTCCCTGTAGTGACTTTTGGAAACCGCGCCTTTGACAACTCTCTCATTGAACTGAGAAACATCCTTGAAAATAAAGGGTTTAGGACTATCGCTGCCGCCGCGTTCTCTTGTGAACACTCCTTCTCTCTCTCGCTCGGCGCCGGTCGTCCCGATGCTGATGATTTCGCTTTCGCAGCGAAATTCTCTTCTTTGCTACTTGAAAAAATGAAGAATATCGACATCGAATCCTATTCGCATTCACCAATCAGTGTTGACGGTGATGCTTGCGCCGGTTATTTCCAGCCAACTACTGATGAAGGAAAAGCTATTGATATTCGTAAAGTTAAGCCTAAGACTTCGGATAAATGCGACAATTGTGCTCTCTGTGCCAATCTGTGTCCTATGGGTTCTATCTCGCCTGACAACTGCAGCTCTATTACTGGAATATGTATCAAATGTGGGGCGTGCATAAAGAAATGCCCTAAAGGTGCGAAGTATTTTGATGATGCGGATTTCCTGTTCCATAAGTGCCAGATAGAACGCGACTATCAGCGGAGGGCGCAGAATAAACTCTTTGTGTGATAACATCATTTTTCTGATGGATGAATAAATGAAAAAGGCAGGTGCCTCGAATTGAAACACCTGCCTTTTGATTGTTGTACCGTAAGAGACTATCTCTCAACGATGACCTTCACGTTCTTTACAAAACTGTTGTTGTATGTTCTGACGATGTACGCGCCATTTCTTAAGTCGTGATTGATGATGTTGTCACCAGTTGAAATAGTCTGTCTGATTACAGGCTGACCAGCGATGTTATATACCGCCATCTCAAGGCTGCTGTTTGTGTTGTTCTTGACAATGAATGAGTTGTGAACGCTTAATATTACTAAGTCTGACTCGCTTTCTTCATCGATGCTTAAGGTCTCTTTTACCTCACCTGATAACGACACCATGGCTTCTACTCCTGAGGCAGCAATAGCCACTTCACTTTCGTATGTGTTAACATCAATGGCGTTAAGTCTTACAAAGATTGTTGTAGGCTCGATAGTGCCGTTTTCAAATGGCAACTCAATGCTTGTCGAGAATGTTGTCTCGTCTAATGACATCTCGAAATCGTTCTGAGTGTTGATGTTGAGTGTTATCATGCCGCTGTCGGAGCCGTCTTCGCCAACGAGGTTTCCGGCTGTGAGAACGAATTGCTGTACCTCTGAAGGTCCATCACCATAGAAATACTCGAAACCGTTGAGCGAGTTTGGTGTTGTGGTGATGTACGGGTCAGTGCTGAGGCTTGCATAAAGCATGATGTCGTCAACTTCCCAAGCTGCTGCTCCATCTGTAGCGCTGCTTGTATATTTGAATGCGATATAGCAAATCATGCCGGAGAAGGCGTTAAGTGAGATCTCTCCTGACTCAACCCACTCATAGTTTCCTTCTGACATATTGAATGTCAACGGCTGCCATGTTGCTGATGAAATGTCTTGACCATCGAAGTCGTTTGAGAAGAATAACTCAAGAGCCGGTCCCTCGAACTTGGTGGCGTTCATAAATGACAAGATGACGTTCTGTCCAGCATATTCCGAAAGGTTGAACTCCGGCGAGATGCACCATTGCTCATTATCTACATCGTCACCATAACCATTTGCATTGGCATATTTGTTGCCTGCGTAAGTAGCAATTGTCCATGGCTTGTTGCCGTTTACTGTGACAAACGACCAGCCGTTCATCTCACCTTCCCAATCTTGACTGAATATCACGTCAACATCGGTGATGACATTGTAGTAAGCTGATGCCACGTTGCTGTCGGTATAACCGTCCTTTATTGCTATTGCCTTGATAGTCATCTCTGAATCGATATGTATTGCCTCGGAATAAACCTCTGATTCTGAAGAAGGCTCGCTGCCGTCAGTCGTATAGTAGATGGTGGCGTCTTCTGTCGCGCAAGCAATCTCAACGTCTATCTCGTTGTAATATGTTCCTGATGCAATGCTGAATGTTGGGGTTGCGACTGTTGGTGTCACTGAGCCGCCTTGTACGAACAGGTCGAGGAAGAAGTTGTAGTCTGATGAAGCGATGTTTGTCGTTGAATATGCGCCGAACTTGTTTGAAGCGTTCATGGCGATACCTCTTGTGTCGTAGTCGGTGTTTCTGAAGACGAAGCCTGAGTAGTTAGGAATCATAGCGTTAGCCTCTGAAGTCTCGTATGCAACAGTCCATTGTGAGTATTGGTTGCCAGCGAAGTTGGTGCTGCTTCCTGCGTATCCGAGGGCCTCGCCATTGGCGTTAGTGAGTGTGATAAGCCCGTCTTCAACAGTGACGTTCCAGAGATATGTGGCGGCATCGTCGGCTATTGCAGAAGGCAGTTTCTCAATGCCACCGTTGATTTCTGATGAGAATAACACGCCGTCTGGCTTGCCTGACACCACCGCCGGCATTGCATAATAACCGTTGCCTGTCGTCTCATCATAACGTGCGGCGAGTATTACCTGTGAGCCATTGGCAAGCTCGTTGACGGAATAAATCTTATTCCAATCTTCGCCCTGCTCAACAACGTTTCCGCTTAATGAAACAGTAATTTCATCGAGTTGTGAGTCGATGCTGACGCTGCCGTCGTAGGTGTTTACAGCGAGGTCTGCTGCCATTCTGAAATACACTGCCTGCTCAATGCTTCCGGCAACAGGGGTGAGGGTTATTGTAGATTGTGCCACGAAAGCCTCTCCTGATGTGAGCGACATCTCGAATGATGTGCCGGCAAGTGTAATGACGACGTCTTCATTCAGGTTGATAGCTGAAATGTTGACGGATTGCTCTGATGATGGACCGTTGCCCTCTGTATAGCTGAAGTTGAGGCTTGTAGGGGTGACGTTGATGTTAGGGGCAGAGGTGAAGCCGAGAAGGATGATGTCGTCAATCTCCCAGCTTGCCGCTTCTGTCTCTGTTGAGGTGTATTTGAAACCGATATGGCAGTTGTCTCCGCTATATCCGTCCAAATAAATGACACCCGACTCAACCCATTCGTAGTTACCTGCTGATAATGTGAATGATAATGGCTGCCATGTCGCTGTGGCAGGATTCTGCCCGTCATAATTGTTTGAAATCATGAGTTCAAGTGCCGGACCGGTGAATTTTGTAGCGTTCATGAATGTCAATGAGACGTTGCTGTAGCTGTCGATGTTGAAGGCAGGGGAGATGCACCATTGCTCGTTTACGCCGCCGTTATAACCGTTTGCGTTAGCGTATTTGTTGTTGTTGTATGACGCTATTGTCCATGCATTGCTGCCCTCTACTGATACAAACGTCCATCCGTTCATTTCTCCTTCCCAATCTTGACTGAAGATTGTAGTGGCTCCAAGGATGATGGTGTATTCCGCTGTGGCGATATTGCTGTTAACGAATCCATCTTTTATTGCTAATGCCTTGATAGTCATGCTTTCTTCGACGACGATAGGCTCTGAATATACTGATGAGCTTGTTGTAGGCTCTGTTCCATCTGTAGTGAAGTAGATGGTGGCGTCAGGTGTTGCAGTGGCGATAGAAACTGTCTGTGCCTCAAAGTATGTGCCGGCTTCTGGTGTGAATGTAGGCATTGCAACGGTAGGTGTGCCGCCTGCCTTAACAAACATGTCGATATAGAAGTTGTAGTTGGCAGCGTTAGCTCCTGTCATATTTGACTTGGAATAGGCACCGTAGCTGTGATAGTTGCTGTTGATAGCGAATGCCCTGCCGTCTTTGTTGTGGTTAGTAATAACGAATGCGCCGTAGCTTGCAACCATTGCCGCCTCATCTGAAATGCCGTATTCAATGCTCCACTCTGTGTTGTCACCTCCTGTAGCGAAGTCGGTGCCGCTGCCACCGTAACCAAGGACATCACCGTTGTTGTTGGTGAAGATGAAACCGTTGGCTGTTGCCGTAGCTGTCCATGCGTATGTGTCTTCATTGTCAAGAACCTCACTTGATACGGTCTCGCCATTGTCGCCTTCCTCACTTGTGAATAAGAATCCCGCCGGCTTGCCCGATGTAGTGGCTGTCATGGCATAATATGAGTTCGTCTCCTCATTGTGTCGTGCCGCAAAGATGATTTGTGAACCATCTTCCACACCCGAAATGTCACTGATACGCACATATTCAGGGTCGGTAGCTGCTCCCTGCTCTTTGACCTCTCCTGTCACATGAACGTAAACGTCCTCAACTCCTTCTGATTCAAGTCGTAATGAGTCGGCATATACTCCAAGTGGAAGGTCTGCCTTGAGTCGTACATATATACTGATATCGTGGAAACAACCGTATGCGCCGTTAACCTTGATTCTGTTTTGTGACACGAAGTTGTCATCTCCTGTTGATGAAATCTCAAAGTTCTCCGAACGATATATCTTTAACGCTCCGTTGAGGTATGAGCCTCCAACACTCAATACTTTTGATTCAGATGGTCCGTTTCCAACCTCGTATTTTATGCCTGTAAGGTTTGTAGTGCTTGTGATGATTGTTGGAACATGCTGGTACTGAATGTCTTCTGCGCTTAATACTCGCATCTGTAATGTGTTGTAACAGCTGATGATACCTGTAACGGTGACCATGTCTGTCGCCATCATTCCGTTGACAACAGGCATCTTGTATATGTTAAGGGCGTTATCACCTTGGCTGATGACGGTGTTGCCGTTGTTGTTGATGTCACCAACAATAGCGTCTGTAATCTGAACGCGTGTCGATTGTAACATGTTGTCACCGTCGAAGTCAGCGTTGATTTCCTCTATCGTCTTGACTGCTAACGGAAGCTCGTTGTTACTTGATGTGATGATTATTGTGCCGTTATTTGCGTTAACGCCAGTCAACTCAACAAGTCCTTTGTAGTCGCTTCTTTTTCCGTATGCCTTTACCTCGTCTCCGATAGCAAGTCCTGCAGGGGCAGCGTTCTTGTCAACGTAAACTACAATAGCTGCAGTGGGGTCTTGTACGTAGATGTTACGTCCATCGATAAAGGTTACAATGCCGCTAACACAAGCGTACTCGTTGACATCTAATGTTCTAACAGTTGCGATGGCTGTGATTTCCGGGAATGTGTATGTCGCCGTAGCGATATTGCTGTTGTTCATTCCTGCCATCACCGCCATGGCTTTGATTGTTGTGGTCTCGTCTATGTTGATGGCGTCGGTATATATGTTGCTTGCTATTGTCGGCTCGCTGCCATCTGTTGTGTAATAGATGGTTGCGCCTTCTGTTGCACTGGTTATCGCAACAGCCTGTGGAGTGATGTATGTTCCTGCGGCAGGTGTGAATGTCGGTATTGCTGCTGACGATGCTTCTGTTACTGTTCCGGAAGCACTGATGGTCGCTGTTGTTTCTCCATTCTTTGCCGTTATGCTTCCTGAATATGTGCCTTCAGCAAGGTCTGCCTTCATTCTTGCATAAACGATGGCATTCACCATACCGTCTGTCGCTGCTACTGAAATGGTGTTGCTGAAAATACCGCTGTCTGTAGCACACAACTCAAATCCTTCCGATGCTGTTATCTCGATGCTCCCGATGATGTATTCGCCGAAAACATTGATTGCCTCAGCTGTCGATGGACCGTTAAGCTCTTGGTATTCAAATGTTAATGATGCTGGTGATAATGTTATCTGTCCGGGTACAAGTGTGATGTCTCCTTCTTGTGCAACGCGAATCTGTACTGTGTTGAAACAACTGATGACGCCGATGACGTTAACATTATTTCCTTCAGAGATCTCACTTAATGCAGGTACTTTGTAGATGATGGTGCTGCTTTCTCCTTGTGACAGAGTTGTGTTCCCTGTAGTGTTTATCTCTCCTATCACTGCATTCTGTATCATTACGCGTGTTGATTGGAGGCTGTTGCTTCCTTCAAAATCGCTGAGTATCTCTGATATGGTCTTTACAGCTAATGGGAGTTCGTTGCCGCTCGATATTATTGAGAATTGTGCCTCATCGCTTCCATTGATGCCTGACAACTCTATGAGTCCTTTGTAAACAGCTTTCTTTCCGTATGCTGACACTTTGTCGCCAATCATTAGCTCTGATGGCACTGTGTTGCTGTTCAAGAACAAATCGATACCGGCTGTCTCGTCCTGAATGTAGATGTTCCTACCGTCGATGAATGTGACAACGCCTTCTACTAATGCGTACTCGTTTGTGGCAAGTGCCTTGGCCTCAGCAATCGTTGATTTCTCAATCTTGGTGAATGTCGCTGATGCCACATCGCTTTCTGTAAAGCCTTCTTTATACGCCTTTGCCATCACTGTTGTGGTTGACGTTATTGTTAATGGCTCGGAATAGACGCTGCCTGCATCTGTAGGCTCTGTCCCATCAAGAGTGAAATATATTGTGGCTCCGTCTGTTGCACATGTTATCGTCACTTCTTGTGTGTTGAAGAATGTGCCTCCGTTAGGAGTGATAGATGGTGTTGACACCGTCTCAATGGTTCCGCCGCCACCGCCTTCTACCTTCTTGTAAAGCTGAACCGGCTGCTGGCCAGTGTATGACGTTGACTTGAAATAACGGAATCGCATCTGGTTTGATGCATTGTTGAACCTCATCACTGATGTGTTCGATGTTATCAGCACCTCTGATTCTGAATAAGTCAAGGTGTTCAGCACTTCGGTGGTTCCAAAATTTAGTTTGTTACTATTTTTAGTGCCGGAAATGTATTTGCCGTCGTTAGTGCTGCCATTGACTTTGATTGAATAGCCTCCAGTCATTGGGGCAATGGTGATTGTCACTGCATCTGTAGCGGTGATTTTGCCATCGCTGATTGCGTATTGCGAATATCCGTTGGCGGCATCAAGACCATTCCACGAGTATGCGTCACCCGCATCTTCATACACGAGAAGATATTCACCCGACCAGTCCGCTGGTTCTGATGTGACCTTCTCGTAAGTTGTCTGACCAAATGCAATGCTGGCGTTTGCCATGAGCAGCATGATGGCTGCAATCAAGAAAGTAAACTTACGTCTCATTTTTTTTGTTATTTAAGTTTTTTATTAAGTTATTAAATATCAAAGAATTAAAACAACGAACCGAATGCGTAACTACATTCGGTATCATTTTGCAAATATAAGTAATATATGTGAATATGATTAATAAATAATCATTAAAAAATGATTAAATTCACATTAATTCAACTCCAAACAAGGCGAAGTCATATTTTATCGGGTCGTCGTTGTCGAATTCGCGCAGCTTGTCTGTCAGGGCTTCAACTGTCTGTCTGTCATTGCTTTTCCTGTCTATCAGGTTCAGCTCTCTCGATACCCGTGCCACATGTACGTCTAAAGGTATCATCAGGTCTTTGGGTTCTAAATGTTTCCATATTCCGAGGTCAACGATGCCGTCATTTCTTACAAGCCATCTCAAAGCCATGTGCAGCCTCTTACATGCTGAGCCTTTCTTCGGCTCTTGGCAGCAGGGGTTAGAGATGTGTTTGCTTGTCGCACCGTTGGCGTCGGCTATCTCGTCTCTAAATCTCTGTATTCCCTCCCATGGGTCGTGGCTTGCGAACAACTCTTCAATGCTGCTGTGTTGTAAATAAATGTGCCTTAGTCCGTTGCAGTAATAAATAAAGTCTCTGTTGAAGAAGGTGCGATGCACGCATTTGTCGGGTTCAAGGGTGTTGTATCCTTGCGACATGATATAGTCGTAAGGCGATTGTCCCATTGTGCCAAGCATCTTTTCAGCATTGTTCAGAATCATTTTCCTGTTTCCCCATGCTATTGTGGCGACAAGGAACGAGACTATCTCTATGTCGTGTTTTTCGTTGTATCTGTGTGGGAATTGTACGGGGTCGTCTTTAATGAACGCCTCGGTGTTGTTTTTCTCGACCAAGGAGTCCAAATATCCTTTCAAATCATCCATATTGCTTTGTAGTGTGCTTGTTGTGTTGTGTTTAGAAAAAAAATAAGCCCCAAAATGGGGCTTATTATAATGTTGTGATGTTGTATTATTTAACAACAACTTTCATTGTCTGGTTGTTAGCGTTAACGAAGTAAACACCGGCTTCGAGGTTGACATTGATTTCTTTTACATTGCTGTAAGTCTTAACCAACTGACCAACAGTGTTGTAGATGTTAACGTCTGATTCGTTTGAAAGTGTTACGTTGAATGCGCCGTTTGCTGGGTTAGGATAGACGTTCATTGTAGCAACTGTCATATCGTTTTCTTCAACTGCCATGTAGTCGATATATACTTTAACTGCACGGTAGAAGTTGTTGTCACCAGCTGACTCGTCTGACTGTACGAATGTGCCAGGCTCTTGGTCGTTCTGGTAGCAAACGAAGATGAATTCACCTTCTGCGTCTGAATATACGTAAGGGATTACTTGTTCGTAAACCATCTCATCGTATGTGTTCATGAAGTTGGTGAGGACCTGCTGTGTCTGATCCCATGTGTTACCACCGTCGTATGAAACTTTGCAGAATAATCTGAAGTAGTGCATTGTACCGTCGAAGTACATTGTCTCGCTATCACCTGCGATCTGTGACCAGAAAGCGAATACTCTGTTGCCGTCTGCGAACATTGTTGGGAAGTTAGCTTTACCGCAGTTGTATTTTCCGTGCTCTGACCAGAGTTCTGTGTTTGGCCAGAAACCTTCTGTTGCGTCGTGTGGAAGGACATTACCCTCAGCATCAACGATTTCGAGTGTACCGATGTGCTCTGGGAGCAGTTCGTGGTTAGCGTCTGACCAGTACCAGTCTGATTTGAAAAGGTCTTGGTAGATGTAAGTTGTATCGATGATGAAACCGTCACCATTCGGGATACCGCCGATGCAGAGTGAGTTCAATGGGAGGTCTTCTCTCCAGTAGGCGATTGAGCCCATAGCTGGGTAGTAGTTGCCTTCGTCACCTGCTGCGCCTGTGCAGCCGTTCCATTCATAAAGGACGTTGAGTTTGCCATTAGCATCGAAGAATGATGATGATGTACGTGGGTACCACATCTGTTCCTCGAAGTTTCCGAATGGGTTAGGATGCTGGAAGAACACTTTCTCGCTCCATGTTGCACCGTTGTCTTCTGAAATGACAACCTTGCCGTCACCCCATGAGCTGTTGACCATGAAAGAAACGCGGTTTGGTGTCTCTGGGTTGTAAAGGAGGAAGTATGTGACGTTTGAGCCGTAGTCTAAGCAGTGTGTCTCATCGAGGAGTGGAAGAAGCTCGTGCTCAACCTCGAATGAACCGTTTGACCAACGTGAGTAGAGGATAGGGTCGGTGATGCCGTTGATAGCGACGTTGTTTGTGTAAAGAAGGTGAACGATGTCAAGGTTCTCGCCTGAACACATAACCACTGGCCAGCCTGGCTCGTGCTGTGCGTCTGATGTTAATGTCACACTCTCCCATGTTGTTCCACCGTTTCTGAAATCTTCGTTGATCCAGAATCTCAAATCGCTTGCTGTGTGAGCTGCGACAACGAGACCGTTCTCTTTGTAACGTGCGATTGAACCGAAGCCTGTCTTTACATCCTCAACGCGCTCGTCGTTGTATGTCCATTCACCAACTGCTGGGTCATAAACTGCAAGACCTGTTCCACGGTCTGAGAAGTCAGCACTCTGAGCCATTGTGTAGCACATTACTGCGTATCCGTCAGGCCATATTGCGACATGATTCCTCTGACCTGAGTTTGTCTGCCAGTCATAGTATGTCTGTGCGAGTTCTGTCTCTTCCGGATCAACTAAAATGCTTCTTGTTGATGCTGGGAAGTTGGCGTTGATATCCTCAAGACCTGTGTAAACCTGAACCTGTGCGGCCTCTTTTGATACGGTCTTGTGTGATAAGCCCTTAACTTGAGCAAATCCAGTGACGGCCATGGCCATCGCTAATGCAAATGTAAATGCTTTCTTCATAGTTTAATGAATTTGGTTTAATTTTATGTTAATTAATACTTTGTTTTTCCAAACAACATATTCGGAGCAAAAATACAAAATATTTTTAATGTTGAGTCAAAACATGATGGATTATTTTATTTTTTTTTATTTTTGCGCCACTTTTATTAGTTAAAATTATCTTGATGAAAAGAAATGTTACTTTTTTACGCGCTCTTATTACATCGTCGCTAATCTTTATTTCATTCTTGTCTTTTTCCCAATCTGTTGATAATGAAGTGATAATGAACCTCGGCTTTGAGAGGTGGGTCTCCGATGGTCCCTTCAAGGGTGAGCCGGAACACTGGCATGGCATCTCTTCTGCATCAGGCACTTATAAAGGGCTGCTCACCAAGCCTCAGATGGAGATGTCCCGTATTACACGCCCCGGTTCTGACGGGAATTATAGCGTGAGGCTCTTCCCACGAAGCATTTTCGGCGTTGTTGTCAACGGCACCTTCACTAACGGCCGCGTCAACGCTGGCAGCATGATTCCTGACAATAAGGAAGACAACTACGCCTACACCTGCCGTGTCTCTCCCGATTTCTCTACACCTATTAATATAGTCCCCGACTCTGTCGCCCTCTGGGTGTGCTTCCGTGCAAAAGAACAGTCATCGGAGGCTAATTTCGTCGCCGTGGTCCATGGTGACGCCGACTTCCGCTATTCGGGACCGGGTTACTCCTCCCCGCAGGACTCAGTCTGCGCTGTCGCCGGCCCATGCCATTTTACCCGCTCCTCACCAGCTAATTCCAACGAGTTCAAATGGAAAAGGATTTCCATCCCTTTTGTGAAAAATTACGATGTCGAACCACGCTATATTCTGTTCCTCTTCTCTACAAACAAAATAGCAGGTGGAGGCTCCTCCAAGGACGAGCTGTTTATCGATGACATCGAGTTGATTTATAATAAAAAATAACTTGGTGATAGGTCTTGCGCCTTCATGAAAATGTAGTATCTTTGCAAACTGAAAAATATTGTAATGAATATCGGTGATTATAACTTTCTGAAAGACCTTAGGCCAGACAGGTTCTTCCTTCTCGCCGGTCCTTGCGTTATTGAAGATGAGCATTCTCCCTTCACTATAGCAGAGGCTTTGGTGAAGATTACCAAGAGCCTCGACATCCCTCTCGTCTTCAAAGGCTCCTATCGTAAGGCTAACCGCTCCCGTCTCGACTCCTTCCAAGGCATCGGTGACGAGCGCGCTCTTAACGTGTTGAGGATTATCTCCAAGGAACTCGGAGTCCCTACCGTCACTGATATCCATTCTTGTGAGGAAGCCGCAATGGCCGCTGAATATGTTGACATCCTTCAAATACCAGCCTTCCTCTGCCGCCAGACCGACCTGCTCGTGGCAGCCGCAAAAACAGGGAAGTCCGTCAACATCAAGAAAGGTCAGTTCCTGTCCGGCGAGTCGATGCGCTTCGCAGTCGAAAAAGTTCAACGCTCCGGCAACAACTCAGTGATGCTCACCGACAGAGGCAACTTCTATGGATATAACGACCTTGTGGTGGATTACCGTAATATCTATGAGATGCAGAAATGTGATGTCCCCGTCATCATGGATGTCACACACTCTCTTCAACAGCCTAACCAGTCGAATGGTGTGACAGGCGGGAAACCAGAACTTATAGGGCTGATTTCCAGAGCCGCCATCGCCGCCGGTGCTGACGGCATCTTTATGGAGACACACCCTGACCCGTCAAAGGCGAAGTCGGACGGCGCCAATATGCTACGCCTCGATCTCGTCGAACCTCTTCTGACACAACTTGTGAGAATAAAAGAATCTATTATAAACTAAATTAAAACTATCAACAAAATGGAAAAACACTTATTATTTGTTTTCGCTCTGATGCTGGTGCTTAATATATCAGCACAGACCCCTGGCACACCTGTTGAATCGTTCGGTACAGAAGGCATCGTCCTCTTCGATGTCAACCCTTCTTATGATGAGGCAAGAGACGTCCTCGTGCAGCCAGACGGATGCATCATCTCTTTAGGCTCAACTCGCGTTGGCAACAGCTATCACGCCTTCATCTCACGCCACGACGCTAACGGCATGATTGATGAGACTTTCGCTACTAACGGTATCTGGGAATATCCTATCTCAGGACACCAATCATACGGCGGAAGAGGCTCGCACCTCTATGAAGACGGCAAAATCCTCATGGGTATCCACGACTATAACCCAAGTAACAACGACTGCGAATCGTACTTGGTGAAATTCAACCCAGACGGAAGCCTCGACACATCATTCGGTGACGGCGGTATCTTCCACTACCAAGATAACGGCAACAGCACCGCCCTTAAAGAACTCGTCGTCCTTAATAACGGTAAAATCAACCTTATCACCTTCTATAACAATGGTGTCGGCGGCGACAAGATCGCCCTCGTTCAAGTGAATGAGAACGGTACTCTTGACACTTCCTATGGTGATAACGGTATCAAAGTCCTCAACATCACCTATACTTACGAAGGTACTACAGCCGAATTTTACGGCCATGACGCTCAGAGAGCAGTGGTACAGCCTGACGGCAAAATCCTCATCATGGGATTCGCTGACACCTATATGACTCCTTATGAAGGTATGTATCTCGGTATGCTCCTCAGACTTAATGAAGACGGTTCATTAGACTCTTCTTTCGGAGATAACGGCATGGCACTGTGGAATATGAGTGAAGGCTATGACTTCGGTATGTGCGTCGCTATGCAGTCAGATGGAAAGATTATCGCCGGTGGTCATATCTGGAAAGACCAGACTATCGCTCTTCACACTTCTGTCGTCGTGACACGCTACAACTCTAACGGTACAATTGACAACACCTTCGGTACAAACGGTTCTGTCGAGGTGGAATGGTGCGAAGGTAACCAGAACTACGCAGCTAACGTTATTGTTGACGCTAACGACAACATCTCTCTCGTCGGCCACTCATACGATAACAACGCCGCTGTTGACATCTTCGTTCTCAACATTCTGAAAGATGGCGACATCAACACCAACTACGGACCTACAGGTATGTTCCAAGTATGCAAAAACAACCGCCAGAACCAAGCCTACGATATCGCTTTCGAGAATGGCGACGGTGGAAACCTTATCATCAGCGGACAGTCAGCATACGAGGACTACAGCGGAAGAAACATGCTTATCGGCAAATTCTACAGCGATTGCGCAAGCTCAGAACCTACACTCACTGTTAATCCAAGCACTATCAGCTTCCTCTTTGAAGGTGGCGATGTCGAGACAAAGTCTTACAACATCTCTGGCGTGAACCTCGAAGGCTCAGGCAATATCGAGATTGCTGTTGAAGGTGAATACACAATCTCCCTCGACAACACAAACTTCTCATCATCATTGAATGTCGCTTACGCTGATGGCGAACTCGCTCAGACTGAAGTGTTCGTCCGTATGAATGACAACCTCGCAAACGGCACTTACAACGGCACCATCACAAATGTTGGCGGCGGCGCTTCAGCAACAGTGTTCCTCTATGGCACTGTCGAAGTTGATGCTATCTCTGAGACTCTCAATGCTAACGTGAACGTTTGGGGCGATAACGGCAGCATAATGGTTGAGAACATTTCTGAAATGAATGCTTTCGTCTCTGTGTATAATGTCGCTGGCCAGCCTGTAGCAGTCGAGACTGTTGGTATGGGCTCAACACGTATCAATGCAGCTCTTAACTCTGGCCTTTACATTGTAAAGGTTGTTTGCGGAAGCAAAGAAATGGTTCAGCGCGTTGTCGTAAAATAATCTGAAAATCAAAGGACGTTTATTATTTCGTCCTATAATGTAAGTTTGGTTTTTTATAAGTGTTGTATGAGCTTGATGTGATATCAGGCTCATACTTTTTCCCATTTGATACATCTATTTTATAAGCGCCGGCTCTTCTCGAAAGACATTGGGAAAGACATTGTCGTTTTGCTGTCCGAAATCATTAATATCTCTAACAATCTGATAATCAGAAGAAATTTGATGTATAGAACAATGTTTTGTGAATTATTTTAGAGCAGGGCATACTAACATCTTCAGTCATGAAATCTCTTTCTTGTCCCATAAATCATAATTCCCATACACCTTTCCCTGTTGACTTTTGACTATAGACCATGGTCGATAATTCACCGGGCAGCAATACAAGGTTGATTCACTGAAAAAAAGCGAACCACTGCTGCCAATAAGGTAGTAAAAATTGGGATTGTAATCCTTTGAGTTGTGATTGATTTATAATGAGTTTATTATATTTCTATAATTAACTTCTTGTATTCGGCGCTCCCGTCGCCCCAGTTGCCGACGAGAGAGTTCTCGTTAGTGAGGTTCTTCAGTAATTTGATAAAGTCTTTTCTAGGGATAGGGGAGGCGCCTAATCTTTTCAGGTGTCCTGTCTCCTGCTGTGCGTCGATAAGCTCGAAGTTGTTCCGTATCAGGAATTGGCAGAGGTTGTAGAATGCGATTTTTGACGCGTCGGTCTTGGTGTGGAACATCGACTCGCCGCAGAACACTTTCCCTATGGAGACGCCGTAAAGCCCGCCTACTAACTCGTTGTCGAGGTATGTCTCAACGGAGTGTGCGAACCCTAATTCGTGCAGCTCGCAATATGCGTGAATCATGTCCTCTGTTATCCATGTGGTCGGCTCGTCATCTGGCTTCGATGCATCTTCGTCGCTCCGTGGCACTGTGGCGCATGCTCTTATGACACCTTCGAAGTTTGTGTCAAAAGAACATGAGAACTTGTTGGATTCTATTGTTTTCTTTAATGATTTAGTGATTTTCATGTCGGAAGGCTTCATCACCATCCTTGGGTCGAGCGACCACCACAAAATAGGCTCACCTTCGCTATACCATGGGAAAATCCCTGAAGAATATGCGAGAAGCAGCCTCTCAGGTGACAAGTCTCCTCCGATAGCAATCAGTCCGTCTTTTGTCGCATGACTTACCGGTGGAAAATCAAAAACCTCATCTTCAAGCATGTATATCGGCATAGTGTGAAATTTTGGAATTAATTTTCCCGACAAAGTTAAAAAATATTATTTTACAATACATATTTTTTTTACTTTTGCACCAATTTTTTATGAAAAGATACTTTTTACACCTTGCATATAACGGGAAAGCGTATCACGGTTGGCAGGTCCAGCCGGGCGATACCACTGTGCAGGGTGTGCTTGAACACTGCCTTAGCCTGAAACTGAAGCAGCCCGTCTCACTGATAGGGTGCGGGCGTACCGACACCGGCGTCAATGCCCGTAACTTCTACGCACACTTCGATTCGGAGCCTATCGCTGACACCGCTGAGCTCGTCCACCGTCTGAATGTCTTCCTTCCAAACGACATCACGGTGTTCTCGTGCTGGCAGGTGGCCCCCGACTTCCATGCCCGTTTCGACGCCCTGTCAAGGACATACCATTATTACGTCACTCGTAAGAAAAACCCGTTCCATATCGATGACGCATTATACGTCTATGGTGATATTGATGTCGAACGAATGAACGAGGCGGCTCAGATATTGTTTGAATACTCCGACTTCACCAGCTTCTCAAAACTGCATACTCAGGTGAAAACCAACAACTGCAGTATTATGGAGGCTCGCTGGCTTGAAACCGATGATCTGCTTGTGTTCCGTATCAAGGCGGACAGGTTCCTCCGCAATATGGTCCGGGCTGTCGTTGGCACTCTGCTCGAAGTGGGGAAGGGGAAGATGGACATCGCAGGATTCCGCTCCGTCATTGAGAAGAAAGACAGATGCTCCGCCGGCACCTCAATGCCTGCCCACGCCCTCTTCCTTGAAGAGGTGTCGTACCCTCTTGATAAGTTTAATGGTGTCTGACCTAATACTGTTCGCTATGCCTACACTTGAAGAGAGAATCACCCGTTTGGAAAATATTGAGGCCATACGCTGCCTCCAAGCTAAATACCAGCGCTGCCTCGACACCCGCGACTTCGACGGGCTCGCCGAATGCTTCGACGATGACGTGACTTCATCTTACGGAAACGGTGACATGTCATATTTCGGAAAGGACTCCGTAATACAGTTCCTTTGCTCCGTCATGACCCTAGATATGCCGTCAACTCATCTCATTCACGGCGGAGAAATAATTGTCTTAGATGATGATAACGCCACCGCTAAATGGTATCTCGAAGACCACCTCCTTCACCAGAAATACTTGATGAAACTTCATGGAGCAGCAATATATGACGTCACTTATTGTAGAAAAAATGAGACGTGGCTCATCAAATCTATTGGATATAAGAGATGTTACGAATATTTTGAATTCCGCGGACTCCTAAATATTCTTACTCTCAGAAAAAAAACCTTCTTCGATGAGGTGAAGAAAAAGAACCCTGACGAGCTTGGAACTTACGGACGACTCTTCAGAAAATTTTTTAGCAAGAAATAATGTCATGGAGAATAATCATGAAAAATGTCTGCTGATTTATTATACAGGTACTTTCAACACAAAATATGTTACGGGTATTTTGAAGAAACGACTTGAAGATGCCGGTGTTTGCGTCGATGTGTATGAGATAGACCCACTTAACACCGAGCGCATCGACCTCTCACCTTACTCCTTGATTGGCCTTGGCTACCCAATATACGGCTATAACGCCCCTTGGCCTTTCCTGAAATTCATCAATCATCAGCAGTTTCCGGAAGGAGTCCGTACCTTTATCTATAAGAACTCCGGCGAGACCGAACATGCTAACGACGCCTCGTCATTGTTCGTGAGACGTAAATTAAAACGCTGTAAGGCCGTCCTGCGGAACGAATACCATTTCCTGATGCCTTATAATATCCACTTCCGCTTCGATGATAACCTTGTGAAAGAGATGCTGGAGATGGACGAAAAACTATACGACATCCTTGTTTACGAGGTTATTAACCGAATTCCTAATATTAAAAGGTATAAACTCTGGAGCTGCCTCGTCACCATCGTGGTGGCAATACAGTTCATAGGCGGTGATGTCAACTCCTTCTTCTATAAAGTGAGGAAAGACAAATGTGTTGACTGCGGGCTTTGCATAAAACGATGCCCGACGAAGAACATATATAAGAATAAGAAAGGTGAAATCGCTTTTCATCATAACTGCCTGATGTGTATGCGCTGCTCTTTCTTCTGTCCAACGGCCGCTATCGATATCGGATTCCTCCAAGGCTGGAAAGTGAACGGAAGGTACGATTTTGACAAGATTCGGGAAATAAAGCTTGAGAACCCCGTCATCACTAAGGATACTAAGGGGTTCTTCAAATGCTATATCGAGACTTACGACTATATCAACTCCAGATATGAGGAGCTCTTTGGAGAGAAGAAGTAGCCTCTTTGGGAGAAATACCTTGAATTATTTGCTCTCTATCACTATCAGTGCGCCTCCGCCTTGCTTCATGCTGACGGTTATGGTGTTGTCAATAATAGGAATCTCCCTCCTGATGTAGTCTTCGCCATTCCTGCCGGCGTTAGCTCCGTCAAGGAAAGCCGTGCATCTCTCGGCATTGACTGAAAGCCCCGACAAATCAATGGTTATCGTCCTTTCTTCCCAATCGGTTATCGCTCCAATATACCATTTGCCATCGGCAAACCTCGCTATCGCCGCATATTCACCTACCTTGCCGTCTAACGCAATGGTCTTCTCCCAAACCGTAGGAACCGATGCAATCATGTTTGTACACTCCTCATTCTCAATATAGTTGCTTGGGGAGTCGCACATCATGTTTAATGGTGATTCGTAAATGACGTATTGGGCGAGCTGCCTGCAACGCGTCCCCTGGCTCATTGGGCTTGAGTAAACAGCCCTGTAGTCGTTCCTGCTTGCGTTGACCATCGCTCCTTGTGTGTAGTCGAGGAAGCCTGCTACCATCCTGATAAACGGTATCGTGACCTCATACTCCACCTGCTCCGTCGAGCCGTCCCACTTGGTGTTCTCAAGGCCATATACGCCCTCGAAGTTCAGGACGTTGGGATATGTTCGGCACATGCCTGTGGGCTTGTACGCGCCATGGAAGTCAACGATGAGGTGGTACTTGGCGGCTGTCTCCGCCATCTTGTAGTAGAACCTTACACACTCTTGGTCGTCACGGTCCATGAAGTCAACCTTGAACCCTTTGATGCCCATCTCGCTATAGTGCCTGCACACCTTCTCCATGTCTCTCTCCATCGCATAATAGCCTGCCCAAAGAATCAGGCCGACACCTCTTTCTTCTGCATAAGCACACAGCTCCTCAAGGCTTATCTCCGGAATGACTTGGAACAAATCCGCCTTCTTGTTGACAGCCCAGCCCTCGTCAAGTATCACGTACTCAATGTTGTGGGCAGCCGCAAAGTCGATGTAGTACTTGTATGTGTCGTTGTTAACACCCGCCTTGAAGTCAACACCTTTGATGTTCCAGTCGTTCCACCAGTCCCACGCCACCTTGCCGGGCTTTATCCAACTGACGTCTTTGACCCTTGCTGGCGATGCAAGCTTATAAGCCATGTCGTTGTCCAACAACTCCTTGTCATTGTCGGAAATAACCATTGCCCTCCATGGGAAGTCACGTGTGCCTTCAACTTTCGCAACATAGTCTTCTCTCTCCTTTACCATGAGCTGCAACATGTTATGGCCGCCTTGCTCTACTACTCTCGGAAATGTTGATTGTACTGATACCAAGCTGTTGCCTTCTCCTTTCATGTAGAATGTCCCTGGAAAATCCTCAAGGTCTGACTCTATGATTACCACTTTCTTGTTGTCATCTAACGAGACAAGGATAGGTGAAAAGGCTATTCTTTCCTGCTCTATATCTGATAATGGAGCCACTGTGTATCTGCTTTCAAAAGATGTGAAGAACTGTCGCTCTATCGGGTCGCCATCTTTCTCCCTCGCATTAACAAATGGCATGTAAACTGTGTGGTCGCCATCAAAGTTGTACGTGACGTTCTCTCTCTTCACAAAAAATGGCTTTTTGAGGCTTGTTGAGAAACGATACGCCACCCCGTCATCGAATGCCCTGAAAGTGAGCTTGTAACTGCCTTTGAAATACAGCTCTATCTGGTTGTATTTGTTCCTGACTATCTCCTTCTTATAAAAACACGCCTCGATGTCCTCATCGACAGACGAGCGGACGGCTTTCCTTAAAGAACACTGTCTGCCGAGTGTCTCGCCTCCCAGTATCTCCATGCTGATAGGCGATTCCTTGATTATCGTTGTGCCACAACGGCTTACTTCGTATGTGACGCTGTCGTCAACGCTTATCGTTACAATAGTTTTCTCGTCGGGAGAAGTGAGAGTGTATCTGCCTTGCGCAAAGACGGAACCTGTCATTAATATTAATAAGGTGTAAAGAAATAATTTAGATTTCATATTAATAATTTTATGTTGATAAAAAAACAGTCAAAAATATGAAATATTTTATGAAGTAATAAAAAAAATAGTATTTTTGTAAAAAATTAATATTGAAAAATGAGAAATTTGTTATTAATCAGTAATTCGACTAACTTTGGCGAACCATATTTAGCATGGGCGATGACCCAGCTTGAACAGTTTTTCTATAAGAATAATTTAGGTGAAGACAGCAAGGTTGTCTTCGTTCCTTTTGCCGGTGTCTTTATTGGCGGAAACCCTTATCCAGCAAGTTATGACGCATATACGGAGAGGGTTAGGAAAGTGTTCCGTGATAAGCTATGTGTTCGTGATTTCGTCTCTGTTCATGAGGTTGACGACAAGGCTTCTCTTGTAAAATCCGCTGACTGTGTTGTCGTTGGCGGAGGAAACACCTTCCATCTTGTTGCTGAGCTTCACAAGTACGGGCTTATGGATGTCATCGCAGAATGCGCAAACGCTGGCACTCCTTATATAGGGTGGAGCGCCGGCTCAAACATTGCCTGCCCTCAGCTCTGTACGACAAACGATATGCCTATCGTCCAGCCTTCAAGCTTTAACACATTGAACCTCATACCATTCCAGATAAACCCTCATTATCTTGATCCTCACCCTGAGATTGATAAAATGATAAAACATGGTGGAGAGACGCGTCAAGACCGTATCAACGAGTATCTCGCCGTCCGCCAAGAGATGAAGGTCGTAGGCCTTAGAGAGGCTACTGCTATCTGGGTCATCGGGGATAGGTATTTCCTGAAGGGTGGTAAGCCGATGATGGTGTTCCAATATGGGAAGGAGGCTCTGTCAGTTGAACCTAATCAGGAGATTACACAATACGTTCTCTGAAGTGTTATATGAGAAGGGCTGTGTACATATTATTGGTTCTCTTTGCATTAGCAAATGTTGCGGTGGCTCAGAATCGCGATGCCGATAATATTTTGAATGCACAGTTCAACGCTCGTATCGGCGGTGTCGCACCTAAAGGGTCGAAAATTCTCGAGATGCGGGTGCGATGCCGAAATATTAATGAGGCCGAAGAGCGCGCAAAACGTGACGCTGTGGCGGTATGCCTCCTGAGAGGTCTGCCTGCCTCAACGAAACACAGGCCGTCGCCGGCTATCGTAAAAGAAAGCGTGATAGAAAGTAACGAGGCCTTCTTTGTTGACTTCCTCGAAATCCCTAAGTCAAAGAAACTCGTGGGGAGATATGCTAAGTTCATAAATTGCTCGGAGCTTGTTGATTATCAGGAAGTGCCTAACGGTGTCGATGCCGTCGTCTCCGTTCATGTGCTGTATGATAACCTTCTTAACTATATGAAGGACAAGGGCTTCGCAACAGATGTGTCCGAGACAATGGCGGGGAAATACCTCAAACCCGTGATTATGGTCGTCCCTTCCGACGTCTATTGCACCGAGATGGATTTCGTGCAGACTTGGACTGATGGGACGGGGAAGAAACAGACTATTTCTGACTATAATATATTTAATAAGGAGGACAGCCGAGACCTGCGCCTCGTGACGAGCTCGCTGAACGAAATCTTCGCCTCACGCGGATTCGAGACGATAAGCCTTGAGTTCCTTGTGAAAAGCCTCATGATGGAACGTGACGAGAACGCTCTCGTCGGTGATGACTACGGTATAGAAGGGACATTGAAAGAGTCGCCACTCGACAGGATTATCCGCCTCGCTAACGTGGATTTCATCGTTGACCTCGACTTCTCTCTCTATGAGATAGATGAATATAGGTACGTCGCCTTCAATATGCGCGCCGTCGATCCTTGCTCTAACGCCGTTGAAATAGCACACGCCTATGGCGACGGCCAGCCATCACGAACATCAACCATCAACACCCTGCTCGAAGAAGCCGTGATAAACTATGTTGACGACTTCTGCGACAAAATCCAGAGCCATTATAATAAAATGGAAACCGATGGTCACCGTATCACAGTGAAAATCAAAAAGACTAACAAATCACGATTCGATTTCCAGAAGTCAAAGTTCCTTTTTGAAGGGAAAAACACCAAACTCTGCGACATCATCTATTATTGGCTCCAAGATAATACCATCGATAACAACCCAACGAGGATAATAACTCCCGAAGTCCTAACCTTTAATCAGGTGATGATTCCTATGGTGACAAAAAACAGACACGACGCCGTACGCCGCCTCGACTCTAACGAGTTCGTCACCCAACTGCAGGAGTTCCTCGTTGATAATTATAATATTGAAAGTACAATTTATTTCAGAGGTCCGGGTGAAGCCTGGCTAATTTTATAGGTTATGAGAAAAAATATTCTAATACTGATTTCGGTACTGTGCATGACTGCCTTGAACTCGTGCAAGCTTTATGAGAAGGCCGTTTTCTCAAGCAAAGATATTGTTATAAGTAACGAGTGCGCTGGCGAAACGGGGCTCGACTTCAAACTCGTCTCCCTGATAGGTGATAAGGACGAGCAGATAATGACACTTTCAGGCTGGTTTGTCAATCATGATATCAATAAGGATATTAGGGTGGGGAAGGACTTTATTGCATACGATGCCGAAGGGAACCTTCATAAAGGACTGAATAATATCAATTCTTATAGGGCACTGACGGATAAGAAGGTGCGTTTCTCCTTTGAAATCCCCGGACAAGTGGTACCAAAGAGGAACAAAATAATGAAGGTCATAGGCTTCTATATTGACGAATGCTATATCGAGATAAGGAACGTGCCGGTCGTATGGAAGAAAATTAATGAAAGATAACATTAAACACTTAATAATATGAAAAAATTAATTTACACATTAGTGTCAGTGCTGTTCTTGTCGCTCGCACCTGAAATGCTGTCCGCACAATCAAACGACCCGTTTGAACAAGAGACGTTGAAGTCGTCGGGTAACACTGTCGCAAGAGAGAAGAAGATTAGCCGTAAAAAAAGCTCCGAGCCTGAGACAAAGACTCCTGCTGCCAATACTTCCAACTCCAATGTGAAGAAACAGGTGGAACCTAATAATAACGCATTTTCAATATCAAACCCTTGCGACGATTGGCTCGACTTCGAGTTTGTCTCCCTTGTGGGAAGTAAAGGCTCGCAAACAATGAAGATGACAATAAAGGTGACAAGCCATAAAAGTAACTGTAATATGCGGCTTGCCCACTCATTCATAGCATTCGATGATGAAGGCGAAGAACATAATGATAATAATTATTACTCGCGTACAAGCAAGGATTTCAATATGATTACCGATGTGCCCGTGAAGTATTCTTTTGAAATCCCAGGGAAAGCAAACCCTAATGTCGTGAAAATTATGCCTGTCATCAGCTTCAATATCGGTGACGAATGCCGTATCGAACTTAGAAATGTGCCTATCAACTGGAAATAATGATGTTTCTGTATTAATATCAAAAAATTATTACTATCTTTGCAAATCATTTTAATATTGACATTATGAAGAAATATTCTACGACCCTGCTTTTATCACTTTTCCTAACGCTGATTTCTCTTAGCGTGTTTGCCCAGAAGAATAATGAGAGACGTTCTGTCCTTGACCAACAGTATGAGGTTCAATATATTGGTGTAGGCCAAGATGGAACAAAGGTTTTCACCGTCATGACAACAGCAAAGAAAGTTGAAGATGGTATTGAGATGGCGAAGAGAGACGCTGTTGCGGCTTGTCTCTTCAGAGGTATTACTGCTTCCGGACAAACAAAGGCAACTCCGGCCATCATCTCTACAAAAGTTGCCGAGGATAATCTTGAATATTTCGAGAGCTTCCTCGCTCTTCCAACAAATAAGACTCCCGGTGGACAGTATCATAGGTTTATTAATAGAACAGGACAGCCGCAGTCGGTGAAGAACGGCAAGATGTATAATGTGTCGATAGATGTCCAAGTGCTATATGACGATCTGCTTAAGTATATGCAGGACAAAGGATACGCCGAGAAAGTGAAGAATACCGAGGTGGGAAAATATGTGAAGCCTATGCTCATGGTTGTGCCGTCTGACGTGTTCTGTAACGAGATGGGCTTCGTGAATTATTGGACCGACGCCAATGGAAATCGCCAGAAAGTTGTTGATTATGACATCTTTGACAGAGAAGAAAGCAGAGACCTCCGCCTCGTGATAGCTTCACTAAACGAGATATTCAACAACAGGGGTTTTGAGACGCAGAGCCTTGAGTTCCTTGTGAAAAGTATGAAGCAGGAAGATGACGAGAACGCCTTCATCGGACAGGACTACGGTCTTGACGGCTCCTTGGCAGAATCCCCTATCGACAGGATAAAGCGTACATCAAATGTTGACTATATCATCGACCTCGACTTCGAGCTCATGGAGAGAGGTACTCAAAGATATGTCACATTCAATATGCGCGCCGTTGACCAAAGCGCAAACGCAAAGGAAATAGCCCACGCTCACGGCGACGGAAAACCTTCTAACTCGGCTACAATAAATACCCTGCTTGAAGAGGCCGTGCTTAACCACATGGACGGATTCTGCAAGAAACTGCAAGACAATTTTGTCGATATGTCTGAGAACGGACGCCAGATCACTGTCAAGGTGAAAAGAACAGATAACTCTGACTATGAACTGCTTAAGACATCTTTCATATTTGAAGGCGAGGAGACTGTGCTATCTGACATTATCTACTATTGGCTTCAAGATAACACAGTGGATAACAACCCTACAAGGATGCTTTCACCTAATGTTCTTACGTTTAATCAGGTTATGATCCCTCTTACTAAGGTCGGAAGACGCGGCGCCATACAACGCATTGATGTCAATGAATATCTTACAAGCCTTCAGTCCTTCCTACGGTCTAACTTCGACATTGAAAGCACTGTATATATGCGCGGACCAAGCGAGGGATGGATAATACTTTAAATATTATGCTTATGAAAAAAATCAGATTCTTATTATTCGCTTTTCTCTTGGTATTGTCTTCATTTGGCATTAATGCCCAGGAAGAGTTGACAGAAACACAGATGATTCCTGTCAGGGTGATTATGCCTACCAGTAATGATGTCAAAGGTGACGCCATGACTATCCTATATAACAGGCTGAATCAGGCAGTGACACTTAACGGTCTCGGATCTTCAACAAACGAAAGCCGTTTTCTTATAGTGCCATCAGTCACTGTGGTTTCAAAATCTGCCACATCATCAATACCTGCACAGTTCCTCGCCGAAGTGGAGATATCACTTTATTTCGTCGATAACGTGAACAAGGTTATTCTCGCCCAAGAGATAATAACAAAGAAGGCGATGGATAATAATGACTCGGCTGCTGTGTCGAAGGCGGTGAAGTCGGTTCAAGCACGCGACCCTAAGCTGAAGAAACTTATCAGTCTGGGGAAGAGCCACGCAGTTCAGTATTACAAGGCTCTTGAATCAGATGAACAACAAGAAACAGAAGAACAACCTGATATTAAGTGGATCTTTGAATAAAATAAATTATGAATAAACTATTATTATTTCTTCTTATCTCTATACTTCCTTTCTGTTCTTTCGCTCAGAAGAAAGGGTTCAAGCTTGTTGAAAAAAGTTCGGACAAACCTGAATGGGTGACACAAGGAAGCGTGAAGGGATTTATTATTGTACAGTCGGACAAGCCTACACTCGAACAGGCCAAAACAGACGCGATGCAGAAGGTCCGTGCAGAGATAGCCGAGTCGGTGGCAACAAATGTACAACGTACTGTCAACAGCTATTCGCAAAAAACCATTGACAATGGCAACTCTTCATCTAACAAGACATTGACTATTGAGTCGGTTTCAAAAATTGCAAATATGCCTGCAATCCAAGGTGTCAGTATTACAAAAGCTGATACTTACCATGAGATTTACCGTAATAAGAAGAGCGGCGAGTCCTATTGCCTCCTTTATGTGAAGTATCCATTCTCTCAGTTCGACCTCGTTGAGCTTGTGTCCGCATACGAGTCCCATGAAAAGGAAATAGATGATAGGATTCAGGCCTTTGAAGACGGCCTTGAAACATTTGAGTCGGTAGATGATGTGAATAAGTCTATCATGGGTCTTTCATCTTTATCTAAAGAACTTGGTCAGGAAGATTACCGCATCGAGAGGATAAATGGTCTGATAAAACGTTATAACCATGTTTATGAATGTATTGTTGTTGAGATTGTTAGCAACACTCCCGGCAAACTTGTCGTGAGACTCGTTTGTGACGGCAAATCTATCACAACATCTCAAATGCCCCGCCTCTCGTCAAACTGTGCTAACCAATTCAGTACGAGACTTTCAGGCAATAATATTGTCATTGAATATAATTCTGATTATTGTTATGCTCAAGACGATAATTTTATTGATTTAAGGTTTAAATTTGGTACAAAATTTGTCAAGAAGCAAGTTTCATTTAAATTAAAATAATTAATATCTTAAAACTATTATCATGAAAAGAATTAGTCTATTTCTTAGTGTTGCATTGCTTTCAATAATAGCAATGTCATGTGGTTCAAGTAAGGCTGTTGTAAATAATACTCCTGCATCTCAGCCTATGGCGTTACCATGCCCAGAATGTACAGAGGGCGATTTCTTCGCATATCTTGGTCAGGCAGTAGCAGAATCGGATTATGACCTTCAAGACGCAAGGATTTTTGCGGCACAGGCTGCTCGTGACGAAATCCAGGCTATGATTGAGAGCGTTGTTACAAGGTCTGTCGATAACTTCAGTCAGAAACATAGGTCTGGAACAGAAGTTCAATCAATTGCCAAACAAACAATACAGTCTATTAATGTCATCAAGGGAAAACTTAAAGGTGCTCCTGTAAAATGCTGGGGAACAACACCAAGCACATCAAAAGCCGGTGCTCAGAATGTATGGGTGTGCGTACAGCTTCCTGTAAAGACTGTCTATGACGAGGTTGTAAAATCAATGGCAGCAGATGAGACTATTAAAATTGATTTTGCTCAAGAGCAATATAAAGACGATTTCTATAAGGCTCTTGAGGAATATAAAAATATTCAATAATGAAATATCAAGGTCTTAATTCTGAACAAGTTATTGAAAGCCGTGCTAAGCACGGCTTAAATATTCTTACGCCACCGCGTAAGGAATCGTTATTCCATCAATTTGTTTGCAAGTTCAACGACCCTATCATCAGGATTCTTCTAATAGCGCTGCTTTTGTCTATCGGAGTCGCTGCATATCAGTATTTTACCGGACAAGAAGGAGCGAGCGTTCTGTTTGAACCTCTCGGCATACTTGTGGCTATTTTGTTGGCTACATGCGTCGGATTCGCCTTTGAGGTTAGCGCGAATAAGAAATTTGATATCCTAAATCAGGCTAATGATGAGGAGATGGTCAAAGTGATACGTGATGGGAATGTCACCCTTGTTGAACGTAAAGATATTGTGGTTGGCGATATTGTCGTTGTTGAGACCGGCGATGAGATACCTGCTGACGGAGTACTGCTCGATGCATTCGAACTCCAAGTGAATGAGTCGGACCTTACCGGCGAGCCTATGGCAAGGAAGACCACTGATGAGGCTGAGTTTAACAGTGAGGCGACTTACCCTTCTAACAGCGTCATGCGCGGTAGCAAAGTAATCGACGGACACGGCGTGATGCGTGTCGAAAAAGTCGGTGACGCCACCGAATGGGGCAAGGTGTATAAAGGCTCCCAGATAGATAACAATATTAAAACTCCATTAAACCAACAACTTGATAAGCTTGGCAATATTGTCACAGTGGCGAGTTATATCGTCGCATCAATCATTCTCATCGCTCGTTTCGTCATGTACTTCCTATTTGTTGACAAGATAAACGATGGCATTGAATGGATGGGGCTTGCTACTTACTCCTTGAACACCCTGATGATTGCCGTCACCATCATAGTGGTGGCAGTGCCCGAAGGACTACCTATGAGCGTGACACTTAGTCTCGCAATGAGTATGCGCCGTATGCTTACTGCTAATAACCTCGTTCGTAAAATGCACGCCTGCGAGACAATGGGAGCAACAACGGTTATCTGTACCGATAAGACAGGTACTCTTACTCAAAACCAAATGAGTGTCAATGATATCTCTTCTTTCGCCCTGCCAAAGAAAGTGTTGGATAACGGGAATGTATCTAAACTGTTTGTTGAGAGTATAGCAATAAATACTACAGCCTTCCTCGATTTGTCAGATGCAAATAAACCTAAGGTTATTGGTAATCCTACAGAAGGGGCTCTTCTCCTCTGGCTTCATAGTCAGAATGTGAACTATCTACAATATAGAGACGACCTCAAACTTTACCAACAAGTGCCTTTCTCTACTAAATATAAGTTTATGGCAACTGTCGTTGAGTCTCCTACCTTTAATAAACCGATGTTCTACGTTAAGGGTGCTCCTGAGATAATACTTCAGCACTGCAATAAACTTGTTACGGAACAAGGCGAGGTTGATATTGAGCCTTATCGCTCTACTATTGAAAGTCAATTGTCATCTTACCAGAACAAGGCGATGCGAACCCTCGCTTTTGCATATAAGGTCGGTGACCCGAATGAACAGTCGTTCGACACCGCCACCGACAACCTCGTGGCAGAAAACCTTGTTCTTCTCGCTATCGTGGCTATCGCTGACCCTATTCGTCCTGATGTCGCAGATGCTGTGGCAAAATGTATGAAGGCTGGCATTGATGTGAAAATAGTTACCGGTGACACTCCCGGCACTGCAATAGAGATTGGCCGCCAGCTTGGACTTTGGAAAGATACCGACCAGCGTGACTTCAACCATATCTCCGGAAAGGATTTTGAAGCCCTCTCTGATGAAGAGGCTAAAAGACGTATCCCTATGATTAAGATTATGTCGCGTGCACGTCCTATGGATAAGGAACGTCTTGTTCGCCTCCAACAGTCGAACGGCGAAGTGGTGGCAGTAACAGGTGACGGCACTAATGACGCACCTGCATTGAAAGCCGCCCAAGTCGGCCTCTCTATGGGTGACGGCACAACAGTGGCAAAAGAAGCCTCCGACATCACTATTCTCGACAACTCGTTTAAGAGTATTGCACGCGCCGTGATGTGGGGCAGGTCGCTTTATCTCAATATCCAACGTTTTATCCTCTTCCAGATGACTATTAACGTTGCCGCTTGCCTGCTCGTAATGTTCGGTGCCCTGCTCGGTACGGATATGGTCCTTACCGTTACACAAATGTTGTGGGTGAACCTTATTATGGATACTTTCGCCGCCCTCGCCTTGGCTTCACTGCCGCCCTCCGAAAGCGTCATGAAAGAGAAACCTCGCTCAAAAGATGCACATATTCTCACAAAACCAATGATTTACTCTATCTTTATCGTTGGCTCTTTGTTCGTTATTTTAATGCTCGGCTTCGTTCAGTATTTTAAACATGCTGATGTGCAGTCTTTATTGTCATTCTCTTTCCATGATTATCTCGTCAACTTTTTTAACTTCAATGTGATGGATAATGTGCGCTATACCGCCTATGAACATTCCCTCACGTTCACGATATTTGTGTTCCTTCAATTCTGGAACCTCTTCAACGCTAAGGCATTCCATACGGGTATGTCGGTGTTCCGTGACTTTGGAAAGAATGTAGGTGGTTTCGAACTCGCCCTGATAATCATTCTAATCGGTCAGGTCCTTATCGTAACATTTGGAGGCGAGATGTTCTCGGTTGAGCCTCTGTGCTGGCGCGACTGGCTGATATGCTTTGTTGGTACAAGCCCTGTCCTTATCGTTGGCGAAATTATTCGTTTTTTTGTAAAGGATAATAACTGATAATGAGGATACTTATTCTTAACGGCCCCAATATCAACCTCATAGGCAAACGCGAGCCTTCAATATATGGCAATATGCCTATTGATGAATACCTCGCATCGGTATGTGAGCGTTTCCCAGAGCATGTTATTGATGTGTTTCAGTCGAATCATGAGGGCGTGTTGATTGATAAACTTCAAGAGTCAATAGGTGTATATGATGGAATAGTCTTCAACCCCGGAGGCTATTCCCATACATCTATCGCACTTGCTGACACTGTCAGGGCGATAAATATCCCGGTGGTGGAAGTGCATATCTCTAACATATTCGAGAGAGAGCCTTATCGCCATCACTCTTTTACTGCTGAGGCTTCCGTGTGCTCAATAGTTGGGCACGGACTGGAAGGGTACCCCGAAGCCGTTTCTTTTCTTATAGGAATGTAAGTTGCTGATTAAGAGAAGTCTTTCTCGTCAAGCTCGGTGAACAGCCGCTTCTTCTCAAGGAAATGTTTGAATACTATATTGCGCTGGTATATTTGAGAAACGTGTTTGTGTTGCGATGCGTCTCTTTTCTTTTTTAATGAAGGCAGATGACGGTAGAAGCTTAAATGTGCCCTGATAACCGCCCAGAAATCAGCGAGGCTGCCTTCTGCAAGGAACTTAAATGCCGCTATCCAATCAAGAAGAATCCTGTATACGATGATGGGGAAGACTGAGCCTTTGGGAAGGTTTTTCATCAGAAGTGAAAGGTTGTTCCTGAAGTTCAGATATGTCTTTCTGGCTGAGTTTTTAGGCAGTGTGCCGCCACCAATATGATATACTTTTGATTCGGGACAGAACATCACTTTGTAACCCTCGTTTTTTACCCTCCAGCAAAAGTCAATCTCCTCCATGTGGGCAAAGAAACTGTCATCAAGACCTCCTGATTTATGGTATATGTCTGACCTTACAAACATGCATGCCCCTGTAGCCCAAAATACTTCCTTTGTGTCGTCGTATTGACCTTCATCCTTCTCAAGATGTTGGAAAACCCTTCCCCTGCAAAACGGATACCCGTATTTGTCGATGTATCCACCTCCGGCACCCGCGTACTCAAAACGCTCCTTGTCATAATATGACAGTATCTTCGGCTGGCATGCAGCAATAGTCCTGTCACTATCCATCAGCTTGATGACCGGCTCAATCCAATATGGAGTAACCTCGATGTCGGAATTTAACAGACAGTAATAATCGGCTTCAACTTGACGTAATGCAATATTGTATCCAGTGGCGAAACCTCCATTTTTGTTATTGATTATCAGCCTAATATCAGGGAAATTTGCCTTCATGAATGCTACGGAGTCATCTGTTGAGGCATTGTCGGCTACTATTACTTCCGCCTCGTTGCTATATTGTATTACTATCGGCAGGAATTTGCTCAGAAAATCCTTCCCGTTGTAATTTAATATGACTACCGCGACTTTTTTCATAGTGCAAAAATAACAATATTTTCAATGAAAACGGCTATTCTCTGCAAAATGTTTAATAAAATAGTTGGGGATTTATTATCCGCCCATTCTTAATAATCGCCATGTTCCTTGTTGTTGACAATGTATTTACGGATAGAGTGTTGTTCATATCTGCCCGGTGAAAATCCAATGTTGTAAACTGTGCGGTAGATAGAAATATGGTGGTGAGATTCATCTTGTTGCAGTATTTTGTTACAGGATTTAGAAGTCATGAGCGCATAAAAAGAGACATGAGGCTGGATAATTCCCTGCCCCATGTCAATACAAAGTATGTGTGGTATATGGTATGTAAAAAATTACTCTTAGTGTTATCGTGGATTATCGTAGTAATCCTTTGCGTGGTCTCCGTATGAGTCAGGCATTGCATATTGGTCAACGCCGTAATCATAGTATGTCCCGTAAGTCCTCTTATAAATCTCTGTTGTCCATCTGAAGTTGCTGAGTTCCCCGACGGCGTCGGAATGAATGAGTTGGAAGTCGTTTGTAGCTATGTCAAGTGTCATGAAGACGAACTTCTTGTTCCTTTGAGAACCTAAGGTGTAGTAATGCCATATCTCGTATGGGTAGGCTCCGGGCTCGTTATAGCTTTGGACTATCCTGTCTGGAGCACCGTATTTGAGGAACACTCTGCCTCTGTCGGTAGCGTAACCCTCGTTGTTAAGAGATTTGAATGAAGAGTTAACTCTTTGAACCTGAGCGTAGTAATCTTCCCATGCTTTGCGGGGCTCTATGCTATTTCTACTTGCCCAGAAGGTGAAAAAGTATTGCTGCATCATCTTTAGATCTTCGGTCTTGATAAGCTCTGCCGAATACTCCCTTTCAACCTGAGTGGAGATAGGGGCGAGGGTTTTGATATATCGGCGTATGGAGTCGATGTTTGAAATCTGTCCGCTGAAAACTTTCTCGGTGTCAATTGATGAGAGCGTTGATGGGTCGATGATGTAGTTTGGATTACTCCTTTGGAAGAAATATCTGTTTAACCCGATTACAGCATTGTTCCTGTCGCGCGCCTCAAGGACGAGGTAATAATTCCCGGAAGGAAGGTTTGTGATGTCTATATTGTTGATAATCACTTCTGTGTCTTTGGTGTTCATTCTTTTTGTGAAGTAATAGTTGTTTAATTTTGAACCATTCTCAAAGGCGCAGATGTATGTGTTTAACAAGTATTTCTCGTCAGAACCAAGCTGCTTGTTCGAGTTGTATATCTCTGCATAGAATGACAGCTTGTTTGTCGTCTCAGGATAGAAAGGCATTATCATTGGAATAAGTTCGTATCCGTTTTTGGTGCTGTTGCTCACCTTGTCGCTCTTTGAGTAGCTTTCGAGTCCAATGATGCTTGAAATACAGAAGCCTTCAGGGAAGTCAACTATTATCTGGTCTTCAACCTTAAAAGGCTTGTCTGTCTTATTGTTGACATCTTCTAATACAATTTCCATGGTGTATGTCCCGTTAGGAAGCGAGTAGCGCTGAATGTCCATGAAGAAGCCTCCGATATTTGCAGTGTCGTTCTCTATTGGGCTGTCGATGCTATACTTGCCGAAGTTCTTTATCGTTTCACCTTGTTTAAATAATATTGTGACGTTGATTGTTGCGTTGAACTTGTTTTCTGTGTTTTTTGTGTATGTAAGGCTGCTTTTATCAAAGGTTATGTATGTCTCTATATATTGTGACGGCTTTTCACCCGTGACGTTGAACGCAGCGTATGAAATATAGGAGTTTAAAATCTTGACGTCTTTGGCATTCGCAAATGTTGCAATAATGCTTAACAATAAAACTGTAAAAATTCTTTTCATTTTTTCTGATTTTGTGATGCAAAAGTAAAATGAATACTCAGCCATGTCAAGTAATATTATTTCTATTTTTATGGAATCGTATCGACAAAATCTTTGTAACCTATTGTAATAAAAATAGTTGTGTTTTTTGAATTAATACTTGATTGAGCGTAAAAAAGAAGGAATGAATGTGTAAAGTGGCTCGTCGGTTTTCAATATTCCTCTTACTTTGTTGGCGCGTTTGTTGGCCGAACTATACGTTTGTTTGAGGAGAACGGCTATTTCGAGGTCGCTGAATTGCATCAGGCTGAAGATGATGAATCGAATATCTGAGGAGGTAAGCTCAGGATATTGTGATAAGATGGTGTGAGTAAGGTTGGGGAAACAGCTGTTGAAAGTGGTAGTCAGCTGTATCAGTTTTGTTTTTGACAGCGCTAATTCTGGGTAGTCGCCCACTGTTTTGATAAAGAATTCTTTTCCTTCGATGGAATTTTTAATCTCTAAAAATGGTTTGCTGTTGGAGAAAGCCTTGTAGTCTTCATCGAACGAGCGGTGTTCGATAATATTTTCGTCAGAAATCTCAATGTCCATGGGTGACTTTGATGCGCTGTCGATGGTTCGGGAAATGCTATGGGTTGGAGTCTCTGTTGGCGAAGGAGACTCTGTCGTGGCGCCGTCTGGTTCAGATGGAGCCTCTGATAATGAAGCCGTCTCTGATTGTGTCCGAGTGTCTTTTTTCTTTTTCCTATAATATAGAATAAGAATTAGTACTATTATTATTAATAGGGCGGCGATGACTGCTGTTATTAGAGGAGTGTCGTTTGGTTTTGCCGTTACCATTAAGTTATTTGAAAAAGAGTCGAAAAATGATTCGAGTTGAAGTCTGACAGGGGTGAGCCTTGCTTCAGAAGAGAGGACTCTCGCTTGATATTGAGCAAATTCGAATTCCTTCTCACGTTCACCTATCAGGAAGAATATTTCCGCTAATTTCTCTGCTGCTTTCAGCTTCATGTTGGGAGAACCGTCGTTGAAGCAGGGGAGGAGGTTGTCTATTGCTTTTGGATAGTCGTTGTGGTTATAGAAATAGCATGAGGCAAAATAGTGATAATCAATGGAGTTTTGTGGTTTTGACGATACAGCGTTGAAAATAGAGTCGGCAGTAGCGTTATCTTGAATATGGTAAAGGGAGACGCCTTTCTTAATCAGAATGGTGTTGAGTTGTTCTTCTGTCAGGTTTCTCTTACCCTCGGCAGTCTCGTAATTCAGCAGAGCGATATTAGAGATGTGGTTGTGCTCGTATAAGTCGCCGATTTTAAGTAGCATGTCAATAACCTCGTGTTGCCGTTGAGCATTGGTGAATTTTTCGAGTGCGTCGTTATAGAAGAATGAGGCGGCTTTCAGGCTGTTGAAGTCGTTATAGATGTTTCCAAGGGCGTCCGACACCTGTCCGAGGAAGTGGAAGTCATCGTTGCTTATGTTTTTACTATAGGTGATGGACGATTTTTTTGCGAGATATGATTTTGTGAGAGTGTTTGCGGCTTCAATATAGTCCTTTTTATTATACAATTCTCTTCCGTTTAAGTAGTAAATCTGAGATATTTTTTCCAATAAATCAGGGTCTTTGGCGTGAGATAAATCAACATTATCGGCCAATGAAACGTATTTTTCAATGTAATCCTGTCTGTTGTTGTATGAAAACTGGAAGTCGAGTATTTCGGAGCGTGACGAGGCGTCCTTACAGCAGTTGAAAGACAATGCTATGAGAATCAATGTTATTATGTTAGTATTTTTTAACGCTTTTTTCATAATTGGGATACAAAGATAGGTTATTTTTTCATTAGAAAAGGAGGTAAATAAAAAAAATGAAAAAAAAAGTTTGTCGCTTTGAAAACTTTTGTATTTTTGCAGCGGAGATATGGCAGAGCGGTCGATCGCGGCGGTCTTGAAAACCGTTATACAGAAATGTATCGGGGGTTCGAATCCCTCTGTCTCCGCTGGGGAGCAACTCGCAGATGGGTTGCTTTTTATTTGAAGATAGGTTAGGAGAGATGCCAGAGTGGTCGAATGGGGCGGTCTCGAAAACCGTTGAACGCTATGCGTTCCAAGGGTTCGAATCCCTTTCTCTCCGCATCTTTTGATTTTATGGTGTTAATATTTTATCCCGCTTTCGAGGCGGGTTTTTCTTTTTTGCTGCTCCAGCTTATCGCAAGTTGGTGCTAATATTCATTTGGAGTTTATAATCGTCGAAATAGTTGAGAATACATATCGTTGATAATATTTTCATTGGTATGCAAACAATTGTTTTATTGATGGTCAAAAATTGTCAAGATACGGTAAAAGAGACGTCAGAATTGTCCACATGACATGCAGCGGTTTTCTTGGATTTAGTTAAAAAAAAGCGACACTCTGATGGGCGCCGCTTTAAATGTTTTCACAACGGAATAATCCTTATTGTGAATTGCTTCAAATTTTGGCAAAAATAATAATTTTTTTTAAGACATGTTAATATTTTTTCAAAAAATTGTATTTTTGTGTTTTAAACACAAGAAGTGAGAACCATGAAAAAGATATTAGGCCTTGACTTGGGCACCAACAGCATCGGCTGGGCTGTGGTGAATGCGGAAGAAGCTAACCGCGAGAACGAAACTTCATTTTTGAAACCTATAGGCATAGATGCAGCAGGCAGTCGTATAATTCCTATGGATGCGGCGATACTTGGTGATTTCGACAAAGGGAATTCCGTGTCGCAAACAAAAGAACGCACAAGTTTCCGTGGAATACGTCGTTTGCGTGAACGTTGTCTGCTTCGTCGTGAGCGTTTGCATAGGGTGTTGAAATTACTCGATTTTTTGCCCGAACATTTTGCAAAAGAACTGAACCGTTACGGGAAATTCACAACGGATTCCGAGCCGAAAATCGCGTGGAAGAAAAACGCAGAAGGAAAATTTGAGTTCGTTTTTGAAGGTTCGTTTCTTGAAATGATTGAGGATTTTCGTAAAAATCAACCGGAATTAGTCGCAAAAAAGAATAACGGTAAAGATAATAAAAAAGTACCATACGATTGGACGATTTACTATCTTCGTAAAAAGGCTTTGACGCATCCAATAACGAAAGAAGAATTGGCGTGGATACTCCTGAATTTCAATCAGAAACGCGGCTATTATCAGTTGCGCGGTGAAGATGAGGAAGAAAAATCGAATAAGAAAGTCGAATTTCACGCATTGAAAGTGGTTGCTGTCGAAGATTCTGGAGAAAAGAAAGGAAACGAGACATGGTATAATGTCCATTTGGAAAACGGTTGGATATATCGCCGCACAAGCAATATTCCGCTTGATTGGGTCGGGAAAATCAAGGAATTCATCGTGACAACAGATGTGAACGATGACGGAACACCGAAAACCGACAAAGATGGAAACGAAAAACGTTCTTTCCGTGCCCCAAAAGAAGACGATTGGACTTTACTGAAAAAGAAAACTGAAACAGAAATTTACGCAAGCCACAAAACCGTTGGAGAATTTATTTACGATTCGATCCTTGCAAATCCAAACCAAAAAATCATTGGTAAATTGATTCGGACGATTGAACGAAAATTCTACAAAGACGAACTGCGCCAAATATTGGAGAAACAGAAAGAATTTCATGCGGAATTGCGCGATGAAAAACTATATGCTGCTTGTTGTGAAGAATTATACGCGTCAAATGAGGCATATCGTAATAGCATTTCAAACCGCGACTTCACCTATTTGTTCCTCGATGATATCATTTTCTACCAACGCCCGCTGAAAAGTAAAAAATCACTGATTGCGAATTGCCCATACGAATCACGATTTGACAAGAACGGTGAAGAACATTCGGTGAAATGCATCGCCAAATCTAATCCTCTATTTCAGGAATTTCGGTTGTGGCAGTTTGTACAAAATCTGCGTATCTACCAGCGGGAAAAAACGGTTCAAGATAATCAGTTGGATTTATTCGGAGAGCCTTCCGCCCAAAAACTTCAAGTCGATGTCGATATTACAGCGGAGTTGTTTACATCGGAAGAAGACTACGTAAAACTCTTTGATTGGCTGAATGACAAAAAGTCCATCCAACAAGAGACTCTAATTCATTCGTATTTCAAGAAGGAAAAAGACAAGTATCGCTGGAACTATGTAGAAGACAAAGAATATCCGTGCAACGAAACACGTGCAGAATTGCTTTCGGGGCTGAAAAAATGTGGGATTGCTGCAAGTTTCTTGACGCACGAACAAGAAATGGTTCTTTGGCATATCCTTTATTCCGTTGAAGATAAAATTGAAATTGAGAAGGCTTTAAAAAAGTTTGCCGACAAACGAAGCCTTCCCGAATCATTTGCCGAAGTCTTTTCAAAAATCAAACCTTTCAAGAAAGATTATGGTTCCTATTCCGAAAAGGCCATCAAAAAACTACTGTCGTTGATGCGAATGGGCAAATATTGGAACTACGAAAATATTGATACAAAAACAAAAGATAGAATCCAAAAAATTATCACCGGAGAATATGACGAGAAAATCCGGAATCGCGTGCGTGATTTGTCAATCAACTTGATAGAAGAATCCGATTTTCAAGGTCTGCCGATGTGGCTCGCCTGCTACATCGTTTACGACCGGCACTCCGAAGCAAAGGAAATCCAAAAATGGGAAAAGCCGGAGGATATTGATAAATATTTGCAAGAATTCAAACAGCATTCCTTGCGCAATCCTATTGTTGAACAGCTAATTACAGAGACACTCCGCACCGTGCGCGACATTTGGAAACAGGTCGGGCAGATTGATGAAATACACGTAGAACTCGGTCGCGAGATGAAAAATCCGGCGGACAAACGTAAAAAGATGACGGAGAATATCCAGAAAAACGAAAACACGAATTTGCGTATCAAAGCAATGCTTGCCGAGTTTGCCAATCCCGAATTTGGCATTGAAAACGTGCGCCCCTATTCGCCAAGCCAGCAGGATATTTTGCGCATTTACGAAGAAAATGCCCTGGAAAATCTCTCTGACAAAGACAAGGATTTTGAGTTTGTGTCCAAAATTTCAAAATCGGCACAGCCCACAAAATCGGACATTATTCGTTACAAAGCATGGTTGGAGCAACAATATCGTTCGCCCTATACCGGAAAGATGATTCCGCTTGCCAAACTATTTACTGCGGCCTACGAAATTGAACACGTTATTCCGCAATCGCGCTATTATGATGATTCGTTCAGTAACAAAGTGATTTGCGAAGCGGAGGTTAACAAACTGAAAGACAATCAACTCGGATTTGAATTTATCAAAAATCACCATGGCGAAATAGTCCAGATGAGCGGAGGCGGTGTTGTGGAAATTTTATCCGTTGACGCTTACGAAAAGTTTGTCAAAGACCATTATTCTCATAACAATGTGAAGAAAAAGAAACTGCTGATGGAAGATATTCCCGAAGATTTTATCGCTCGACAGTTAAACGACAGCCGCTATATCAGCAAGGTTGTCAAAGGGTTGTTGTCGAATATCGTGCGCACAAAAGATGCTAACGGCGCATACGAACAGGAAGCCACTTCCAAGAATCTGATATCATGTACCGGCGGCATAACGGACAGGTTGAAATTAGATTGGGGTATGAATGATGTGTGGAACAGAATTGTCCTGCCTCGTTTCGAACGTTTGAATCAATTAACAGGGAGAGATTGTTTTACCGCCTTGAGTAAAGAAGGACATTGGATTCCTAACATGCCGCTCGAACTGCAGAAAGGATTCAACAAAAAGCGTATCGACCATAGGCACCACGCTATGGACGCAATAGTGATTGCCTGCGCTACGCGCGACCATGTGAATCTGTTGAATAACGAAGCAGCAAAGCCGAAAAATCAGGCAAACCGCTACCAACTATCTCATAAATTACGCCATTACGAAAAAGTGATGATAGATGGTAAGGAGCGTTCCGTCCCAAAAGATTTTATTAAGCCATGGGATTCTTTCACACAAGATGCACAAAAAGTGTTGGAAAACATCATCGTAAGTTTCAAGCAGAACCTGCGTGTCATCAACAAAACCATGAACTTTTATCAGCATTTTGAAAACGGCAAAAAGACTTTAAAGAGACAGGAGAAAGGCGATAGTTGGGCAATCCGAAAACCGATGCACAAGGATACCATTTATGGTGAAATCAATTTGCGCATGAAAAAACCTGTTTCACTCAAAGATGCGTTGAAAAATCCAAAAGCAATCGTCGAAAAAGATTTGAAAAAGAAAATTTTAGAGCTTCTTGCCGACGGAAAAGATGTCAAAGCAATCAAAAAATATTTTGAAGACAATAAAGATGTTTGGTCGGATGTGAACCTCTCGAAAATAGATGTCTATTATTTCACACAAGATATAAAAAACAAGCATGGTCAAGTAAAAGAACGCTATTTTGCAACCCGGAAATCGTTGGATACAAGTTTCGATAAAAAGAAAATCGAAACATCGATTGCCGACACCGGCATTCAAAAAATTCTGCTGGCTCATTTGGAATCAAAAGGCGGAAATCCCGAATTGGCATTCTCGCCGGACGGCATTGACGAAATGAACCGCAACATCAAAGAATTGAACGGTGGAAAAAATCACCAACCGATTCTTAAAGTGCGCGTTTACGAAAAGGCCGACAAGTTTGCCGTCGGAACCAAGGGCAACAAATCGAAAAAATTTGTGGAAGCCGCCAAAGGCACGAATTTATTCTTCGCCATTTTTGAATCGATTGAGACCGACAACAACAGCGGCGAAGAAGTCAAAGTGCGTTCCTACGCAACCGTGCCATTAAATATGGTAATAGATTGCCAAAAAGAAGCCGGGAAAAATTGGAAAGAGAAAATCGATTCGCTTTTGAAAGAAAAAGAAATGGTTGCTAATGATGCCCGTTTGTTGTTTATGCTTTCGCCGAACGACTTGGTCTATCTGCCTACCGAAGACCAAATAAAAAACGGTATCGATGCTATTGACAGAACGAGAATTTATAAAATGGTAAGTTGCACGGGAAATAGATTGTACGCCATCCCTTATGCTGTAGCGAATACAATTGTTGATAAAGTTGAATTTTCTCAACTAAACAAAATTGAATTTTCGGATGAAAAATTGTCGATAAAAACGACCTGCATTCCGCTCAAAGTAGATAGACTTGGCAATATTGTAGAAGTAAACGGCATAAAATTATGATTAAACGCACGCTTTGTTTCAGCAATCCGGCCTATCTGTCGCTGAAAAA
>SAMEA3663297__coassemble_52_pt1 | contig 117763 bp, 90 predicted proteins | sample SAMEA3663297__metabat2_high_PE_006 | metagenome-assembled genome bin SAMEA3663297 (sample SAMEA3663297) | pig gut metagenome | biome: pig gut; feature: pig-associated habitat; material: faeces | place: China | collected 2013 | reverse complement strand
AGCGAAGGTGTTTTTTTGTAATCTGTTGTCTTTCAGTCTGATAGGTATATAGTTCTCGCCATATCCGCATGCTGTCCCGTCTTTCAAGATTCGTTCTACGAGCATTTTCTGCGGTTTGCCGAGCATCTGTTTGAAGTATTTTAGTTTGTTTTCTGCGGAAATTTCACGTATCACCGCACTCCTTTCAGCCTTTATTTCCTCTTTCACTTGGTTGGGCATGGCGGCGGCCTTAGTGCCTGTCCTGACGGAATATTTGAAGGTGTGGATATGGCTGAAGCCTATCTCCCTGCAGAGCTGCGCGCTCTCGGCGAAGTCCTCGTCTGTCTCCCCCGGAAACCCTACAATGACATCGGTGGTGATGTTGAAGTCGGGGACGGCCTCACGTATCCTCGCGCATATCTCTTTGAACTGCTGCGCTGTATAGTGCCTGTGCATGTCCTTCAAGGTCTTCTCAGCCCCGCTTTGAAGGCAGATGTGCATGTGGGGGGCTAATCTGGGGCTTTGGAACAGGCTGATGAAATGCTCCGTGAAGTTGTCGGGCTCTATCGACGAAATCCGCACTCTGTAATCGCCTTCGATCTTGATGATGTTCTCTATCAAGGTCTCGAAGTCAGTGTCGCCATCATGGTAGCGTCCCATGTTGACGCCGGTAAGCACTACCTCCTTGAAGCCGTGTGCCGTCACGCTCCTGATGTTGTCGTAAATCTCGTATGCCGGGCGACTTGTGGCTCTTCCTCTCACCATTGGGATGATGCAGTAGGAGCAGAAGTTGTTGCATCCGTCATGAATCTTTATCAGGCTTCTCGTGTGGAAGGTGTCGTATGCTGGGCTGTAGCTGAAAAGGTCCTTGTCTAATCCTTCGGGGTCGGTGGGCTCTCCTTTGATATAGCTGTCGATGATGCTGAAGAGGGCGTATTTCCTCTCGTTGTCGATGGCGAGGTCTATCGTCCCTGAGGCGAGCATCTCCTGTTTGCGGTGGTTCACCATGCAGCCCACGGCGGCTATCACCGCGTCAGGATGCGCCCTCCTGATTTGGTTGATGGCCTGCCTGCACTTCTGGTCGCTCTGGTTGGTCACAGTACATGTGTTTACAACATAGATGTCGGCACCGTCAGCGTTGTCAACGACGTCATAGCCCGCACTCTTGAACTGCGAGGCGATGGCGTCAGTCTCATAGAGGTTGACACGGCAGCCTAAGGTCTTGAAAGCAATCTTCTTTGCCATAAGGTGCTCGTTATTAGTCTGTTAGCTCGCCCTCGATAGATAAGGCGGTGGCACTTGTGACCAAGACGTTCACCATCGAGCCTATGAGGTTCCTGTCCTTCGACTTGAACCTGATGACAATCTTACCTTCGGTATGTCCTGTGAGGTATCCGTTCTTCCTGTCATAGCCGCCGACAAGCACCCTCATGGTCTTCCCGATAAGGCCTTCATTATATATTAATGAGTGTTTCATCAGCTCGTCGGTGAGTATGTGGTAGCGTTCGCGTTTCTTCGACTTAGGCACGTCGTCGGCCCATGTTGAGGCCACCGCGCCGGGACGCACGCTGTATTGCGCAATGTATGCCATGTTGTACTTGAACTCCTCCATCGCCTTGCGCGTGTTCTCGAACTCTTCCTCCGTCTCTCCCGTGAACCCTACAATGATGTCGGTGAAGATGGTAGCTTCGGGCAGCAATCGGCGTATAGTGCTGATGATGTGGCGGTAGTCGTCGAGGGTGTGCTTGCGGTTCATGCGCTGTAACATGGCGTCGTCCCCCGACTGTATAGGAATGTGTATCTGTTTGGCGAGGCATCTGTGCTGGGAGATGACCTCTATGACCTCGTCACTCATGTCGCGTGGGTGCGGTGAGGTGAAATAGACCCAGAACTCCTTGCCCGTAGTGTCACCATATTGCCCTATCCTCCTGAGCAACTCCGCGAAATCTATCTCCTCTCCCTTCTTGTCCAAGCCGTAGGAGTTCACGTTCTGACCAAGAAGCGTTATCGACTTGAATCCCTTGTCAACAAGCTCCTTGAGCTCCTCGATGATTTCCTCCGACTTCCTCGACACCTCCCTGCCTCTCGTGTATGGCACAGCACAGTAGGTGCAGAACTTGTTGCAGCCGTTCTGAATAGGTATGAACGCCTCGAACTCCGAAATATGGTCGGGACATATATCCCAGAACCGGTCCATGTTGGCGGCCGGATTGATGCCCTTTATTCCCGGCACTGACTCGATGTTGAACACCGGTGCAGCCTCAACCTTGTTCCCCATGGGAATGAACACTCCGTACTGCCTTATCATGTCGGGCAAGTCAGGCAACTCGTTCATGGTGAAGACAAGGTCAAAAAGTTTGACAAAACGCTCACGGTCAGCAGGAAGAATGCAGCCCGACACAAAGGTGAGACAGCTGTGACGCTGCTTCATCTCGTTCCATTTCAGTATCCTCGTATATACTTTGTCGATGCCCTTCTGTCGCACCGAACAGGCAATGATGCCTAATATAGTCGCCTCTCCCTCGTTGTCAGTCTCCTCAAAACCCATCTGGTGAAGCACCGTCCGCACTCTTTCCGTGTCACTCCTGTTCATCTGACACCCTAACGGCAGCAAGAAATATTTCATAGTGTCTGATTCTTAATATGTTATTTTATTTGTAAGCCTTGAAACCTACTTGACCAAAATCTTGCAAAATTACACTTTTTTGACTTATCAGTATGATTTTACTTTTAAAAGACTGCTTTTTTTCACATAATAATAACATTGTTCTAAAAAATGACAGATGCTTTCTGTTGAAAAATTATTTGAAAAAATGATTGTTTTTAAAAAAAATAGTAATTTTGTCTCTTGTAAATGAAGCGGATACCGGGTCGGAGTGAAAACATTCTCTTTATTCTTGTGTTTTAATGCAAAGTACCTTATTAATAAATATAAATCTTAGTCATGAAAAAATTTTTACTGTTAATCTTAGTGTTTGCTTTCTCTTCAGCCATGTTTGCGAAGAAAGTTGACAAAGAAGAAGCCAGAAACATCGCGGGTGTGTTGCTCCCAGAGCGTCCCATCACTGATGTGATAACGTCTCAACTATTTGAGTATCTGTATATTTTTAATTGTGGTGATGGTTTCGTGATTGTCTCTGCTGATGATTGTTACAATCCTATCATCGCTTATTCCGACGATTGTCCTTTTGTTGTGGAGGATATGCCTGACAACATCCGTTGCTGGCTTGGCTCTATGGATAACGAGGTGCGTTATTTCTCCGAAAACAACGTCTATGCTTCTGATTATGTGGCGGAAGAGTGGGTTTCATACCGCGATGGTGTGGTGCCGGCAGCGAAGAGCAGGACTTCTGTTCTGCCCATGGTGCACACACATTGGGGGCAGGGCGCACCTTATAATAATATGTGTCCTACTACGACTTCGGGTGACGGTCATTGTCCGGTTGGCTGTGCGGCTACTGCTATGGCTCAGGTGATGAAGTATTGGGAATGGCCAAAGATAGGCACCGGCAGCCATTCGTATAACTCCCCTGTGGGCGGCACACAGTCGGTGAACTTCGGAAATACCACATACGATTGGGATAATATGGTTGACCGTGCGACATCATCGAGCACGCAGACGCAACAAGATGCTGTCGCCTTGCTGAGCTATCATTGCGGAGTGTCGGTCGATATGGGCTACGGTAACAACAGCAGCGGCGCCTATCCTTCTGACGTGATAAACGCTTTGAAACAATATTTCGACTATAGCAACGGCATCGGCTCTGCATCAAGGAATTACTATAGTTTTGACCAATGGGTAAGCCTGCTGAAGTCGGAGATTAACGCGGGCAGGCCTGTGCTGTACTCCGGCTGGGACAATGCTGGCGGCGGACATGGCTTCGTTTGCGACGGATACGATAACAATGACTACTTCCATTTCAATTGGGGTTGGAACGGCTCCTGTGACGGCTATTATGCAATAGGATACCTTAGTCCGGGACAGGGCGGTACGGGTGCCGGCTCTGGCTGTTATAATGAGAACAACTATATCCTGACGGGCGTGCAGCCTAATAACGCAAGTGTCGCGGCTCCTTCAAACGTCACGGCCTCTGTCAACATGCGTGATGTCACCCTGAGCTGGGACGCCGTCTCAGGTGCCGCACGCTATAAGGTTTACCGCGACGGCTTCGTGCTGAACACCAATGTCACGGGCACATCATACACCGACCATGATGTCGTATATGGCTCTCATTATTACCATGTAAGAGCAGTGCAGTCGAACGGAAACTACTCTCACTCCTCAAACATCGCCTTGGCTGAGGTGCTGTTCCCCGGCCCGGTGCCTGCAAACCTTACCGCGTCAGTGAACGATAATGACGTCCATCTCTCATGGAACGCTCCGGCATCGGAAAACGCAGTGCTGAAATATGGTGACTCCTCTCCCTCATCATCAGCATACGGCTTCGGTAGCGAAGTGCCATTCTATTGGGGACAGTGCTACACTACAGAACAGCTCGCCCCTTACGCTGGCATGGCTGTTCAGTCAGTACAGGTGTTCCATGGCGATGTACACCAATATACTTTGCATATCTATAAAAATGTAGATGGCGAGTTTGTTGAGGTGACATCGAAGGTTTATAACACCACAACGGCAAACTCATGGACTACAGTGACGCTGCCTTCCCCCTGCGTGATAGATTATTCACATGACCTCTACGTCGTCGTCAGCTCCACCGACCTGAGCTATCCCGGAAAATTCACCGAATATAGCGGTAATGTTAATGCTGCCCTGTATTCAAGCAGTGGCAGCGGATATAGTCATATAGAGAACATCTCGTGGCTGATAAAGACAAACATCTCTGACGGCACATACACCTACGATGTCTTCAGAAACGGCAGCCCAATAGCTACAAACAAGACCCAGACATCTTATAATGATAATAACCTTGCTGTGGGTACATACAATTATTATGTCAAGACGAACTATTATGGAGGACAGTCGAATGCTTCTAACACAGCGTCGGCTACAGTGTCATCTGCTGCGTTGTCGGTGACGGTGAGCAACGTCATTCCTCCCGTATGCCACGGCGGAAACGACGGCAGCGTGACAGTCAACGCGGCGAATGGAACACCACCGTATATCTATAGCATGAACGGACAGTCTTCGCCATCAACGAGCGGTCCGTACACTTTCTATAACCTTAGTGCAGGCTCTTATTCTGTCACAGTGCAGGACGGCGCCGGCAACACCGCCTCAACGCCGGTATCAATCACCGACCCGGCGGCCCTTGTCGTCACTATTAGCGGAAATACTGATATTATCTTGGGACAGTCAACGACATTGACGGCTAACGGCTCGGCTTCTTACCTGTGGAACACCGGCCAGACAACCCAAAGCATCACGGTGTCACCTTCAACAACAACGGTGTTCTCGGTTACCGGAACCAGCACCGCCGGTTGTACCGCTGATGCGCAAGTTACTGTAAATGTCTCGGATTCAAATATTAACCTTGTGGTTAATGATGTTGACGATGTGACGTGTAATGGTGGAGATGACGGCGCGGTGACACTTTCTGTGAACGATGGCGTCGCTCCCTTCGTGTTCAGCAATGGCACACAATCGTCTGATCCAACAAACAACAGCACTTACACTTTCGGTGACTTATCTTCCGGGACATACGAGTTTAGCGTTACAGACAACCTTGGTTATTCGGCCACGGTCACCGCTTCGGTGGGTGAACCTGACGCTCTGCAACCGGGTGCCATCGGCACTGAAGGCGAGTCTCTGTGCTTCAATGATGACGCCTCCACAATTCCAAGCGTAGATAACGCTTCAAGCGGACAGCCGCAACTCTCCTATAGATGGAAAGAAAACGGGATTGTAATACCAAATAGTGATGTAAATCAATATACTCCATCAAGCCTCGCTCCCGGACAACATGTTTTTACTCGCGAAGTGTCGGACGATTGCACCAGTTGGATTCCATCGGCAGGAGAATGGTTGGTGACGGTGGAGGAGGATGTCGTCGTGGAAATCTCCGGCAACACAATGATAATTCTCGGTGAGAGCACGGTGCTGACTGCCACTGGAGCAGAAAGATATGAGTGGAGCACCGGCGAGACAACAGCGTCTATAACGGTATCTCCAACAGAGAACACCGACTATTCTGTGACGGGCTTCGTGGGTGACGACTGTTATGATGCCGAATCTGTCACTGTGATTGTCGAGCCCGACGCTTTGGTTGAGAACGGGAACAAGAGGGTGACGATTTATCCTAATCCCGCCGAAGATAAAGTCAGAATAGCGTGTGAGAACATGGAAGACATCACTATTATGACTGTCGCGGGGCGTGTGGTTGGCTATTATAATCCTGACTCAGACAGCACGGAGATAGATGTGTCCGCACTGGAGTCAGGGACATACCTGATAGTGATACGTGATATGGACGATAACATTATTCGGAGCAGGGTAGTGGTCTATTAAGGTGAAGGTAAAAAAATATAGCCCCTATTGTGGGGCTATATTTTAATGACAATATTTTTGATGATAGTGCTCTATGCGTAGATGAGGTTGGCGATGTCTTTGGCAACCGCGTTATCTCCTAAGTCAGGGACTTGCCTTATGCTCGCTCCGGTGAGTAGGCGTTCTGTCTCCTCGATGAGGTCTGGCTCAAGACCGTCGGAAGCGATAGATATTCTTTCAATAATGCCTTTCTCCTCGTTGACGGTGAGGTCTATCTCAGCGAGGCCCCATGCGAATTGTGAGGTTTTCTTGGCATTGAAGTTGCGCCATTTCCCGAAGAGATAGTCGTCGCTGGCATATAAGTCGCGTGTTTTCAGCACCTTATCGGTGATGAGGCTGTCGAAATCAATCACCTCGGCTTTCATTCCATACACCTCCTCAAAGGCACGTGTGAGGTAAGGGATAATGGTGTCTGACGTTATGTCGGCCACCTCCGATAAGTTGATTACTCTGCTTGCTACAGATTTCACCCCATGCTTCTGGAGCTTGGCGGGATTAACCTTGAGATAGCGCATAAGTCTCTCGGTATCAGTCTTGATCATGATAGTACCGTGATGTAGCCTCCTGTCTTTGTATATGCCGAAGGCGTTGCCGGAGAATTTACGCCCGTCGTATGTGATATCGTTCCTTCCCGACACCTCCGACTCAAGCCCGAAATATCTTAAGGCGGTTTTTATCACCATCATCTGTCTCGACACATCGTAATGCCTTTTGTCGGCTACGAAGGAGAAGTTGAGGTTCCCAAGGTCGTGAAACACCGCGCCTCCGCCAGTGCGCCTTCTTGCTACATGCCCGCCGTCGTTCAGGAGCATCTCAACGTTGCACTCTGTGAATGGGTTCTGATTGTACCCATATACAACAGTGTGCTGGTTCTTCCATAAAAACATTGTAACAACATCGGCTTCACCATCAACTAAAAGCGAGTTCTCAACAGCGAGGTTGAGGTGTGGCTCATATTGGTTCCCTATAACAACTTGAATTTTAAGACTCATAATTAGAATAATAAATAACCTGTACTTATCTGGATGCTGAAGTTTTTGTTAGGATTAGTGTTTTTCATGACATTGTTCATGCCTATATAAACCCTTAGCTTTATAAAAAGGTCGGTTTGAGGGACGAGGTCGGTGGTGTAAACGCCAAAGACGAGACAGCTGTCGAAGATGTTAAAGTCGTTATTTGTCAGCTTGGTCATCTCCCAGCTGTCGTTTCCTATTTTGGTGTATATGCGGCCTTTGGTGCATAAGTTGATGCTTGTTCCCACCTCTAACCCTAAGATGTCGGTGAAATAATATTGGTACATGATAGGGATGGAGAGGTATCGGAATGAGTGTTTCTTATAGACCTTCATCTTGTTTGACATCTCGCCTTCTACCCATATCTGCGATTGCTGCCCGTAATTTGTTAAAGTGATGTCAACTGCAATCCTTGAGTTGCTGTTGACGATATATTTGCCGCAAACTCCGCCTGTCAGACCGAGTTTTAAGCCGTTCTCTTCCACTCCGTTTATCGTTGACATGCCGATGCCGCCGCAGACACCATAGTGGAACCTGCTCTCTTGTGCATTGATTTTGTTGGAGAAAGGAATCAATAGAAACATAATTGCCAACAATGCAGCTATGCCTCTTGATGATGTTCTTGCTCTTTTTCCTATGCGGTACCTCATGTTATAAAAAACCAAAAAGCCAGAATACAGTGCCGATAACTCTCGTTATAACAAACTGACTTCTGACTTCGCTTTCAATTGTGTAGTCTCTAGGGGATTTGAACCCCTGTTACCAGGATGAAAACCTGACGTCCTGACCAGACTAGACGAAGAGACCCGAAAACTTGTAGTCTCTAGGGGATTTGAACCCCTGTTACCAGGATGAAAACCTGACGTCCTGACCAGACTAGACGAAGAGACCATTTCGTTTTTTCGTGCTGCAAAAATACAAATTAATATAATATAAAAGATAAAAAATTAATTTTTTTTGAAAAAAATAATAATATGTTGATAATCAGTTTGTTATATGTAAAAAAGTTTATGTTTATTCAAATGTAAGTGACACTTGGAAGGTCCTGTTGTGGAGATTTTCGATGCTGGAATCGTAAATCGTATTTTGTTTGTCAAGGATATTTAGCAGTCCGAAGCCCATTTTCACTTCTATTCCGAACTTGAAATAGCCGGTGTAAAAGTCAAAGCCGGCACCTATTTCAGCGGCTACATCGGCCCTGTTAACCTTGATGTTCTTATAGACCTCCTGTCCGTTATTGTCTAATGCCTGCCATTTCTTTTGAGAGGCGAGGTCGATCTTAGTGTTGGCACCTCCCACCAAGTAGGCGGCGACATTGTTGATGCGTTTCGACTTGTATTTCACAAGCAGAGGGAACTCCACGAACGTTGAGAAGATTGACTTGTTGTTCTCAAGATAAAGGTTCCTGTCTTCATTATATATATGGTATGTTATAGTCCTTGTCCCAAAGTTGAGCGACGGGATAAACCGCAGGTCGAAATACCTGCCGAGACGCATGTTCCCCACTACGCCAACAGTGAATCCCGGATTCGGCTTCGACTCGATGCTCCTTACATAATAGGTGTCGTCCGAACTGTAGTTGTGCTCCGGGTTCTCCGCGGAGGCGTGCGGAATGTTCTGATAGTTGTCAATGTAGTTGAAAGAGTACGACATCTGGTTGTATCCTAAGATAAAGCCGAAATGATATGGCTGGTTGTCGTAATTCCTTAGGTTCATTGGTTTTTTTGTCTGTGCCGAGACGCTTGATGGAACGGCGACAATGATTGCGCTTATTATGATAAGCAGGTGTTTTAATATTCCTGATTGTATTTTCATAAGACGAATAACGATGAAATATCAAAATTATTATATCTTTTCTGTTTCTAACAATAGTCTTTCCTTGTTGACGGGTGCTGCGCCAATCTCTTCGCAGACGAGACCTCCCGCAAGGTTGGATATTGCTGCGATATGATAAGCGTCCATTCCGCAGACGAGGCACAGCATCGCTACTCCGAGCACAGTGTCGCCGGCACCGGATACGTCGGCTATCTTACGCAGGTGTGCAGGGATATAATGATGGCTCTTGTCCCCGCCCTTGCTCTCCTGAATGATGACGCCGCGCTCCGACAAGGTGTTCATGAGGTATCTGCACTGTATCTTGTCCTGAAGCGCATCTACACCTATTAATATATTGTCGATGGTGTCGGTCGGGAACTCGAATCCCACGCCTTCCCTCAGCTCCTTCAAGTTAGGCTTAAATAATGTGGAGTTCTGATATGCAAGGAAGTTGTTCTTCTTCGGATCTACTCCTACAGGAATGCCCTTGCCATTTGCTGCCGCAATGGTGTGCCTGATGAGCGACTCGGTAAGCACCCCTTTGTTGTAGTCTTGAAGTATGATGCCGTCAATGCTGCCGCTATCAATGAAGCTGTCTATCTTCGAGATGATGAGCGACATCTCGTCTTCAGTAAGGTCGAAAATATCCTCGTCATCAACACGAAGCATCTGGGCGTTGTTGCCAATAATCCTGTATTTTGTTGTGGTCCTGCGCGCCCCGCTCCTGATGATGCCCTCGTCCGACATGTCGTGCTCTCTAAGAAGGCTGAAGAAGTCCTTCGACTTGGCGTCCTCACCAATGACAGAGCATAGAACCGGCTCCGCACCAAGCGCTTTGATGTTTTGCGCCACGTTGGCCGCTCCCCCAAGACGTGCAAAACGCTCTTTTACAGCCACTATGGGTACCGGAGCCTCCGGGGATATTCGGTCAACCTTGCCGTTAAGATACAAATCTAACATCACATCTCCAATGATGAGAATCCTCTTCCCGTTGAACGATTCAAACAATTTCTTTATCTCTTCTTTTGGCATCTCGTGTCTATAAATTTTGGCCGCCTTAGCCTTTTGTATTACCTAAACTGTTTATTATTAAATAGTTGCAGTCTTCTCAACCATAGATGAAGAAGCGCTTTTTCCTCTGACAAAGTTACATATTTTTGTGAAAAGAAAACTTTGTTTTAAAAAAATATGTATTTGTCGTAATTAATAGTTATTTTTGCAGCATAAAAAAGAGATATGAATACACTCGCTTGGATAATAGTAGCTGTTGTGCTTTTGATTTTTGTTGGCAGCCTCTTCATCACGCCTTCGGAGAAGAAAAACAGTGCCGTGGTCGTGAATCTGAAGATTCAGGCGTGCGAGCGGCTGCTGCTTTATCTTGAGAGAATACAATATCCGGTGCTTCTGAAAAGGATTTTCATGCCTGGTATGACTCGCGACGAACTGCTTATGTCGTTGGTTCAGAACGTGCAAGAAGAGCTGGAGCATAACCTTGCGCAACGTCTCTATGTGGGGGAAGACACTTGGCTGATGATTCAGATGGCGAAGGACGAGGCTCTCGGTACAATCAATGCCGCGTTCGTCGATAACCCTGATTCTGATGCCGCATCGATAGCACAGCTGCTTGTATCATCACATAACAACATGATTGACAAGGCTGTAATAAAAATTAAGGTTGAATTTAATAGTTTATAGATGAAAATAGAGTTTACCGCGGCCCAAGTGGCGGCACTCCTTGGAGGAAAAGTAGAGGGAGACCCAGAGGTGAAGGTGTCTAATATCGCCCGTATTGAAGACGGCGCACCCGGAATGCTGAGTTTCCTCTCAAATCCGAAATATATCCCTTATCTTTATACCACACAATCATCGATAGTGCTTGTTAATGAAGACTTTGTCCCTTCCGAGCCTGTCAACACAACAATGATTAGGGTGAAAGACGCCTATGAGTCGTTCGCACAACTCCTAAGCATTTATCAGGAATACACGAATAACAAGGTCGGAGTGTCGGATTTGTCGTTTGTGTCGTCTGACGCGCAATATGGTGAGAACTGCTATATCGGTGCCTTCGCCTTCATCGGGGAAAGGGTGAAGATAGGTAATAATGTTAAGATTTATCCTCACGCTTATCTTGGTGATGACGTGGTGATAGGGGATAACACCGTGATATATTCCGGAGTGAGGCTTTATCCTATGACACATATCGGAAGGAACTGCATCGTACATTCCGGCGCTGTGCTCGGTGCCGACGGCTTTGGCTTTGTCCCTCAACCTGATGGCTCGTATAAGAAAGTGCCTCAAATAGGTAATGTGCTCGTTGGTGATAACGTCGAAATTGGAGCGAACACTACTATCGACCGCTCAACAATAGAGTCAACAAAGATTCATGACGGCGTGAAACTCGATAACCTTATTCAGATAGCGCATAATGTGGAACTCGGCGAAAACACCGCAATAGCTGCACAAACGGGAATAGCCGGCTCTGCCCATATCGGGAAAAACTGCGTGATAGCCGGACAAGTAGGTATCTCAGGACATATCAATATCGCGGACTTCACCATTATCGGTCCTCAGTCGGGACTCATGAGCGGAGTGAAAGAATCAGGAAAGAAGATAATGGGCTATCCAGCCTACGACTATAAAACATACCTAAAAGACACAGTCAGAATGCGTAATATCCATAAACTTGAGGATAGAATTTCTGAACTTGAGAAAAAAATTAATGAATTATTATCGAGTATGTAATATTTTTGTAATTTTGCACTTTAATAATGGCGTTGATTATTAAAGTGGAAAAACAACATACAATAACTAATAGTGTTAGTCTAACTGGTATAGGGCTGCACACAGGTCAGAAAGGTACCCTTACATTTCACCCAGCAGGTGTGAATCACGGAGTCGTATTTAGAAGAATTGATGTAGATGGAAAACCTCTCGTTGAGACGAAGGTGGAAAACGTCGTTGATACCTCACGCGGTACTACCATTGCCCAAAACGGAGTGAAGGTCTTCACCGTGGAACATATTCTCGCCTCCCTGCGAGGCCTTGGCGTGGATAACGTTCTTATTGATATTGACTGCGAAGAACCTCCTATCTTGGACGGCAGTGGTAAGATGATGGTTGATGCCTTGTTGAAAGCCGGTATCGTTGAACAAGATGCTGAACGCAAATTCATTGTCGTAGATAGAAAAATTACCTATTCTAACCCGAAGATTGGATGCGAGATAACCATAGAGCCTGCCGAGTCCTTCTCTGTTGATGTTAGAGTTGACTATAACTCCAAGGTACTTAAGGCTCAAGAAGCACACCTTGATTCAAATTCTGACTTCGCCTCCGACTTCGCCTCATGCCGTACCTTCGTGTTCTTCCATGAATTAGAGTTCCTTCTCAAAAATAACCTGATAAAGGGCGGCGACTTGTCGAATGCCATCGTGTTCGTCGAGAATGAGGTGTCGGAAGAAGACCTCTCCCGCATAGCCAAACTGTTTAAGAAAGAAGCCGTCGGTGTTCGTAGCAGCGGTATCCTTAATAATCTCTCTCTTCACTTTGAGAACGAACCGGCACGCCATAAGCTCTTTGACCTCATCGGCGACCTCTCACTGCTCGGTATGCCTGTCATAGGTAAGATTACTGCCTTCAAACCCGGACATTTCGCCAATACTGAGTTCGTGAAAACAATGGTGAAAGAGTTGGTAATGTGCTCAATGTTAGCGTGATAGCCTCCCGATAGCTGTCACCGCTTTACCTTATTATATATCTCTGCCAACGACTCCCCAATCTTTTTGGGTGAGTATCTCTCTTCTATCTGTGCCCTTAACGCCACAACATCATAGTCATTGTGCCTTCCAATCATGGTGATAATAGCCTCCGCTAACTCTTCCGGAGCATTGGGCGATACGAGAATGCCGTTGCTGCTGTTCACAATCTCCGGTATCCCTCCTACATTTGTCGCAATAACAGGAATACCGCACGCAAACGCCTCAAGAATCACAATGCCCTGTGTCTCATAATTGCTCGGCAACACAAGGAAATCGCCCGAAGCAAGCTCGTCAGCAATAGCCTGCCCCTCCAAAATACCGGTGAATACTAATCTCCTTGTATCGCAAATCTTTTTTGAATAATCTTTAATATACTGAAAGTCAATGCCGTCACCTATTAATACGCACTCAAAACTGATATTTTTGTTTTCAAGTATCTTTAATGCGTCAATAAGGCTTGTGATGTTCTTCGATTTGTTCTCAAAACAGCTAATGTGTATTATCTTCGGGATAGCGTTATTATGTTGCGTTGGCTTGAAAATGTTTGTGTCAACGATATTGGGAATGACAAAATAGTTTGGGTTTCTTAACCCGTGGCTGCGCATGGCTTTAGCTAAGAGCTCTGTCACGGTGGTGACGGCAGAAGCGTTTTTAACAACCGTCCTTGTGATATTTTTCCTGATGATTCCGCTAAAGTCGTTGCCGGGAAGATAACGAGACCAATGCTCCGTAATGATATAAGGTGTCCCTCTTGTGATTTTCCGCCATAATGCCACCACACCGCATCGCGTCAAGATGTTGACATGTATGATGTCAGGCTTCCTTAACCGCTTGAAGCCGAGTTGGCAGGCTCTGAAATACCGTATAAAAGAGATGATTTTCGACTTGTGCCGCTTGAAATAAATCTTGACGGTGTCAATGCCGTTTATAGTCTCTTCGCATACTTCATATTTCTCGGAAATGCTGTCATCGTAATGAGCATAAATCACACTGATGTCGTTGAATAACGCCGCCGCTTCAGCATGCCTTTGTACGAATAACCCGAACATCGGGTCGTAACGGTTAGGATACCAACGTGTTAGGAAGATAATATGTTTCCTATCCATAACGGCTCTATCTCATATCTATAACCTCAACATCAGGATAATCAGCTTCTTTGAACGTAAAGAAATCGTCGGATAGTGTCTGGTTTGTGACAAACTTCTTTATCACATAAACGAATTTAGTGTAGTTCTCGTCAGAGACGGTCAGGTCTTTAAGCATCAATGTCTTAGCATCGATAGAGACAATTATTTTATCTACTACACCTGAGGAGAGGGATGACACTTCTATTGTCTTTATTTCGTCATTGTATTGAGAAAGAAAACGGGCGGAGATGTTCTCGTTGAAAGTGTTTAGTAATGAGAGGGGAGAGGGGTTATCTTCTGTGTTGACGTCGCTTACTATAACCTCTTGGTTGTCAGAGTCGTATGTCCATGACGTTACACCGTCGCAGATGATGAGCTGTCCCATTATGTCTAATTTATAGGCATCGCCCTTGAGGAATCCGGAGCCGTTTAATGTCTGGTTGATACCTGCCTCGCTGTTTATCATTGAGTATTCAAACTGAATCTCGATGTTGTCAAAGCCTTTTATTTTTTCTACTGCTGCCTTGAACAATGATTCTGCATCTTGGGCATTTAAAGAGATACAGGCAAGGATTAGGATTAAGAAAGCTGATATTTTTTTCATATTAGTTCGTTGTTTTTAATATTCTCTTCTAAATCAAGGTCTTTTAGGAACTGCTCTAAGGCAAATTCGGTAGCGACTTTCACTTCACGTTGTTTGCTGCCTGCGAACGGGCCGACGATGCCTGCTTTTTCGAGCTGGTCGATAATTCTTCCTGCCCTGTTGTATCCGAGTTTTAGTTTTCTTTGAAGCATTGATGTCGAGCCTTGTTGAGTCTGAACCACTATTCTTGCGGCGTCTTCAAAGAGAGGGTCTCGTTCGTTTGAGTCGTATGATTCTTTTGAGGAGCCGTCGTCTTGTTCGTCTGGGCATTCAGGGAGAAGGTAAGCTTCTGGGTAGCCTCTTTGTGAGCCGATGAAGTCGCAAATAGCGTCAACTTCCGGGGTGTCGATGAAAGGACATTGCAGACGCACGAGGTCGCCTCCTGTTGACATCAGCATGTCGCCTCGTCCAACAAGCTGTTCGGCCCCGTTGTTGTCGAGGATTGTGGCGGAGTCAACTCTTGATATTACGCGGAACGCTATTCGTGCCGTGAAGTTAGCTTTGATGTTTCCCGTGATGATTTTCACTGACGGACGTTGTGTGGCTATGATGAGGTGTATGCCTATGGCTCTTGCTAACTGTGCGAGTCGGGCGATTGGACCTTCAACCTCTCTTCCTGCCGTCATGATGAGGTCGGCGAACTCATCGACAACGAGAACGATGTAGGGGAGGAACCTGTGTCCTTCTACAGGGCTGAGGCGTCTGCTGATGAATTTGGCGTTATATTCCTTGATGTTCCTTACACCAGCATCTTTCAGCAACTCATAACGGTTGTCCATCTCGATGCAGAGTGAGTTAAGAGTGCGTACTACCTTGCGGACATCGGTGATGATGGCGTCCTCGGAGTCAGGGAGTTTCGCGAGATAATGACGCTCTATCTTCCTGAAAAGACTTAACTCCACCTTCTTTGGGTCAACGAGTACGAATTTCAGTTCTGAAGGGTGCTTGCTGTAAAGTAATGACGCTATTATTGCGTTGAGCCCCACCGACTTTCCTTGGCCTGTCGCTCCAGCCATCAGAATGTGAGGCATCTTCGCGAGGTCAGCGACGTAGCTCTCGTTTGAGATTGTCTTCCCGATACCGAAAGGCAGCTCGTATCCGCATTTCTGGAACTTCTCCGACCCTATGATGGCGCGCATCGACACAATCTGAGGCTTCTGGTTTGGCACCTCGATACCTATTGTGCCTTTGCCCGGTATCGGGGCTATTATCCTTATGCCGAGTGCCGATAGGCATAGGGCGATGTCGTCCTGTAATCCTTTAATCTTCGAGATTCTCACTCCCGCAGCCGGCACAATCTCGTATAATGTCACGGTAGGCCCTATGGTGGCTTTTATCTTATCAACCTCAATAGAATAGTTCTTTAAGGTGTCAACAATTCGTTTCTTGTTGGCTTCCAACTCGTTACGGTCAACAACTGCGGTGCCGTCACCATAGTCTTTCAATAGGTCGAGCGGTGGCAACTTGAATGATGAAAGCTCGAACTTTGGGTCATATAATGTGTCAAGACCGAAGTGCTCGCCGTTCTTATAAACCTGCTTCTCCTCTTTCTGCTCCTCTATCTCCATCTCTATTTCTTTTTCAACAGGCTCATTATCAACGATGTCGCTCTCCTGACCATTGATGTCCACTATCTCAGACTCCTCATCGTCTTCTTCATCTGCAACATCTTCAGGCAAAGAAACTTTTTTTATTACGATAGGCTCTTCCTCTTTTATTACGATAGGCTCTTCCTCCTCATCACCGTCCAGCTCAAATCCGTTCGTGAGGTCAATCTCTGTGGCTTGTTCATCGGAAGGAGTAATCCTTGTGTTGGCGGGTTTTGGTGCCGGTAGTTTTTCCGGCTCGTCAATAATATCAGCGTTGTCATCGTCATCTTCGCTCTCGTTTTCTGGCGCATCGGTCGTCTCACTTTTTTTTAGGAAGGTGAGCTTGATGTTGAAAGTGAATATGATATAGCTGGCGAGTGTGAAGAAAAGAAGCAGTATCACTCCCGGAAGTCCTAAATATTTTAATAGGAAAGAATAGCAGTATTGTCCGATTAAACCGTAATATAATTGGAATGGGATAGAGATGTTTATCGGTATAGTGCTGAAAATCATTGCGATAAAAATGGGAACCCAAAGAAGTGACATGATGAGGTATTTCCATAATGTCCAAGGTTTTATGTATATTCTCTTGTCAACAAGGTTGAGTCCGAAGAGTGCTACAAGGAAGATGAGATATAGTGTTCCGATACCGAACATTTTCTCGCTCATGAAATGTCCGATATTGTAGAGCCAGATGCCTCTTGGTGCGAATCCGAGGTATGGGCTTGCGAATGCGATGAGCATAAAGACGCTTATCAGCACAAAGAATAGTCCGATACAAAACCTAAGTCTGCCATCGGTCTCTTTTTGTCTTTTCCCGACCTTGCTTTGTTTGGTCTTCGTCTTTTTCTTTTTTTTCGCAGGCTCTTCTTTCTTGCTCTCTTCCACAGGAGCAGGCTTCACCCGTAATCTATTTTTGTTTTCAGTCATTTCTGGTTATTTTGGAAATTTTAAAAATCTGTCCCATCGTATTTTTCCGCTGTTCTTATCTATTGATAACCAAACAAATAGAGGTTTTCCAATGATATGGTCTATCGGCACATAGCCCCAGAAGCGTGAGTCTTGTGAGTTGTGTCGGTTGTCGCCCATCATCCAATAATAATCCATATTGAATGTATATTCATCGGTTTCAATTCCGTTGATAATAATCTTATTATTGTTGATATCCAATGTGTTATGCTCATAGGCTGTGATACATCTGTTGTAAAGAGCGATGTTTTCAGGCGATAATTTCACAGTAGCTCCTTTCTGAGGTATCACTATTGGTCCGAAATTGTCAACGTTCCATTTGAAGTGGGTGGTGTCGTTAGGGAATATTTCTTGTGATACTTCGGTGCCGGCAGGAGCAATAACTTTTGTTACATTGGATACGAATGTTTGTTTAGCGAAGGCTTCGGCTGTTGATGCGCTCATATTCAAGATGAACTCGTTCTCGACTGGCGTTCTGTAACCCTCGCTGATACCGAACTTCTCAAGCATTTTCGGATTGAGGCTGTTGCCTTTGATGGTGACGAGATAGTTGTGCTGCATACATTCCGGCTGGTAGCCTATCTCTCCGTTGATATACACTATTCCGTTGATAATCTGAAGTGTGTCGCCTGGCAAAGCGATGAGGCGTTTCACATAGTTCTCGCGTTTATCGACGGGGCGTGTGATGATTCTGCCGAAGTTTCTTTTGTCGTTATTGACGCGTTCTCTTCCGAACTGTCTGACGAGCTGGTAGTAGGTGACGTTGCTTTGATAAACCTCGCTCACGGTGTCGCCTGCCGGGAAGTTGAATACTATAGGGTCGTTTCTCTTGATCTCGGAGAAGCCCGGAAGACGCAGGTAAGGAATCTGAGGATGCTCGATGTATGACTTGGCTGTCTTTGACCAAGGTAAGGTGTGGTGGACGAAAGGCATGGCGATAGGGGTGTTGGGGAAGCGTGGCCCGTATCCTATCTTGCTGACGATGAGGTAGTCGCCTGTCATGAGAGTTCCCTCCATACTTGAAGAAGGGATGGTATATGCCTCGAACACGAAGGTCCTGATTATCAATGCCGCGAGCACTGCCCATAATATGGCGTCGAGCCAGTCCCTCACCCAGCCTTTAGCAGGACGTTCCGTAGTGTTTGGGTCATGATACTCAACATTTTTCTTTGATAAAATGGGGAAATATATGAACGGGAACAGACCAGAGCATATTATCTCGCCTATGCCGAAGCGGTTGTAGCATTTGGCAAGTTCGATAAACATAAGTATCGCCATGAACATGTTCACGTATGGGAACAAAAGCAGCAGATAGCACCACCATTTGTTCCACCTTATTATCTTTGAGAGAATGAATAAGTTATAATAAGGTATGAAGGCGTCTCTTCGTTTATATCCTGCTTTCTCGAAAAATACCGGGCAGAACGCTGTGAATAATGAGAATACAAGGGTAAGTATTATTATTGTTAATATCATGCTCATAAGATGTGTAATTTGTTGTTTGTCAATATATTATTTAATAATGTCGTCCATTGTGAAGATTCCTTTTTTACCTTTGATAAATTCGGCGGCTATTACTGCCCCCATGGCGAATCCTTTTCTGTTGAACGCTTCGTGCTTTAGCGTTATCCTGTCGCAGTCCGATGTGGCTGCAATCTCGTGTATCCCGAACACCTCTCCTTCTCTTATAGCGTTGACTCTCATGATGTTGTCGTCATCAGCGCCGTCAAGTTGCCAAGATGAGTATCTCTTGCAGTTTCTCACCGCGTCGTCAGCGAGTTTTACTGCTGTGCCGCTCGGCTTGTCGAGTTTGTGGATATGGTGTGTCTCTGTAATTCCCAAGTCGTAGTTGTATCTGTCGGCGAATTGTGCCAGCATTTTGTTCAGCCTGAAGATGAAGTTCATGCCTATGCTGAAGTTAGGGGAGTAGAACATGGTCTGTCCCTGCTCTTTGCATCGTCTTGACACCTCGTCAAGGTGCTGGTACCAGCCCGTTGTGCCTATCACTATGGGGATATTGATGTCGAAGCATCTGTATATGTTTGATAGTGCGGTTGCCGGAGTGCTGAACTCGATGACGACGTCGCACGATGAGAGCTCATTAATATTAGCGTTCCATTGGTCTTGGTTATCGATATGTAGGGCTATGTCATGGTTTCGGGACAGTGCTGCTGTCTCCACCTCATGGCCCATTTTCCCGTATCCCGACAAAACAATTCTCATATCAGAAATTAATTATAAAACTTAATCCGGCGTTACACGATGTGAAGCAGCTGGCTGTAGAGTTGAATGCCGGGTTCCATGTTGGTTCAACTTTCATGGTAAGGTTGTCATCTACTTCGAAATAGAAGAAGTGGGCATCGACGGCGGCGTCCATTATTTGGATGGCGTACCAAGCGGCGGTGATAATCCAGCCTAACTCCATGTTGCGGCGGTAGTTGTCGCGTATTGAGATGAGGTTCGCCTCGGTATATTTTGATGCTTGCTGTTGTGCCTGCTCGCTCACGTTGGTCTTGGTGCCGGTCTTGAAGTCGTATGCGTCTTTGTAGAGCCGGTATCCGTTGTTGTTGGAGATGGCGAAATAGCATGTGGCTCCGAAGCCGGCATACACCACGGGCATCTTCCAATATTTCTTGTTGTAGGCCTGTCCCGCCCCTGGGATGAGTGCGAGTAATGTCGCTTTCTTGGGGTCGTGAGGCTTCACTGTGGCTGCATTGGAGCTGAGGTTATCCTCTTTGTTTTTGATTATCAAGTTATTGCCTTTATTATTTGCAGGCGTGATGGTGTCCTGTCCGCATAGAGTGTGCGTGGCGAGCAGCATGGTTACAAACAATATCAGCAGTTGCCTCATATCAGTTGCCGTTGTTAATGAAGTTTATCAGGCGTTCGAACTCCTCGTCGTTCTTGAAGTTTATCGTCAGGGAGCCTTTGCCCTTGCCGTTACGGTTTATTTTCACCGCCATGTTGAGTGTCTTTGACAAGGAGGCTGCCTTTGTCTTGAATGCCTCGGGCACAACATTCTCCTGTTTCTTCTCTTCTTTCTTGCTGTTCTTGCCGAGTCCGCGAACAAGGGTCTCCACCTGTCTCACGTTCAGGTTCTCGTCAATAATCTTCTTGAGTATGATGAGCTGTTGTGTCTTATCCTCAATATTTATAATGGCTCTTGCGTGACCCATTGTGATGTATCCGTCGCGTATGGCGATTTGTATCTCTGCCGGCAGTTTGAGGAGCCTCAGGAAGTTCGACACTGTTGAGCGGTCTTTGCCTACCTTCTCGCTGAGCTGGTCCTGAGTGAGTTTGCATTCCTCCATAAGACGCTGGTAAGAGATGGCTATCTCTATGGCGTTGAGGTTCTCGCGGTGGGTGTTCTCTATGAGTGCGAGTTCGAGCATCTGCTCGTCGTTGGCTACGCGTATGAACACTGGCACGGTTTTCAGCCCTGCTATTTTTGAGGCGCGTAGTCGGCGCTCGCCGGAGATGAGCTGGTATTTGTCGTAACCCATCTTACGCACCGTGACGGGTTGTATGACTCCCTGCTGCCTTATCGATTCTGCTAACTCGTTAAGCATGGCCTCGTCGAAGTCGGCTCGTGGCTGGAAGGGGTTTGTCTCGATTTTGTCGATGTCGAGCTCTGCTATTGCGCCTGCTACGTAGTTGCCGGAGATGTCGGCGGATGTGATGTCGGTCTCCGGGCTTTGAAGTATTGCGTCGAGCCCGCGTCCTAATCCTCTTTTCTTATTTTGATTCGGTATTGGCATTGTCTATGTTGTTGCGGTTTAATATTTCTCTTGCGAGGTTGAGATGGTTTATTGCGCCTGTGCTTGCCGCATCGTGCATGATGATGGTCTGTCCGAAGCTCGGAGCCTCGCTAAGGCGAGTGTTAGTGTTTATAATGGTGTCGAACACCATGGATTGGAAGTGTGTCTTCACTTCGTCAACCACCTGCTTCGATATCCTCGTCCTGCTGTCGAACATGGTGAGGAGTATCCCCTCAATGTCGAGGTTCGGGTTGAACCGCGACTGCACTATCTTGATGGTGTTTAATAGTTTGCCGAGGCCTTCCAATGCGAAGTATTGGCATTGTACGGGTATTATCACCGAGTCGGCGGCGGTGAGCGAGTTGACGGTGATGAGCCCGAGGGAAGGCGAGCAGTCGATGATGATGAAGTCGTACTCGTCTTTGATAGGGGCGAGGCAGTTGCGCATCATCTGCTCTCGCTGCGGCATGTTGATGATTTCTATCTCGGCTCCAACGAGGTCGATGTGCGCCGGGAGCAGATACAGGTTCGGCGTCTCTGTCTCCTTGATGATGTCGCGCGGGTTGATGCCGTCAATGATGCACTCGTATATGCTTGCGTCTATGTCCTTCGGATTAAAACCTACTCCCGATGTGGAGTTGGCCTGTGGGTCCGCATCAATGAGCAAGGTCTTGTGCTCTAATACCGCAAGACTCGCTGCAAGGTTTATTGAGGTGGTCGTCTTGCCTACTCCCCCCTTCTGATTCGCTATCGCAATTATCTTTCCCATCGTTTTTTTATATGAAAATAGAAACGTACAAAATTATATAAAATTTTGCAATATATAGACGGTTTTTTTCTTTAAGTTTTCAACTTTTTAGGACGTTGATTCTCAACTCCCATAAAAAAAGATTCCCGCGCCATGGCAGGAATCCTCTTTATCTGTAAAACAATGTCGTTACTTGCTCTCAATCTCGCTGAACCAGTCGTCAACGTCTTCCTTGATGTCGAAGTCGCTGCTCTCGTCCATCGCTGCCGGCTCGTCAAAATATCCCTCTGGATATTCACCCGTCTCTATATAGTTAAAGGTGTCCTTCAGCGCGTTCATGAATTTCTCGAAATCCTCCTTATATAAGAAAATCTTGTGTTTCTCATAGAAGAATCGGTTCTGCTCGTTGCTGAAACGACGCTTGCTCTCTGTTATTGTGATGTATTTCTCGTCACCCCTGGTTGCTTTTACATCGAAAAAATATGTGCGTTTCCCTGCACGTACCGGTCTCGAAAACAATTCCTCACGATTGTTCATCTTTTCATTTTCTTCCATACTTAATCCTATTTTGATGTTAAAGAATTCGTGGCAAAAGTATGAAAAAATTAAATATCTCGATAAAAAACTTTGATTAATTCTTATTTTACTCTTCGCAGCTCATTTATTTGCACGAATTTTATTTTTGTTTGTTCCGACTTGCCTTTTTTTTATATCTTTGTACCCAAATAAAAATATTTTTGCTATGAGTACTCAAAGAATTTGTCTTTTGATAGCCCTTTTGGGAATGTTCCTCGCCTCGTGTGACAAAAAGGTTGATAATATGTGTGTCGTGAAAGGCTCGGTTGATAACCCCTCACTTAATGGTAGTACGGTGTATATGATTGACTATCAGCATAAAAATAGATATGCTCCTGAGGCTATTGACTCCGCATTGATTGAGAATGGACGGTTCTTGTTCCAAGATTCTGTGAAGAACCCTGTTTGCCGCTACCTTTATGTCGCAAACAATGACATCAGATTGGGCAGCGATATGTTTGTTGAAGAGGGCATGGTGAAGATTAATTTGAGCAATGGCGCCGTCTCTGGCACGAAACTTAACGACCGCCTTAATGAGTATTTGGTCGCCTTAGATGAGTATGAGGTGAACAATAAGATCAAAGAGCTGATTCAAGAATATAATGCTACTGATAATCAATCTGTTAGGGATAGTATCGACGCTGTTTACGATGCTGTGAAATCCGAATATGATGCTCGTCTCTCGTTTAATGCTGATAAAATGTATTGGGAAAATGCCGATAACGAATTTGGAAAATATCTTGTCTATGTGATGATTGACAACTGCGACTTGTCTTCCAAACAGCTTGAGGGCTATTTGAATGCGGAAGGCTCGATATTGCAGCAGAACCCTACATATATTAATAAGGTCATCGATAGGCTGAAAAACGCAGAAAACACCTCAAAGGGCTGTGGATATGTCGATTTTGAAGGTGTGGATTTTGCAACAGGCGAGACGCGCCGCCTGAGTGATATCATCGGTGGTAAACTCGCTCTCATTGACTTCTGGGCCTCGTGGTGCGGTCCTTGTAAACAAGAGGTGCGTGATAACCTCATCAGAATCAGTGAGAAATATGCTGACGAACTTGTGGTTGTTGGCGTCGATGTGTGGGACAAGCCTAACGACCATGCTAAGATGGTTAAAGAACTCGGTATTAATTACCCACAACTGATTGATAATAATAATGTAGCATCCAAACTTTATGGATTCAATTATATCCCGATGATTCTCCTTGTCGGAAACGATGGCGTTATTATTGAACGTAATATCAGGGGTGAACAAATAGAAAAAGCAATAATAGAACAAATTTCAAGATAACTGATTGGTTATCATATTGTTTGGTGGTGCTATTCTGCCCTTCAGGTAATATCAGATTGTCGCTGCTCGGACTTTTATGAAATTAACATTGAAAAAAATTTTTTTCATTTATCCAAGTCATTGAACAATTTTGGTATTATTTTGTTCTTTTTATGGTTTTGGTTATACATTTCAATTTTCTCAAAGTAGAGGCACCTTACGTTCCCAGCGGAGGTGTCTCCTTTTTTCCTGACTTTGGGAATGCGACATGGTTATGTGACGCCTTCTGGCACCCAATGTTGCTGATGTCGTAAAAATTATTTTGATTCTTAATTAGTTATGTGCTTGATGTCGTATTAATATATGATCGGTGTCGTATATGCCAACGAGTAATATCGCATCGTTATTACGAGATTTAGTGTCATCATGGCATTAATAAAAGAAAAGGCTGCCTCATGTAAAGGTAAATAATGATGCAGCCTTCTTGTTTAGAATGAAATGTTTCTGTCGGGGTATCTCAGTTTTGTGATGATGCGTTTTGTGTATTCCGGGAAGTCGCTGTTCATAATCCAATCATAATATTGGGGCTCTTTCTTGAAGACATCTTCAACGCGTTTGTCTTTGTGCTTGCCGAATTTAAATACAGCCTTGCCCTCATCGTCATAGATGATCTGCCCCATGAGGTCGGCATTGTGATGGTGTGATGAGAAAGCTGCTAACTTGTTGATGTCGTTGGTGATCGGCTTAGATGTGATACCTTTCTGGTCGGTGTATTCCGTGTCTTGGTATTTGTCGAGCATGGCCATAAGCACCTCATACGTGGCGAAAGTGTCGGCATTGGCTGAGTGCGCATTGTCTAACTCTTTGTGCATGAAGAACCTGTACGCTCCTTTTAATGTGCGCGGCTCCATTTTCATGAAGATGTTCATGACATCTATGAACTGCCGGTCTTTTAAATCGAAGTTTATACCTGCACGGATAAATTCCTCCACCAGCATTGGTATGTCAAACTTGAGGATGTTGTATCCCGCGAGGTCGCAGTTGCCGAAAAACTTTGATATCTCCGGCGCTGCCTGTTTGAAAGTCTTCTCGTTTGCGACATCTTCGTCGCTAATCCCGTGAATAGCGGTGGTCTCCGGTGGAATCGGAATGCAAGGGTTGATTCTCCATGTCTTCTGCTCTTCTGTCCCGTTTACATTGATTCTCAGTACACTCACCTCTACTATTCTGTCGTGAACAATGTTCAGTCCCGTTGCCTCAATATCAAAAAAAGCTATAGGACGCTTTAAATTTAGTTTCATCTTTATGCTTGAATTTTAATTTGTAAAAGTACATTATTTTTTTATAAATTTGTCACGTAAATAAAATTATTTGTGATGAAAAAATATTCTTTGCTAATTGTGTTTTTGTTAATGGCTGGTATTGTCTTTGCCCAACAGCCTCTTTGGATGCGATACTGTTCAATATCTCCTGATGGTGAGAAAATCGCTTTTACCTACAAGGGTGATGTCTATGTCGTTGATTCTAAGGGAGGTATGGCCCATCAGATAACGACTTCGCCATCGTATGATTATTCCCCTGTCTGGTCACATGATGGTGAGATGATCGCTTTCGCATCTGACCGTAACGGGAATTTTGATGTTTATGTCGTTGGTTCGTGCGGTGGAGTGGCTAAGCGTGTCACTACTAACTCCTCAAAGGAGATTCCATTATCTTTCTCGTTGGACGACAGTGAGTTATATTATACTGCGAATATTCAGAAAGATGCTGCTGACGCTCAGTTCTCGGCGGGCTGGATGACAGAATTGTACCGTGTCCCAGTTACAGGTGGCCGCCCACACCAAATCACAAGCGCCTCGGTCTGCTCGCTATCCCTCGACTCTGATGGCGAATCGTTCCTCTATTATGATAAGAAAGGTGGAGAGAATGTGTGGAGAAAACATCAGGTCTCATCAATAGCACGCGACGTCGTCTATTATAATGCAAAAGATAAGACTCATAAGATATTGACAACCAATGTGGGTGAGGATAGGGAACCTGTGTTTTTGCCTGACCATAAGTCTATGGTTTTCCTTAGTGAACGCGATGGAAAAAGCCAGAATGTCTATATGTCGGCTGTCTCTCCTGAAAATGAGACGGAGGTCTCCCAGCTGACGTTTTTCCCCGACTATCCTGTTCGTTTCTTAAGCGTTGCTTGTGATGGCACCTTATGCTTTGGCTATCAAGGCGAGATATATCTGAAGCGTCCTGATACTGAGCCTGAAAAGGTATCAATAACTATTGTTAACGACCAAGCAAACAATGTGGAGCGCGGCAAGTTTGGGAACGCTTACGACCTTACCGTTACCGCTGATGGCGAGCAGATAGCGTTTGTGTCCAGAGGCGAGGTCTTTGTCACAAGCGATAAGTATCAGACTACCAAACAGATAACGCATACTCCCGAAGGCGAAAGCGACCCTTGCTTCTCTCCTGATGGCCGTAAAATTGTCTATACCTCCGAACGCGATGGATATTATAATATCTATATGGCAACAATAATGCGTGAAGAAGACTTGAACTTCGCATATTCAACCCTGATAGAGGAAACGCCTTTGTTTGCCGACGATGGCGTTGAACGTACCCAGCCTCTCTTCTCTCCAGATGGCAAGGAATTAGCCTTCATCGAAAATAGAAATATCCTGAAAGTCATTAATCTTGAAACAAAGAAAGTACGTCAAATAACTGATGGTACCCAACATTATGGAACAAGTGCCTATGCCTTTGACTATCAATGGTCTCCAGATGGCAAATGGTTCGCTCTCGAACTTGTGTCAAATATGCGCGATCCGTATTCTGATGTCGGTATCGTTTCATCTAATGGCGATATGAAAATCTATAACATCACAAATGACGGGTATATCACGGGTGGTCCAAAATGGGCATTAGATGGAAACGCTGTCACTTTCTACTCTAATCGTTACGGTATGCGCTCTCATGCCTCTTGGGGAAGTCAGAACGATGCGTTCATTTGTTTTATGAATCAAGACGCTTTCGATAAGTTCCGCCTCTCAAAGGAAGAATACGAGCTTCTCAAGGAGGAGAAGAAAGATGATGGCAAGGAGGAAAAGAAAGGTAATGATAAAGAAGGGAAGAAGGGGGATAAGAAATCAAAGAAAACTGATGTGGAAGTTGTTGAGATAGAGCTTGATAGACTTGAAGATAGGGTGGTACGCCTTACGCCTATGTCATCGCGTCTGTCAGGAGCGGTGCTTTCAAATGATGGTGATAAACTGTTCTTCCTCAGTGCCTTTGAGAAAGGCTATGACCTATGGGAACTCGATGTGCGTGAGAAATCCACCAAGATATTGAAAAAACTTGATGGCGGTGGTGCGGCTCTCGTGCTGAATAAGAAAGGTGACAATATTTATGTGCTTTCTGGTGGTAATCTTCAAAAAATTGATGCTAAGAGTGGTAAATCTACTCCTATAAAATATGATGCCACGATGGAGCTTGACCGTGCCAAGGAACGCGAATATATGTATAACCACATCTTCCTTCAAGAGGAGAAACGCCTTTTCCGCAGAGATAATAATGGCGCGGATTTCGCCCGTATCAAGGAGGACTTCTACCTGTTTCTTGAACATATCAACAATAACTATGATTTTGCGGAGCTGATGAGCGAGGTGCTTGGCGAGCTGAATGTGTCGCATTCTGGCGCAGGTTATCACTCTCCTTCACAAGGTGACGCCACCGCGCAACTTGGCCTGCTTTTCGATTTGTATTATGAAAAAGACGGACTCCTCGTTAACGAGGTGCTGGATTATGGCCCGTTTGATGTGAAAGGCTCTCAGCTAAAGCCCGGCGATGTCATCGAAATGATTGACGGCGTGCGTATTACAAAGGAGATGGACTATTTCCCTTTGTTAAATAAGAAGGTGGGGAAGAAGGTCCTCGTCTCAATCTTTAGACCTTCGTCTGGAAAACGCTGGGAAGAGGTCGTGAAGCCTGTTTCAAAAAGTGCGCAAAATGAAATGCTTTATAAACGCTGGATAAAACATAACGCACATATAGTGGATAGTCTTTCTAATGGTCGTCTCGGTTATGTTCACATTAGGAGCATGGGTGATGCAAGTTATCGTGATGTGTATGCTGATATTCTTGGAAAGTATAACCGTCGTGAGGGCGTCGTCATCGACACTCGTTTTAATGGTGGCGGACGACTGCATGAGGATATCGAGATTCTTTTCTCCGGAGAGAAATATCTTGAGCAGGTTATTCGCGACACGGTGGCGTGCGTTATGCCTTCTCGCCGTTATGTCAAACCATCGATAATGGTGGTGGGTGAGGCGAACTATAGCAATGCTCACGGGACACCGTGGGTGTATCAGCACAAGAGTATGGGGAAGGTCGTCGGCATGCCGGTGCCGGGAACAATGAGCAGCGTCACTTGGGAGACGTTGCAGGACGACAGCATGTATTTCGGCTTGCCTGTGATAGGATACCGTACCCGTGAGGGTGTGTATCTGGAAAACACCCAGCTTGAGCCTGATGTGGTGGTGAAGAATACACCAGAGAAACTTGCGGAAGGCGTTGACGAACAACTTGAAGCAGCAGTAAGAGAACTCTTGAAAGATATAGAAGAATTCGATTATTGGGGAAAGTAGGTGTCTGGCTTAGATGTTTCTCAAAATAATAATCATGATAAGATGACTGATGTTGCGCCACCCGAAATTTCGGGTGGCGCAACATCATAATTCCTCATTTAAATCATTGCTGTCCGCTAAACATTAAGAGATGTGTTCAAAACGATAGCGCCTATTCTATGATAATCTCGTCAAGGAATATCCATGAGTCATAGCCTGCTCCCGGTGTGCCTTCTGGAAGTGTGCCCGGATTCTCTACCACAATACGAAGATAGCTTGTTTTTATTTCTCCCAATTGCAAAGTCTTTGTAAATATATGGTTTCCTGACATCGGAACCTTGTCGTCGAAGGTGAAAGTCTTGACAAAAGTGTCCGGCATATTCGATGGCATACATGTAGGGAAAGCATATACTTTAATGGTTTTTGGCATCATTATCCAGTCGAAGGGGTTAGCTATAAAGTTGATTGTTAATGAGTTGATGGTTTCAACCTTTCCGAAGTCAATTTCTATGTCTGCATTACATCCGTAGAATCCCTGCCATTTGCCGTCTTTGTAGTCGTTGCTTCCTGTGATACCGTTTATGAGTGCGTCGTCTCCTCCGCCTGAATATTCCGGGCGATAGTTACCCGCAGGGCTGTTGAGCCTTTTAAGATGTCCCATTCCTTTATGGTAAAGGAAGTGTTTCTCTGTTGTGCAGCTTCTGTCGAACTCGTCGTAGCAGATGGCTTTCACGGTGCATGGTCTGTCAATGCAGAACGGCATGGAGTATTCGTTGGAGTTTCTGTTTGGCTCGCTTCCATCGGTGGTGTAGAATATCTTCTTGTCGTTGAATATGGTGTTAAGCGTTATTGTCGGTTTGCCGGCGGTCAGCTTGCTGCCGATATATACTGTTTTGTCGGCATTGATAATGTCCTGCATTATTTTGTCGAAACGCGACTCAATAATGTTGCGGGAGTAGGCCCGGCATTCAGCGTCCCATTGTCTGATAGACTTGTGTTTTAGTTCCTTTAATATAGAGACGTATTGTGTCTCAAGTTCTTTTGTCTTTATTATGTTCATCTCGCAAGGGGCTTGCAAGGTCGTGTACAGTTGTGCTTTGAAGATGTTTTTTGTGGCGGTGGCGTAGATTCTGTATGCGGCGTTTGTGGCGCACTCCAAGAACTCTTTGTTAGCCGGTGTCTCCTCCTTTATGGTTCTCAGTCTGTTATACAGCTCAAGGGATTTGTTTTGAATATTTTTGTTCTCATTTATCGCCTGATTGCTCACTTGGTTAGGGAAAAATTCGAGAAGAGGTTCGTTTAATGCCGCGAACGGAATCTTCATGTTGCTCAAATCTAATAAGTCGTTGACTATATTGTGTTTGGTGTTCAGGAACTGTATGCAGAAATTGTTGTTGAAGATGTCTTTATAATCCAGTCCGGAGGAGGTGTTCCAAGTGTTTTCGGCGCACCATATCATTGAGTGCCATGTGCTGTTGAACATTGATTCGCCATAGTCGTCCCATGCGGTGTTCATCAGTCCTTTAGCTCCGCATTTATATGCGTCGCGGGAGAAGTTGGCGATGTTTTTCATATAGGTATCTATGTCGGGGAATGCGAGGCTCCAGCAGCTTGCTCCTGTCGCTGCCCAGAATGTATGTCCCGATTCCTTGAATGGGCGCAGCATTTCGGTGTAGTCGTCGCCGGCTCCATAACTCCATATCACAAACTGTATGTCTTCTGGTAGTTTGTCTATCATCGAGGGGTTCTTGCCTATGATGTCACCCCACATCATGATGTCCTTGTCGTACTCCTTTAATATATTATATACTTTTGTGATATGCTCGCAATAGGCTTCATCTTTACCTTTCTCATCTACGAAAGATTTTGCTTTTCCTGAGCCAAGGCCTTCTGTCTCATCGCAGTTGATGTTGAAATAATGCGACTCGTATGCTGTTGCCACCTCTTGGAAGACATCGTTAAGGAAGGTGTATGTCTCTTGTTTTGATGGGTCGAAGTTGTGTCTTGTGTCGGCTATGTTGTCGTAGAATGGTATTTTCAGTGTCTTCTCGGCGTGGGCGAAACACTGTTGGTTGCCCATGAACTCTACATAATATTCTTTGGCGTAATCTGACAGCTCTTTTATTTCCTCGGCGGTCAATCCGTCGGCGGGTGCTATGTCGGGGTGGCTTTCGAGCTTGAACAGGTGCTCGGTGTAGAGTTGGAAGAAGTTCATCTTATAGTATGCGAGTGTGCGTATCTCTTTCTTTATGAACTCTTTGGTCGGGACAGGACCTCTGCTGATGTCGTCCATCCATCCGCGGTATTCGATTGATGGCCAGTCGGTTATGGTCACGCATGGGAGTTCTGTTTTGCCGCCATCGTTAGTCACTTCCTGATACCTCACCATCTGGTTCAGACTCTGTCTTGCATAGAATAACCCCTGCTCTGTCGTCGCGCTAAGTGTTATCCTGTCGGGTGTTATGTCTATTATGTACGACTGTGACTCGTTCTCCTTTGCCGGGATTTCTTTTACAATCTTTGTCTTTATACGTTTCTGATTTTTACTTTCGTTTTTGCTCCAAGAGAATGTGCCTTCGTGATAATCAATTTGTTGTGGCCTCGGTATTATGCCTGTCTCTTGAGATAAGGCTAATAATGGGATAAGGCAGGTGATAATGAGTATTAGTTTTTTCATGAGATTTGTTTTTATGTCGTTTATATGTTCAGTTTCAATTGTATTGCTTGCACTTGTTTTTTTAAGTCGTTGATTGTGTCGATGAGTTGTTGTTCTTTTGGCATGTTCTGTTGTTCTGGCATCACCTCGCTGATGTAGTGTATAAACTTCCACACCTCTTTTATTTCGGTTACCGGTATCTCGAACGGGCTATAGAGTGGGTTTAGCGAATGTAGTCTTATGAAGCCTTCGTCAAGATGTTTCTCCACTATTTTAAACACTATTCCGTCGTCTATAGTGAGTATTATATATGCTTGTTTTTCATGGATGTTGTTCCAATCGAGCACATATTCTCCGGTGACGTACGACTTGTCGGGTATTGGTAGCATGGAGTCGCCGCTGATTTGGAAGGTGCGGTATTTCCTGTCTTTTGATAGGAACGGCAGCTGGAATGTGGGTAGTATGCGTATATATTCGGGGTCGGCGTAACCTGTTGTGTATCCGGCCTTTGCCTTTTCTGTTACAAGCTCGATGTTCTCGTTGTTGTCGCTGTCAACGGTGGTGGCCAAGATGCGTATGTTGCTGCCTCTCATCATCACATCGTAGCCGCGTTCAAGCTGCCTTAGCTGTGAGTCCCCTATCGTTGTAAGATCTACTTTAATTAAGGTGTCGATGGCTATATTGAAATATTTTGAGAATGCCAGCAACGCCTCAATGCTCGGCTCCGAAATCTCATTCTCGTATCCGCTCAAGGTGGAACGCTTCATGTTTAAGGCAAACGCTACATCATCTTGCGTCTTTGAACGCCTCTTCCTTAGAAATTTTATATTGGTACTGAAGAACATAGCAGTTATTCTAAAAATTTACTTGACACGTATTATTAATATGACTAATTTTCCGTCGCAAACTTTGATTAAAAACTCGTCAAAATTACAAATAAATTTAATATGTGGCGAGAAAAAGAAAAAATTTTTTTTAAAGGCTAATAAGATGCTGTAGATTATGGATAGAACGATATTGCATTTGGATTTGGATTCTTTTTTCGTGTCGGTTGAGCGGCTGATAAATCCGGCCTTGGAGCATGTGCCCGTGGTTGTGGGTGGGTTGTCGGACCGCGGAGTGGTGTCGTCGTGCAGCTATGAGGCGAGACGTTTCGGCGTGCATTCCGCCCAGCCCGTCAAAATGGCCCGGCGGCTGTGTCCTCACGCTGTCTTCATCCGTGGGGACATGGAGCTGTATAGCCGCTATTCGCGTTTAGTGACGGAGATAATAGCCGACAAGGCACCCGTGTATGAGAAGGCGAGCATTGACGAGCATTATGTGGATATTACCGGCATGGACAGGTTCTTCGGCTGCTATAAGTGGGCGCACGAGCTGAGGGAGACGATAATGCGGGAGTCCGGACTGCCTATCTCTTTCGGATTGTCGGTGAATAAGACAGTGTCTAAAATAGCCACCGATGAGGCTAAACCTAATGGCGAGATGCAGGTTCTTGATGTCCAGATACACCATTTCCTCGACCCTCTATCTATTGGCAAGATACCTATGGTGGGTGAGAAGACCTTCCGCCTGCTGCGCTATATGGGCGTAGGCACCATAGGCGAGTTCCGGCGTATGCCCGGCGAGGTCGTTGGCGACGCACTCGGCAAAAACGGTATGGAGATCTGGAAAAAGGCTAACGGGATAGACATCTCCCCAGTACGCCCCTACGATGAACAAAAGTCCCTTAGTAAAGAATATACCTTCGAAAATGATACCATAGATGTCGCACTAATGAAAGACGTGCTGGCGTCTATGGTTGAGAAACTCGCATTCGAAATGCGCAGTCAGAAGAAACTAACCGGCTGTGTCACAGTGAAAATACGTTACTCTGACTTCGATACCCACTCCATGCAACGACAGATTCAATATACCTCGTTCGACCATCTGCTGCTCGATACCGTATATGACATCTTCTCACACCTATATAATAGAAGGATGTTGGTCCGTCTTGTGGGCGTCAGGTTCAGCAGCCTCGTGGGCGGCTCACAACAACTTGACCTTTTCAATGATGATGCCGAGATGACAAGCCTCTATGGCGCAATAGACGGTATAAGGAAGAAATTTGGAGAAAACTCTATTCTTAAAGCAAGATGTATCTGAATGTCCACTCTTATTTTAGCCTCGGATATGGCACTATGCCTGTCGAGACAATAGCAGAGCGCGCCGCTGAACTGCATGCGGGCACAGTGGCACTCACGGATATTAATAATACTATGGGTGTCGTGGATCTCGTATCCGAATGCGCGAAACGTGGTGTGAAACCTGTCGCCGGCTGTGAGTTTAGAAACGGAGACGAACTGCTATATGTCGCCATCGCATTGAATAACAACGGATTCCGTGAGATAAACGAGACGCTTACAAAACATAATATATCTAAAACACCATATCCTAATAACGCCCCAAAATGGAATAACGTGGTGACTATATACCCAATGGGTAAAAAGGATGTAACGCAACTTTCTGATAATGAATATGTTGGTGTAAGACTCTCGCAGATAGGCCGCCTGCTGTCGTCTCCTTTGCTTAAACATACCGGGAAGATTCTGGCGTTGCAGCCGGTGACGTTCGCTGATGAGAACTCGTTCGCTGTGCATAGAACCCTTAGGGCTATTGATAAAAATATGCTCGTGTCAATGGTTGATGCCTGCGCAAATATGGACGAGATATTTGTCCCACCAGAACGGTTAAAAGCAGCGTTCTCCCTGTATCCTGATATAGTAAAAAACACAGAATCAATTCTGAACCAATGCTTTATCGATATTGATTTCAAAGAACCGAAAAATAAAAAGACATTTACAGATAGCGTCTATAACGATATGGAGCTGCTGCGGAAAATGGCCTTTGACGGTATGCTGCACCGCTACGGACGGAATAATAGAGAGGCTTATAGAAGGGTGGAGAAAGAACTTGAGATTATTGGGAAAATGCACTTCGCCTCTTATTTCCTTATCGCTGCCGATATTGTGCGCTATTCCATGTCACGCGGCTTCTATCATGTGGGAAGAGGGAGCGGAGCTAACAGCATAGTGGCTTATTGCCTGAATATCACCGATGTAGATCCTATCGAACTCGACCTTTACTTCGAACGCTTCCTGAACCCGAAACGCACCTCGCCTCCTGACTTCGATATAGACTACTCATGGAAAGACAGGGACGAGGTCATACAATATGTGTTCAGCCGCTATGGCAGAGAGAAGGTCGCACTTCTCGGAGCTACAATAACTTACCGTGACAGGTCTGTCATAAGGGAGGTGGGAAGGGTGCATGGGCTGCCCAAAAAAGAGATTGATGGATTGTGCCGCTTCCCGGAACGCTGCACCGAAAACAGCCTCGCACAATCGGTGGTCAACATGGCACGGCAAATAGTGGATTTCCCTAACACAAGGTCAGTCCATGCCGGCGGCATACTGATAACGGAAGACCCCATAACATGCTATTCCGCCCTCGACATGTCGCAAAAGGGATTCCTTGTGACACAATGGGATATGTATGTGGCAGAACGCCTGCGCGCCGACAAACTCGATATTCTGAGCCAAAGGGGTATCGGCCATATCAACGACACCGTGGAGATGGTCAGAAACTTGAAAAATGTTAATGTGGATATACACCGCGTGTCCGACTTCAAGAATGATGCAAAGGTGAAGTGCCTCTTGCGTGAGGCTGACACAATAGGGTGCTTCTATATTGAAAGCCCCGCCATGCGAGGACTGCTGCGTAAACTGAAATGCGATGACTATAAAGGACTTGTGGCAGCAAGCTCGATAATAAGGCCCGGAGTGGCAGGCTCTGGCATGATGCGTAAATACATACAACGCTTCCATGACCCTGACAACGTCAACTATCTGCACCCCAAACTGAAAGAGCTGCTGCATGAAACATACGGCGTGATGGTGTATCAGGAAGATGTGCTTAAGGTGTGCCATCATTTTGCCGGCCTTGACCTCTCTGATGCCGATGTGCTACGCCGTATGATGAGCCATAAGGGAAGAAATAAAGAAGATTTCAACAGGCTGAAGACGCGTTTCTTTGATAACTGTAAATCAAAACGTTATGACGCCGCCGTCACTGATGAGCTGTGGCGGCAGATAGAGTCGTTCGCCGGTTATTCGTTCTCTAAGGCGCATTCGGCATCGTATGCCGCCGAAAGCTTCCAGAGCCTCTACCTCAAGGCTTATTACCCACTGGAGTTCATGGTGGCGGTGATAAACAATTTCGGCGGGTTCTATTCCTCATGGCTGTATTTCAACGAGTTAAAAAAATGCGGCGGACTGCTCCACCTCCCATGCGTCAACACAAGCGAATATCTCACATCTCTAAAAAATAACACTGCCTACATAGGATTCGTGCATCTTCAAGGACTGGAAAACAGCCTCGCCCACGATATTGTTAAGGAAAGACACAGGTCAGGCCCTTATCTTGACATCTCCGACTTTATGCGACGACTGCACCCTAAAATAGAACAAGTGGCAATACTCGTGCGATGCGGCGCATTCTCGTTCACGGGATTGTCGAAAGCCTCACTGCTGTGGCGCGCCTTCTCTTGTAATGGAATGAAAAACAACGATTTGCGGAATGCCAACCATAATAATGCCCAATACGACGCTTTCGGCTCTTTTTACACTCCCCGTTATGAGATGCAACTGCCACAAGATATTATACAGCAGTCGCCACTCGAAGATGCCTATGACGAGCTCGAACTGCTCGGATTCCCCGTGTCACTCTCATGGTTCGATATGCTTAACACCCGCTTCAGAGGCGAGATACTCGCTAAAGATATGCTGATGAATGTGGGTGGACAATACCGCATGCTCGGACATCTCGTCTCCCCCAAATATGTCAGGACATCTAAAGGTGAACTGATGTGTCTTGCAAACTTTATTGATGCCTCAGGCGATATGTTTGATGCCGTGATATTTCCTAAAGTGCTGATACAATATCCGTTACAAGGGAACGGAACGTATCTTTTACTTGGAAAAGTGACGGAAGAATTCGGCCACCCTTCTATAGAAGTGTTGAAAATGGCGAAAATGGGAACAAAGGAAGATCCCCGCTCTACAGTTTAGATGTCAAATCCGGGAGCATCTACATTTAGCATGTTAAACAAGTCATCAAGCCCCATCTCGTCAAGTGTCTTCTGTATAAATGGCGCATGACCGTCTCCATCGTGCACATATCCGTCCTTATGTATCTCGTTCTTTAAGAAACTGTTGAGCCTCTCGAAAACATCATCGTCCAAGTCCCAGCAGTAATAATGGTCGCTGTCAGTGAAGAAATCGAAGATGTCCTTCCCGTGCTCACGACGTACCCCATGGAAATTGTCTGTGACTATGAATCGTGTCAAACCAAAAGGATATAAGTCGGTGATTAACTCACACTCGTCCTGTAACGATAATGAACATACCCCGTTGTCGTTAATCTTAAAATTGCCCCCTATCCTCGGACGATGCGTGGTGTTGTAATATTCTTCAGCCTTTAACGCATCAGAATCACTCGGAAAACGCATATAAAAATCGTAATATTTATGATCCATAGATAAATAAGCCCCTTCGGGAATTTAGTTTTACTTTTTAATGCAAAAATACTAAAATTCTATCCATGATTCAGAAAAAATTTATATTTTTACAACTCTAAAAAGTAATCTATCGGTATGAAAAACAAATTGTTGTTTCTGATATTGTTAACTCTTTTATTTACAAATAGTTATGCGGATATTGTGCCCGTTGGAAGAGCGAAGGCCGCCGGAGAGAAATTTATGAAAAATAGCACGGTTTTGAGAGATGTTGCGCAAAATGACATCACCCTCTCGCTTGTGCACACTTACTCTGACTCAAAAGGCTCTCCTTATTTATATGTGTTTAATGTTAATGATTTGGCCTTTGTCGTTGTCTCTGCCGAAGATAGGGTGAAGCCTGTTCTCGCATATTCTACCGAAGGCTCTTTCAGTAATGAGGACACGGCTCCTGCTTTTGACTTTACTATGAGATCGTATATCGATGAAATAGAGTATATTAGAAATAATGACGTGGCCCGTCTCGATGACATCCGTGATGAATGGACCAGAGTTGAGACATCCGGAATAGTGAAGGCTCAGCGCAACAAACGCAGCGTCCCTATGCTCCTTGAGACAAAATGGAACCAGAACTTCCCATACAATAGCCTGTGCCCTGAAGATGAAGAAGGTAGCGGCGGACATGTCTATGCCGGATGCGTCGCGACCGCAATGTCACAGGTGATGAAGTATTTCAACTACCCGGTGCAAGGTAACGGCTCTTTCTCCTATTACCCAACAGGATACGGATATAACTATCCGCAACAGACAGCAAACTTCGGTGAGACACTTTATAATTTCGAGCGTATGCCTATGAGCCTCGACTCTACAAGCACCGCCGAAGACATCTTCTATGTCGCCCAACTGCAATGGCATTGCGGCATTTCTGTAGAAATGATGTACAGCCCTAATGGCAGCGGCGCATATTCAGAAATGGTCCCCTACGCTGTGGCAGAGTATTTCCGATATAATCCTAATACCGAGATAGTTTATAAGGACTGGTATTATAACAGCAGCTGGATTCAACTTCTGAAATCACAACTCGATGATAATCACCCGATTTATTATGCTGGCTCGGACGTATATGGCGCAGGAGGACATGCTTTCGTGTGCGATGGTTATGACGAGAACGACTTCTTCCATTTCAACTGGGGCTGGGGCGGAAGAGATGACGCTTGGTGCGCAATAGGCGCCCTCAACACTACAAAATATGCGTTTAATAATAATAATAACATTACCGATGGATTCTATCCTGCTGATAATGAATACTATCTGCGCCCTAATAAAGTCACCGGCCTTACAATAGAGGAGTCACAAAGCCTTGACGCGGTGACACTTAGCTGGACAAACCCCGTCACTGATATCGGTGGGGGAGCGTTGGACGCCTTTGATAGCGTCATTATTAGACGCGACTTCACAAGAATTGCTGAGTTTTCAACATCTGCACCGGGTGAGACTTGCACCTTCGTTGACCAACTCCCTGAACCGGGCAATTATGAGTATTCTGTCTATGTCGTCAACCAATATGGTAATAGCATCCCTGTGTATCAAAGGATTATGGTTGGGCCTAAGTGCGACATGGTGTTTAATATGGCTGATGCCGGCGGCGATGGTTGGAAAGGCGCGTCAATATCAGTGGTGCGCAACGGCGTGCGTATCGCCATCATCTCAATGACCCAAGGCTCCGAGGAATCAAGAGTCGTCCCTCTGCTGGAAGGAGACCTCTCATTCTATTGGAATAAAGGCTGGTTCTCTGGCGATTTCTTCACCGACGACGAAATATCTTTCACTATCTCTGATGCTGATGAAAATATTCTCTATTCCTCCCAAGAAGTATTGGTGCCAGGAAAACTCTTCGATTATAATAATGATTGCTACGTGACATCCGTTGATGATGCTGCCCTCGCCACCGAAGCCTTCGCATTGTTCCCTAACCCTTCAAATGGCGTCGTCACTGCAAAGGCTATTGGATTGATAAACATTACGTTGTTTGATGTCATGGGTCAACAGATTATCTCTTTCAACACTGATAATGATGAGGTGTCAGTAGATGTCTCAGACCTGTGTAATGGTGTGTATTTCATTAGTATGAAAACAAATGATAGAACTCTTGTTAAGAAAATTTTAATTTCAAAATAACAAATTTTTTGATGATGAAAAAACTACTACTCGCCTTCGCTCTTGCATTATTTGCAGGACAGATTATAGCTTCTCCGGTAGATGTCATTACTGCAAAGTCTCTCGGAGTAAAGTTTTTAAAGACAAATGTTTTGTCTGCAAGGTCAATAACCGATGTTGAACTCGCTTATACTTTGAAAAGTGTAAACGATACACCTTATTTATATATATTCAATTACTCGGACGGATTCGTTATCGTTGCCGCTGACGACTGCGCCTATCCTATATTGGCGGTGTCGGATGAGGGAGCTTTAAATGCTGATGATATTCCAGAAGGCCTTGCTTACTATCTCAATCACTACGGGGAGCAGATTCAGTTCGCAGTTGATAATGGTCTCGTGGCTGACGAAGAGGTGTCAAAACAATGGGAACTCCTTCGTAATGAGGGTGTTACAAAGAAAGACCGTCTCGATAGAGCCGTCGCACCACTCCTTACCTCTACTTGGAATCAGGATTACCCATATAACCTGTACGCTCCTGCCTGCCAGAATAACGGCTATAATGGTGGCCACTGCTACTCAGGCTGTGTCGCAACATCAATGGCAACAGTAATGCATTTCTGGAAATATCCTGAACATGGCGTGGGCTCGTATTCATACGTCCACCCGACTTACGGTACCTTGTCCGCCGACTTCGAGAATGCCACATACGATTGGAATAATATGCCTAACTCGGTATCAACAAACAACGCCGCCGCACAGGCTATCTCATTGATACAGTATCATTGCGGAGTGTCAGTGGATATGGATTTCGCCTACGATGGCAGCGGCGCACAGACAAGCGATGTGGTCGATGCGGCTATCGAACATTTCAGATATGGCGCATGTACTAATATCAAAAGCCGTGACTCCTATACAAAATCAGACTGGGAGGACTTGCTGATAGCAAACTTTGATAAGGGATTCCCTATGGTGTATGCCGGAGTGTCCGGAACTGGCTCAAACGCAATGGGACACGCCTTCAACTGCGACGGCTATAACGACGCAAGACAGTTCCACTTCAACTGGGGATGGAGCGGCTCCGGTAACGGGTACTTCGAAATAGACGCACTGAACCTTCCTTCCTATCTCGGTGGCTATCATTTTAATAACTACCAAAGAGCTATCTTTGACATGATACCTGATTATCTCTATGATAAAATGGTTCCTCAAATTACTTCATTCCAGACTAATGTGGCTGATGCCATGACAAAAACATGTACCCTCTCTTGGACGGTGCCTTCAGAATCAGTGTCCGGCGCAGCCCTGACATCAATCCAGAAGATAGTTATCAGACGTAATAACGAGGTGATCAAGACTTTCGATAACCCTACCATTGGGGAGGATATGTCATTCAACGACGAAGTACAACAATACGGCAGCTACCTTTATTCAATCTCCGCATATAATGAGGATATCGAATGTGAAAGATTTTCTCAAGCCGCTATATTCGGACCTAACTGCACTTGGAAACTTGTTTGCACTACAACAAACTTCCAAGGATGGAACGGAGGCAAAATCCAGATGATTGGCGAAAACGGCGCGGTGTTTAGAGAGGTCACTATGACAAACTCAACCCCTCTGAGTGAGAAATTCCAAATTGCAGAAGGCGCCTTCTCTATGAAATGGTGCCCAGTTAACGATAACGTAACACTGTCTATCTCATTGAAAAACTCTGCTAACCAACAGGTATATAATTTCTCTGGTAACTCTTCTCAACTGAGCGGCACCATCTATTCCGGTACTAACGATTGCGACGGATGTACTCCTCCAACAAACCTTGTAGGCGAATATGTCTATCAAAATGGTGAGGATGGAGCTCTCCTCTCTTGGGACTGTGACTATGAGCCATCTAACTTTAAGGTCTATAGAAGCGAAGATGGCGATGAGTTTGTAGAGATAGCAAAGATTGATAACACCTCTCACGAGTATTTTGACGCTGTGGGCAACGGCACCTATTATTATAAGGTGACCGCTTATAGCTCTGCCTGCGAATCAACCCCTGCATCGGTGCCAGACGGACAAGCTGACTTTGTTGTCGTTGAGGTTCTTGCCGTTAGCGAAAACTCAATAGACGCCCATATCTATCCTAACCCAACAGATGGCATGGTGAACATCTTGGCTCAAGAGATGTCTCTCGTCAGAGTGTTTAATACTGTGGGACAAAAGATTCTTGAGGTTAAAGCAGAGGATAATCGCTGCACCATAGATTTCAAGAACTTTAATAACGGAATATATCTCGTTGAGATTCAATCATCTAAAGGTGTTTCTGTACAAAAAGTAACTGTGAAATAGTAAATAATATTTATTAATAATTAACAAAATTAACTTAAAAAAATGAAAAAACTCTTCTTGTTAGTAGTTGTCGTACTTCTTGGGTTTGGTTCATTGTTTGCCAATCCTGTTGATGTTAATACGGCAAAGTCCTTAGGACTAAAGTTTGTTCAAGCAAATTTTGAGCAGACAAGAGATTTAGGTATGCAGTTGGTTTACACTGTTAAATCAGATAACGGTGACGACTGTTTGTATGTGTTCAATGTAGGAAGTAACGGATTTATAATGTTATCTGCTACTGATAATGTACGTCCTGTACTTGCTTATTCCGAAGAGAGTTTGTTTGATGCAAGCAATCCATATAATGGAGTGAACTTTATGCTTGAGACTTATAAAGGAAGTATCAGCTATGCCATCGAGAACAATATTCCTTCAACACCTGAGGTTCAGGCTCAATGGAAATCTCTTGAAAACTGTGGTAACCTTTCTTCAAAGAGAGGCTCAAAGGTTGGACCTATCAGCGATTTGAAATGGAATCAGGATAGCCCATATAACCTGTATGCACCGGAAATCGCTGATGGTCCTGGCGGTCGCTGCTATGCCGGCTGTGTGGCAACAGCTATCTCAATGGTGATGCACGTCCATAAAGAGCCATTGAAGGGAACAGGCTCACATTCTTATGTCTCAAGAACCCACCATTACAACCTCACAGTGAATTTCGCCAACGCCACATACGACTGGGATAATATGCCAAACACCTTGGGTGGTGCTTCTCAGACTGAGATTGAGGCCGTGGCTCTCCTTATGTATCACTGCGGTGTCGCTGTTGATATGGACTTCGGTGGCTCTGCCGATGGCGGTAGCGGTGCTTACTCTGACGACGTCCCAAGCCGTATGTCACAATACTTTGGCTATGGATACTGCTCAAAGAAAAGCAGAGCTACATACACCCTCTCTAACTGGAACTCAATGCTGAAGGCTGAGTTCGACCTCGGCCGCCCTGTTTATTACTCAGGACAGAGCGAGGACGGCGGCCACGCTTTCATGTGCGACGGTTATGACGAGGACGACTTTATGCACTTCAACTTCGGCTGGAGCGGCTCAGATAATGGCTGGTATGCTGTTGACGCTATCGACTTTAACCGTAACTCTGCCGCTATCTTCAACTTCGTTCCTTCTTCAGTTTATGAAGGTACAGTAAAAGCCCCTGAGAACCTCTCTGTTGTAAAGACAAGCGAGACATCTCAAGAAGCTAATATAAGCTGGAAAAACCCTGTAAAAACAATGAACAACCAGCAGGTCTCTTCATTAGACCAAATCGTCCTTACAAGAGACGGCGTCGTCATCGCTACTTTCGACAACGCTACTCCGGGTGCCGACATGTCATACGTTGACACTGAAGTTCCTTGCTTCAGCACATTCGAATATAAGGTCTATGCTGTCAATGGTGGCGTAAAAGGCGTCTCAGCAGCCGCTTCTGAGTCTTTCGGTCCTACATGCGAATGGAAAATCGTCGCCACATCAAACAACATGTCTGGCTGGAAAGGTGGACGCGTCGTGGCTTACGACGGTGCTGGCCGTGAACTCGCCTCTGTCACAATGACAAGCAATAACCCTACTTCTTTCCCTGTTGATGTCACCCTCGGAAGAGTGTGGTTCGAATGGAAACAGTCATCTGATGAAATAACAAGCATGTCATTCAAGATCAAAGACGCCTCTGGCTCAACGGTTTATGAATACTCTGGCTCAACAAACGATATCCCAAGCGGTGTCCTCTACTCAGGTAATAACGGCTGCGGCAATAATACCCAGTGCGATACTCCTTCCGATTTATACGCTACTCAAGACGGCGATAATATCGTCCTTTCTTGGACAGGCGTAGCAAACCCTGCTTACGGTTATAATATCTATCGCGACGGCGTCCTTTTCAAACTCTCTTCTTCAAACGAGTTCGTTGATGAAGCCCCAGCAGTCGGTGGACACTGCTATCAGGTGTGCGTGCTCTGTGACGGTGGCGAATCTGCCTTCTCTAACGAGGCTTGCGCTAACGCTGGCGAAGGCTGCGAATCCGGCTCTAACTTGTGGTATGAACTTCAGTCAAATATGAAACCTATTATCACTTGGAACGCCCCAGCTAACACAGAAGGCCTTAGCGGTTATTATGTCTATAGAAAAGTTAATGACGGCGAATATGAACGTATTAAGATTGTCGCCGCTAATAAAACTGAATATAAAGAGACTAAGACTCTTGAATATGACAACTGGTACACTTACAAAGTGATGGCTTATTATCAGGATATTGACTGCTTCGCCGCTCCTATTAAAGCAATGTATGGCAACCAATATTGTGTTTCTGTTTACTACTCAGTTGATGGCGTTGATGAAACAGCTTCAAATAACGTAAGTATCTATCCTAACCCTGCTAAAGATGTCTTGTCAATCAATGCTGATAACCTTAGCAGCATCATGATTTACAATTCTATAGGCCAGAAAGTTTTGGATATGGTTGTCGATACTAACGAGACAACACTGGATATCACTAACTTAGAATCCGGAATTTACTTCGTCCGCCTTATCGCTGATGGTCGTGAGGTAACTCAGAAAGTATCTATCGTAAGATAATCTCTGTGGTGTGATTATCACACTCGCTTATAATAATATAGCCTGTGTCAATTCTTGGCACAGGCTTTTTTCCTTCTTCCTATCCTACCATTAATGCCAATCGACTTACATCTGTCCTTTGTGTTCATTCTCAGAACAAATCCTAAAAACAAAATAGAAATGTCTAACTTGCTGATAAGCAGAGTTGTAGAATACAATGTTTCGGGAACTATACCACATTTCATCTATCAATATAAACAAAGTCTGAGCCCGAAGATAGGGTCCAGACTATATTTGTTAATGATTATTGATAATAATCTCAGATTATTTCCGTTCCCATGTTTCAAATCTGTATTCGAAGTCGGTTTGAGGGTCATTGTCGATGACGTTTAATTCTGTCAGTTCCCATTCGTTAAAATTGATGATAGGGAAGAAGGTGTCGGCTTCAAAACTTTTGTCAATCCTTGTAAGATACAGTTTGTTGACAATAGGGAGGAATTGTTCGTAAATCATTCCGCCGCCCATGATGATGACTTCGGGTTCGTTTTTTACAAGACTCATAGCGTCGTTGATTGAGTGTGCGCATTCGAATCCATCGGGAGGGGTTTGAAGTCTTGAAGAGATGATGATATTTCGTCTGTTTGGCAGTGCCTTTTGCCCCGGCAGCGACAGATAGGTGTTGTAACCCATCAGCACACATTTGCCTACGGTCAGGGCTTTGAAATGCTTGAGGTCGTTGGAGATGTGCCAAATCAGGTCACCGTCCTTGCCGATAGCCCTGTTCTTTGCTAATGCTACTATTATAGAAAGAGTCTGTTCCATATTATACTGATACCTCTGCTTTTATTGAATCGTAAGGGTTATAATTTTCCAAGGTGAAGTCCTCGTATTTGAATGCGAAAATGTCTTTTACCTCGCGGTTTAACCTCATTGTAGGAAGTTGGCGCGGTTGTCGTGACAGCTGTAGTTTTACTTGTTCGATGTGGTTGTTATAGATATGCACATCGCCGAAGGTATGAACGAAGTCGCCGGCTTCCAACCCGCACACTTGTGCCATCATCATTGTCAGTAGTGAGTAAGATGCTATGTTAAAAGGAACGCCGAGGAATACGTCTGCGGAGCGTTGATATAGCTGGCATGAGAGTCTGCCGTTGGCAACATAGAACTGGAAGAATGCGTGGCAGGGTGGGAGAGAAGCCTTGCCGGCAGCGATGTTCTTTGAAAAGTCTTTCTCTTTCTCATCAGGTAAAACGCTTGGATTCCATGCGGTTACGATATGACGGCGGCTGTTTGGGTTATTCTTTATGCTCTCAACCACATCACGTATCTGGTCGATGCCGTCGTTGTTCCAGTTTCGCCACTGTGCACCATAAACCGGTCCGAGGTCACCGTCTTCATTGGCCCACTCGTCCCAGATGCTCACCTTATTATTATTAAGGTATCTGATATTTGTGTCCCCGTTTATCATCCATAACAACTCATAGATGATTGATTTCAGGTGGACTTTCTTCGTTGTCACGAGAGGGAAGCCTTCGGAAAGATTGAACCTCATCTGATGCCCGAAAACACTGATTGTCCCCGTTCCGGTGCGGTCGCCTTTTTGAACACCCTCGTCAAGGATTCTTTGTAACAAGTCGAGATACTGCCTCATACTATTCTTCTGGATTGTGTCTGTACTTGAATACGATGGCGAACACTATGGCGACAACTAAAGCGTAGGCTGCGAAAACGAACCAAGCCTGCTGCCAGCCTTGAGCAACGACTTCGGGCGAGGTGCCTGATGGAAGGTTATAAACGAAATGATTTACAACGGCTTGAGCACCTAATGTTCCTATCGTTGCACCTATGCCGTTGGTCATAAGGAAGAAAAGACCTTGGGCAGATGAGCGTGTGCTCGCACTTGTCTCTTTGTCAACGAAAAGAGAACCGCTGATGTTGAAGAAGTCAAACGCTACGCCATAGACAATACATGACAAGACGAAGAGCCACACACCGTTGCCGGGATTTCCAAGACCGAAGAAACCGAAACGAAGAACCCATGCGAACATTGCTATAAGCATCACTTTCTTGATTCCGAACCTCTTTAAGAAGAAGGGAATCAATAAGATACATAATGTCTCCGATACTTGTGATAGTGAGATGAGGATGTTGGCGTGTTCAACACCGAAGGTGCCGGCATATTTTTCTATCTCTCCGAAACTTGTTATGAAAGGGTTGGCGAATCCGTTGGTTATCTGTAATGAGACGCCGAGAAGCATTGAGAAGATGAAGAAGTATGCCATTCTTTTATCTTTGAACAAGGCAAAGGCGCGAAGACCGAGCTTGTCAACAAACGACTGTGATTTGGATGTGTCGATAGGGCATTTGGGTAGCGTCAGGGAATAAAGGCCGAGGACGATGCCTATCCCACCACTTACTGCGAACTGCGCTGCTGAAGGTTGGAACTTGAGTAAGTCAACGACCCACATGGTGCAGATGAAGCCTATTGTTCCGAAGACCCTGATAGGCGGGAATGCTTTTATGGTGTCAAGTCCTGCCTTTTCTAATGCGTTATAAGCCACTGAGTTAGATAATGCAAGTGTTGGCATGTAGAACGCTACACCTATTGTATATAAGCTGAATAAAGGTGTAAACTGAACATTATCGCCGGCATTAATCCCATAATAAGCGGCGGAAATCATTGCGACACCTGAAATCAAGTGGCAGAGACTCAAACACTTCTGCGCTTGAATCCATCTGTCTGCAATGATGCCAATAAGTGCGGGCATGAATATCGAAACAATACCTTGGATTGAGTAAAAAACACCTATGTGTGATGACAGACCATGTTTGGCAAGATAAGTGCCCATACATGTCAGATACGCTCCCCAAACAGCAAACTGCAGGAAGTTCATGACGATAAGACGTGATTTTATGTTATTCATTTCTAAAAATTATTGAATTATTTGTTTTTACGTTTGTTTATCTCTTCATTGATCTTTGATGCTATCTCGTACTCCTCTTTATCTATGGCTTCTCTCAAAAGTTGCTTCAGAGTGTTGTCGTCGAGCCTCTCGTACTTGTCTTTTTCGGGATAAATAATCTCATCTTCCTCCTCTTCCTCTTGTGTGTCGATGTCATTAATGTCGATGCCTGCTTCTTCAAGGACGCCGGAGTTGGTGAGAATAGGGCATTTGAATCTGACGGCTAATGCCACGGCGTCCGACGGCCTTGCATCTATTATGCTTTCTTCGCCTTCTTTGACACATACTATCTGCGAGAAAAATATGCCTTCTTTAAAGGCGTTGATTATCACATGCTTGATTGTTATCCCGTAGTTTTTTGCGAATGAAAACATTAGGTCGTGGGTCAAAGGACGCCTGCTCTCATGTCCTTCAATGGCTGCCGCAATGGAGTTAGCCTCCAAACCACCTATTATTATAGGCAGCTTGAGGTCCGATTCCTTGCACCCTAATATAAGCGCGTAAGCCCCACTTTGAGAGTAGGAATACGATAACCCGACTACTTCAAGTAAAATCTTATTCATTCTACAAAAATACGTAGATTCTTTGGAATCACGACCGCAAAATTAATTTTTATTTTATTAAATTTTTTCTTTGTTAGAAACAAAAAATATTTAGAAATTTGCAAATTGAAAATGTACGAAAGAAGATTTTCAAACTACAATAATTATTAACTAAATTTAACTTATGAATTGGATTATTTATTTGGTTCTCGCAGCGTCGGTATTAGCTTTGGGATTCGCTTATTTCTTCTATAAGAGGATGCTCAAAGAGGACGAGGGAACAGACTTGATGAAGAAAATTGCATTGCATGTCAGAAAAGGTGCTATGGCTTACTTGAAACAGCAGTACAAGGTTGTGATTATTGTTTTCATTATCTTGGCTGTCATTTTTGGTGTGATGTCGTTCTTTGACTTACAGAATGGCTGGGTGTGGTTCGCCTTCTTAACGGGTGGCTTCTTCTCTGGGCTTGCAGGTTTCTTTGGAATGAAGACTGCTACTTACGCATCGGCACGTACAGCAAATGCGGCCCGTAGGTCATTAAATAACGGTTTGCAGGTGGCATTCCGTTCAGGGGCCGTCATGGGCTTAGTCGTTGTGGGCCTTGCACTTCTCGACATCAGCCTTTGGTTCCTTGTACTTGACCATTTTGTTGGTGAGGATCATCACCTTGTGGTAATCACAACCACAATGTTGACCTTTGGAATGGGTGCCTCAACACAGGCTTTGTTCGCTCGTGTCGGTGGCGGTATTTATACAAAGGCCGCTGACGTTGGTGCAGACCTCGTTGGAAAGACCGAGTTCAACATTCCGGAGGACGACCCTCGCAACCCTGCTACTATCGCTGATAATGTCGGTGACAACGTTGGCGATGTCGCCGGTATGGGTGCCGACCTTTATGAGTCATACGCCGGCTCTATACTCGCTACCGCTGCCCTCGGCGCAGCAGCCTTCGCTGGCGGTTGCTATGATATGCAGCTCAAGGCGGTGTTCGCACCTATGCTTATCGCCGCTGTGGGCGTGCTGCTTTCCCTCATTGGTATCTTTATGGTGAAGACAAAAGAAGACGCCGGCATGAAACAGCTCCTTGGCGCATTGTCACGCGGCACCAACACCTCATCTGTGCTTATCGCTATAGCAACGTTCGTCATCTTATGGGCTCTCGACCTCGAAAACTGGGTCGGAATATCTTTCTCCGTAGTAGTTGGTCTGCTCGCCGGTGTCATCATCGGAAAATTCACAGAATATTATACTTCCCAATCGTATAAACCTACACAAAAGGTCGCTGAAAGCTCACAGACCGGTCCCGCAACAGTCATTATCTCTGGTCTCGGTCTCGGTATGATTTCAACAGCGGTTCCTGTCATCACCATTGGTTGCGCCATCATTCTCGCCTACCTCTGTGCTATAGGCTTCGATGTCGCTAACTTCTTTACAGCAGCCAACCTCTCAACAGGTCTTTATGGTATTGGTATCGCCGCTGTCGGTATGCTCTCGACACTCGGCATCACCCTTGCTACTGATGCTTACGGCCCTATCGCTGACAACGCCGGCGGTAACGCCGAAATGAGCGGCCTCGGTGAGGAAGTACGTAAACGTACCGACGCCCTCGATGCTCTCGGAAACACCACAGCAGCAACAGGTAAGGGATTCGCTATAGGCTCTGCCGCCCTTACTGCCCTCGCACTCCTCGCCTCATATATTGAGGAAATAAAGATTGCCCTCGTGCGTATCGGACAGTCAACACTCGATCTTGGCAACGGAATAACCGTTGAGACAGCAAAAGCATCCTTGATTGACTTCATGGAATATTATCAGGTTAACTTGATGAACCCTAAAGTCCTTATCGGCATCTTCATCGGTGCAATGATGGCCTTCCTGTTCTGCGGACTGACAATGAATGCTGTGGGTCGCGCAGCACAGAAGATGGTGGAGGAAGTACGTCGCCAGTTTACTGAAATAAAAGGTATCCTTGAAGGTAAGGCTGAACCTGAATACGCACGCTGCGTTGAGATTTCAACTAAAGGCGCACAACAAGAAATGTTATTCCCTTCAATACTCGCTATCGTCGCTCCTGTGGTAGTAGGTCTCTTGTTCGGCCCTGCCGGAGTGCTCGGCCTGCTTATCGGCGGCCTCTCATGCGGCTTCGTCCTCGCTGTATTTATGGCTAACGCCGGCGGCGCATGGGATAATGCTAAGAAATATGTTGAAGAAGGTAACTTCGGTGGCAAAGGCTCTGCTAACCATAAGGCTACCGTTGTGGGCGACACCGTCGGTGACCCATTCAAAGATACATCAGGCCCTTCATTGAATATCTTGATTAAACTTATGAGCATGGTGTCAATCGTAATGGCTGGTCTTACAGTGGCTTTCAATGTTATTTAACGCATAGTTTTATATTGTAAGATGGGTCTGGTTCACCAGGCCCATTTTTTTTAACCGATGATCTTCCTACTTGTTATTTCAAATGTTGCTCCACGCTATATTGAGAAGTGTATTATCTGTTGATAATCAATGTAAGATATTGGTCGTTTGGCGCAAGCTACTAATTCATTCTAAATGATGAGATTATTAGGCAACTTCAATCACTCTAACATCTCTCATACCTTATTATATATGTCTTTCTGATTTTATTCTTGAAACATCCTGTCTTTCCTTGTCCTTAATAATCAATAAGATAGTTGAGTTGTCAAATTTTATTGTTGTATATTTTGTGATTTTTTTTCTTGAATGTAAAAAATAAATTACTACTTTTGCCTTTTATTATCGTATTAACTTAAATAAGGAGATATGGAAATTAAGAGAGTTTTTGACTTACTGCCGCATTATAAGGAGAAGTTTCCAGAGCAGAAGGTTGCCTTGGCAGGAAAGCAGAACGGGAAATGGAGAGAATATAGTATTGATGAGTACTTCGAACTAACTAATAACCTCAGTGGCGCATTGATAGAACTTGGTGTCAATGTGCAGGATAAAGTGGCCGTCATCTGTGGTAACCGTCCGGAATGGAATATTCTCGACATGGCAATCACTCAGATAGGTGCGGTGATGGTCCCTATTTACCCAACAATAAGTGAGGCCGATTATAAGTTTATCCTGAATAATTGCGAGGCGGGTGTTTGTTTTCTCGAAGGCAATGCCGTCATGAATAAAATTGAGTCAATAAGACCTGATACTCCATTACTTAAAGAAATCTTCACTTTTGTTGATAGAGGAAAATATCCATATTTTGACAATCTTATTGAATTAGGAAGGGAACATCCTCATACCGAGGAGATAGAAAAGAGAAAGGCTGAGGTTGACGAGATGTCGTGCGCCACAATTATTTACACTTCCGGCACTACCGGCGTTCCTAAAGGTGTCATGCTCTCACATCATAACCTCATGAGCCAATTCAAGGGATTCTATCATGTGGCTGCAAAATGGTCGAACAAGGCTCTCAGCTTCCTCCCAATGTGCCACGCTTACGAACGTGCCCTTATTTATATGTATCATTATCTCGGAATGTCAATATATTATGCGGAGAGTGTCGCGACAATAGCGGAGAACATGGCCGATATCCATCCTACAATGATGTGCGCCGTGCCTCGTGTGCTTGAGAAATTCTACGATAAAATATATGATTCCGGTCGTAATATGAAGGGAATCAGCAAGGCGATATTCTATTGGGCTATGCGCCTCTCTGAAAAATATGAGATAAATGGTCGCTCAATGTGGTATAACCTGAAACTGAAAGTTGCTGACAAACTTGTGTATAGCAAGATACGTAAGAAGATTGGCGCAGACAATTTTGATGTCATAGTGTCGGGAGCCGCCGCTATTCATAAGAAAATCAACAGGTTCTTCTGCGCAATGGGAATCACCATTATTGAAGGCTACGGCCTTACAGAGACTTCTCCCGTTATCGCCGTAAGCACACGTGACAACAAATATTGCCGCGAAATAGGCTATGTCGGCCTCCCTCTCCCCGGCGTGGAGGTGAGGATTACTGAAGAAAATGAGATTGTTTGCCGCGGTCATAACGTTATGATGGGCTACTATAAACAACCAGAACTGACTGCCGAAGTGATTGACAAGGACGGCTGGTTCCATACCGGTGACCTCGGCCGCTTCAACGAACATGGTCTGCTCGCTATCACAGGCCGTATGAAAAACCTCTTCAAGACCTCATTCGGAAAATACGTTAACCCTGACGTTATCGAAGCGAAATTCCAAGTGTCTGGATTTATTGAGAATATCATCGTTATTGGTGAAAACCAGAAGTTCCCGGCAGCTATCATTCGCCCTGACTTCGCCTTCCTTAGAACTTGGTGCAAAAAACACGAAATACCTTATACCACCGATGCTGAAATGATTCATAATGAACAGGTGCACCAACGCTATAGTAAAGAGGTGAAGAAACTGAACGTTGACCTCGGTGAAGTTGAGAAGATTAAACGCTTCGAACTGGTGTCTGACGAATGGAATATCGGCAATGGAATGCTTACTCCTACACTCAAGGTTAAGAGAAACGTCGTTATGAAACATTATGCTGACTTGATTGAGAAGATTTTCAGTTAGTTGTCACTTTATAATCATCACTATAACACTCTGGTACCCAATGTAGTGCCAGGGTGTTTTTTTTGTCTGTGTGAATATTAATTGTATTTTATCTCTGATAATCAGACGTGTGAGAAGTGAAATCTTCGTGACAAGCCTACTATATGAAATTCCTTTGGTGTCGGGAAGCGATTCGGCGAACTACCCAACCCTTTTTCCTACCCGCCTCATCGCCCGTCGCTCACTGCTCATTTCAATCCTCAGCTTAATACAGAAGGTATCCCGCCACACCAGATGCTAATATCATAAGAATTGGGTTAACCTTTAAAAAGAATATCGCGATGAATGTTACAGCACATATTATCACGCTGAAATTGTTCTGATGAAGACCGAAATCGCTGAAATTGCTGCCGTTCATCATCTGTAATGCCGCAACCAGAATTAGTCCTCCAATTATTGGGCGCATCATTGATAATGTGGTGCTTATGATTTTGTTTTCTTTGTTTTTAAAGATGTATTTCAGTACAAAGAAGAGCAGTATCAGTGAGGGAAGGACGATGGAGAACGTCGCTATCAGAGAGCCGGCAAAGCCCGCCACGGTGTAACCTGCGTATGTCGCAACATTGATGGAGATGGGGCCAGGCGTCATCTGTGAGATAGCAACCATGTCGGCAAACTCCTGTGACGTCATCCATTGATAATGGTCAACAACCTCGAACTGAAACATAGATAACATGGCATAACCACCGCCGAAACCAAAGAGTCCAATCTTCAAAAAGACCCAAAATAATTGAAGGTATATCATCTGCTATGGCTTTTTTTTCGTTGTTGATAATAAGCTGTACCTACACACGCCACTAATGACAGCATTATTATGTACACGGGTGATGCGTTGAATAACAATGAGATAAGCACGGTAAGCAATGGAATGGCTATTGTTTTGTGTGTCAGTTTGGAGTTTTTCAGCATTTTTATTGAAGGAGATAATATCAGTGCAACGACGCAGGGGCGAATGCCTTTGAAGACGCGCTCTACCACCGGGTTGCTCTTGTAGTCAAGGAAGAAAGCCGCGATGAGTAGTATTATTACAAAAGAGGGAATCACCGCTCCGAGGCATGCTGCCGCCGCTCCTTGCACGCCCTTAATCTTGTAACCGGTGTAAAGGGCGGTGTTTACAGCAAATACTCCCGGCAGCATCTGTACTACCGTTATCATGTCCCAAAACTCATCTTTGTTAATCCATCGCCTTTTGTTCACTACAGCACTCTCAATCATGTCGAGCATCGCATACCCTCCTCCAAGGGTGAAAGCCCCGATTCTCATAAAGGTGAAGAATAGTTGTATCGTCGTTTTCATGCTGCAAAAATAGTGTTTTATACGATATGAAAATTATTCCTTTCCCAATTGAACAATTTTTTGTTTTTTATGTTTAATTTTGTGTCATATTAAAACAGTTCTTGACAATGGTCAAAGTGCTTCTTTTCGATAACGATCGGTTACGCTCTGTCGTTCTCAAGAAAGACCTTGAGGTGTGTGGCTTTAAGGTCGCTATTTGTCATGACGGTACCGATGCGTTGAACATAATAGTGAAAAATACGCCTGACGTCATCTTGGCTGAATTTGAGCTGCCTGTCAGGAACGGATTCGAGATAGTGTCGGATATCAGAAGGTTTAATATTAACACCCCGGTGCTTCTGCTATCTTCCAATAACAGTGTTGATGAGGCGGTGATTAGTTTCGACGCCGGTGCTGATGACTATATCCGCAAACCTATAGAGCTGCGCGAGCTGTTAGCGAGGATAAACTATAACCTTCCTAAAATCAAGCGTGTTGACTCGAAAATCGATGCCGACGCCGTCATGGTTGTCAACGGGGTGAAATTCGACTTCCTCTCAAACGTGATAATACAAGATGACAACTGCTGCCAAATATCAAAGATGCAGGCCTCGATAATAAGGCTACTCTTAGAGAACAAGGGCGAGATAGTCTCCTTCGAAACTATCCTCAATTCTTGTTTCAACAACAGCTCCCGCGACTATTTCAATGCGATGAATTCCCTTAAAGTGGTGATAAGCAGGCTGCGACGTAACCTTTACGACACTGCTATCACATCACTAAGGATAGAGACCTACCGCAAAAGAGGTATTTGCCTTTATATTTAGCCTTTCGCCCCCTTTCTCTTTTCTCCTGCCAACACCTTGAAAAAGAGCTGCTTATTTTGTTTGTTCTTCGATTTTATATCGAAAAAAATTATATCTTTGCAAACTAAAAATCTCCTCATGAAAAAATGTAGAATCACCGTGGTGCGTAAGGCATGTTATCTTGATTTGATTGAAAAATATGAGAATAATATTGAGCATCAATGCGAAATATGCGATGGTCAAGTCTTCATTGCTAATGGATGGCGGAAGCCGGAAGGGCTGTGTGACAGCGCATGGGAGACGATGTCGCCTTTCGTGATGACCCTCGCACATGGTGGCAGCAATATTTATGACGGCTGGATGAAGAACGAGAAGTCGGCACTCATCTCCTGTAACGACGGCTTTCGTCCCGTGAGTTTCTTGATCGAGGCATTGGAGGAGGACGCGGAATGAACTACCTGTCGGTTGAAAACCTCTCAAAAGCGTTTAGCGACAAGCTGTTGTTTGAGAACCTTTCTTTCGGAATAGAGAAGGGTGACAAGACGGCTCTTATCGCTGAAAACGGTACTGGTAAAACCACCTTGATGCGTATCCTCGTCGGCAAGGAGGAAGCTGACGGTGGAAAGGTGGTGTTTAACGGCAATGTGCGTGTCGGCTATCTTGAACAGCTGCCGACGTTCGACCCGGATTGTACTATCGGAGATGTTGTTGCTGAAGGACATACAGACATTATGCGCGTGATAAGGAGATATGAGGACTCTCTCGTCAACAGGGTGAATCTTGAGGAGGCTATGGCCGAGATGGACGCTAATCAGGCTTGGGACTACGAGATGCGTTTGAAACAGCTGCTCTCTACCTTCGAGATTAACGACCTCTCCCAGAAAATAGGCACCTTGTCGGGCGGACAGGTGAAACGTCTTGCCCTCGCCCTCGTCCTTCTTGACAACCCCGACATACTCTTCCTCGATGAGCCTACCAACCACCTCGATATGCAGATGGTGGAATGGCTTGAAGACTATCTCTCACAATCGAACGTGACACTCTTCATGGTCACTCACGACCGATATTTCCTTGATAGAGTGTGTAATAAGATTCTTGAGATGTATCATGGCGTGGTATATACTCATAAGGGTAACTTCGATTATTACGTGCGTAAAAGCCGCGAACGTGAGGAGAACAAACGTATAGCCGCCGAAAAAGCCGGGCAGATGGTCAAACGTGAGCTTGAATGGATTCGCGCAACACCACAGGCTCGTACAGGAAAATCCCGCGCACGTATCGACGCCTTCTTCGACCTGAAAGAAAAAGCCAAGATGATTCGCGATAATAAGGAGATACAGTTCGGCCTCGATATGCAACGCCTCGGCGGTAAGATTCTGGAGATGAAAGCCGTCTCTAAACGTTTTGACGACCAAGTGGTGCTTAATGACTTCGACTATGTCTTTAAAAAAGGTGAGAGAATAGGCATTATAGGAAAGAACGGCGTCGGCAAATCCACCTTCCTTAACATGATTACCGGCAGCGTCGCTCCCGACTCCGGCACCATCGTCACAGGCGAGACAGTGGTGTATGGTTATTACCACCAGTCGGGTATTGTCTTTGACGAGAACAAGTCGGTGCTCGACACCGTCCGCGAAATAGCAGAGGTGATACACTACGGCAAGGATTTGGTATATACCGCCGATAAACTCCTCGCACATTTCATGTTCCCTTACTCCATGCACCGCCAACCCGTCGCACTGCTCAGCGGTGGAGAAAAACGCCGCCTCTATCTGCTGACGATTCTTATTAAGAACCCTAACTTCCTCATTCTCGACGAACCTACTAACGACCTCGATATCCTTACCTTACAGAAAATCGAGGACTTCCTAAAAAGTTATAAGGGCTGCCTTATCGTGGTGTCGCATGACAGGTTCTTCCTCGACCAGACCGTTGACCAACTGTTTGTCTTTGAAGGTGATGGCTCGGTGAAGGGCTTCATGGGTAACTATTCCCAATATCATGAATGGCTCGAAGATAAAAATAAAGAACAGCATAAACAACAGATAGCAGAGAAATCTGACCCAAGAGAAAACCGCCCGCGCGCATCGGAAAGAAAGAAAAAACGCTCATTCGCAGAACAAAAAGAATATGAACAACTGTCTGTTGATATCCAATGCCTTGAGAATGAAAAATTAGAACTCGCCTCCCGATTAGAAAACCTATCGGATTATGTGGAGATTGATAAAATAGGCAAACGTCTGAACGAGATTAACGCTCTCCTCGATGAAAAAGAAATGCGCTGGCTTGAACTTGATGAGATATGAGACTCATCTTTTGAATTTTTTATTGTATTGATAATGAATAGTATAAATGATTGAAATATGGAAGAATTACAGATTTTCTTAAAGACAGTGAATGAAAAAGGATGCCTCTGGCTCCTTGAGGCAAAACCCGGACTTTTCGCAATGTTAGAAGACGGCGGCGGCAATTCCTATATCCCCGTGTGGGAATGCGAGGAAAACGCTATGTCTAATATCGGCGGCGACTGGGAATCGTATAACGTCACTACTATGGACCTCGCAGAGTTTATTAACTGGACACGTGAACTCGATACCGACGAGATAGGTATTGCAATATCAGCTGGCGCAGAAGGCTCCGTGTTCCCTATCCCAGCAAAAATAATGCGCCAAATGCTTGGTGCTCAAGATGTCTCTGACAAAGAACTCGTGGGAGAGGAATTCTATGACGAGGATTGGGCAGAACCTATGCCCGAAGAATGGTATGATGACGATGATGACTAATCCTATTCTCTGATGAAATGAAACCCTTTTTTCTTTTCATTGCTGTCTTACTGCCACTTCTGTCTTACTCCCAATCGGTTAGGAAAACAGTGGAGGGATTAGTAAACGATACGACTTATTTCTACGGACAAGGCATGGTATGCGACTCTTACGACGCCGCAATGAACGACGCCTTGGATAAACTTTATTCTAATGTTGCATGTAATATTAACTCTTCCGTGATTCTGCCTCCGGAAAGTGCAGATAACCAACTGCTTAAGGTCGTATCTACTTTCGATAACGAGATTAACGAAGCCATCAGGCCTTTTACTATCATCGAAGATGACGATAAAGAGGAATACCAGTATTTCTTGTATATGAAACGCTCTGATTTCCGCGAAATGTGTAATAACAGGTCTGATGATATTAAAAGATATATCTCAAAAGGCTTGAAAATGGAAGATGAGGGTTGCTTAGAAGACGCTCTGAAGTCGTATTATTGGGCCCTTGTGCTTTGTTATGCTCATCCTCAAGGAAGAAAAATTCAGTTTCTTGTCGATGACCAAAATGTTGATTATGAATGGATTATTGATAGAATAGATGGGCAAGACGGTATCTTGAGGTCTTTTAACTTCTTGGTTCCTAAAACTAATGCTGTTGAAACCGATGGGGAAATTTCTGTCTTGCAATTGTTCGTTACCACAAAGGAAGGATCAAAGGTGAATAACCTTAGCTGTGACTGCCATAACGGCACAAGATTCGTCCCAAACACTGTTAGAGATGGAAGACTGTTCGTCCAATTGGTGGATAACTCTGTGAGAAATGTCAAGATAAAGGTGAACTATTCTTTTGCTGATGACGCAAAGAAGATGAACCCGTCCGTCTTTAAGGCAATGGAGACAATAAAAATGCCCCGCTTCTCTAAAAATAACGTCTATTCTATTGATATTGATAAGTTTAAGAACGAAGATGAGGATGTCCCTGAATCACCTGCCACCGTCGATTCTGATGTGCTTGACAATATTGATGTCTCAAAAGCTAATTTATTGAAAATCAATGATATTTCAGAATATTTAGAGAAAATGCACATTATTGAAGATGCGTTGCGAAAGAGGAATATCGCACTTGCCCGTGAATGCTTCTCAAAGGAAGGCTACGATATGTTCGACACTTTGTCGAGATATGGAAAGATGACGGTTGTTGGTAACCCTGATTATAAGTTCTTGAGATATAACGATGAGGTGCTCTGTCGCAGCATTACCCTTCAGTTCGACTTCCGTAATACCGTGGGCTTCTCCCAAGATGTGGTGTTCCGCTTCGATACGTTGAATAAACTGGTTACATCAATAGCCTTTCGCCTCTCTGATATCGCAGAGAAAGATATTGTCTCCAAAACAAAATGGCCGGAAGAATCAAGGCTGCTACTTATCAATTTCCTCGAAGATTACCAGACGGCTTATGCACTGAAAAGAAAAGATTTCTTAAACGCGATTTATTCTGACGACGCACTTATCATTGTCGGCCGCGTGGTGAAGAAAACTGTTTTGCAAGATAGAATGTCTCTCAAAATGTCTGACGAAGAAGTGAGATACGCTCAATATGACAAGAAAAAATATATCGAGAACCTTAACAAATGTTTTGATAGTCAGGAGTATATACGTCTGCGCTTTACCGAGACCGACTTTACCAAGGCAAGCGGCCGCTTTGAGAATATCTATGGAGTGCGTGTCCGACAGGAATACTCCTCCTCAACCTATGGCGACGTCGGATACCTCTTCCTTTTGGTCGATTTGCGAGGGAATATGCCGAAGATTCATGTAAGGACATGGCAGCCGGATAAGGTGGCTCTCGAAAAACTCATCGAGCTCGGTAAGGACGTGAGGTTTGAATAGATAATTATTGGTATCTGTCTGAGAAACAATACATTATATTGTGTGTTTTGATACTTATGCCCACGTTTTATGAGCATTATCAACGTATTTGACTATAAAAAGTCATAGGGCTGAATCTTTCATTTGATTCAGCCCTGATTGTCTCGGCTTTGAGTTTTGGACGCCTACAGATTATATCAGCTTGTTCATTGCGAAGTACTTCCATAAAGGAGCCGCCATCATAGCTTGATGAAACTCATCGTTCTTTAGCATCTGTATCACTTCGTCCTGTTCGAGAAGCACTATCTTGATGTCTTCCGACGCTTCAAGGTGTTGTGACGAAACCTTCTCTACGCCAATAGCGAGAAACGTGTGGCTGTTGTTTGTGCACGCCCCTGCATTTGGGCTGATAGTCATTAACTTAGACCATTCGCCTCCTGCATATCCGGTCTCCTCATATAACTCTCGCTTGGCAGCCTCCATAGGGTCCTCGCCTTCTTCAACACAACCTGCCGGAATCTCAATGCCCGTCAAATGCTGCGCATGACGATATTGCCGCTCCATCAGAAACTTCCCGTCTTTTGTTATTGCTATGACGTTGCAAAACTCCGGATATTCTAATATGTAAAAATCCTGAATCTCAGCTCCGGTAGGCAGCTTTACGTGTTCTCGCCTCGCAGTAAGCCATGGCTTTTTATATAGATACTCGCTTTCAAGTACCTCCCATTCCATATTGTCGTTTTCCTTGTTTTTCATTTTTATACTTTCTTTATTTACCTGTTAATCGGCATGTTTTGAGTCGCTAAAATACAATTATTTCCTTGATTGGCAATGAATTATTATGCTGTCCCAAATAGAATTTTTTATTTACTGAATATTTGTCATTATGATGCCGTTTTTAATGAATCTATTTGGTTATCAATATATTAAAGATAAAATTAGTTCTTGTCCCACTTAAATTTTTTGCTAATCAAAACCCGTTTTTGCAACTTGTTTGCAGTCATTAATGATTAACTTTGCATCACAAATTATGAAATCGGAATGATATGAATCAAATTTTTGTATCCGGTTGTTATAGTTTTGCAAATTTAAGAGCTTTATTTTTAAAATATGTATGATTGTATTTGATATAAGAGTATGATAAACACTGAGATAGAAAATATTTTAAAGAAAAAAGGTGTTAAACCTACATCGAACCGCCTTCTTGTTATGAAGGAGTTGCTAAAGGCTACACACCCGCTTAGTCTTGCTAATTTGGAGAGTTCGTTGGGTTATTCCATGGATAAGGCGAGCATTTTCAGGGTGCTTGAGCTTTTCAGCGAGAAAAATGTTGTTAATGTGATAGAAGATGGCAGCCGTTCGTTCAAATATGAGTTGTATAATGAAGGCGCGCAAACTGCTTTTGACCAACATGTGCATTTCTATTGTGAAAAGTGTAAGGAGATTTCATGCTTTGAGTCGGTGCGGGTGCCTTTGATAAGCATTCCTGATGGATATTCTCCCCGTTCGGTAAACTATGTTATTAAAGGACTATGTCCGAAATGTTCAAAATGTTGATAATCAAATGATATTGATAGAGTGGGGATAAGTGCTATATGAAAAAAAACGCCCATTTGATATGGGCGTTTTTTTTTGATAATATTCTTGTACTAAGTGCGCACTGATTAGTTGTTCTCCTCAGCTTGACGAAGTTTCTGAACGTAGATAGCTTTCTGTAAAGCCTCACGTTTGATAACTGATGGTTTTGTAAATTTCTGGCGATTACGTAATTCTTTTACAACACCAGTTTTCTCATACTTTCTCTTGTAGCGTTTAAGAGCACGCTCAATGCTTTCACCGTCTTTTACAGGAATAATAATCATTTTTAATACTCTCTCTTTCTTTTAAAGTTTAACTTAAATACCATAAAAACGTGACTGCAAAAATACTATTAATTCTAACACAGTCAACATTTTTTTATTAATTTTCTTCATTGAGAAGGTGTTTGAACAAGAAGTTGTTAATTTTTGTGAAAAGGTGCATTCTTGTTTCTCCATCTCCATATTCTTCATAACCGCCGTAGATGCCATGGTTTTTGTTAGGATAGATCATGAGATCGAACTGTACGTTGTTGGCAATCATTGATTTAATGAGCTCCATTGCGTTCTGGTAGTGAACGTTGTCATCGCCGCTGCCATGGCAGAGGAGGTAGTTGCCCTTTATCATTTCTGTATGGAATACAGGTGAGTTGGAGTCGTAGCCTGTAGGATTTTCCTGAGGTGTGCGCATGTATCTTTCGGTATAGATGTTGTCATAGTATCTCCAGTTTGTCACTGGTGCCACTGACACTGCCGTGCTTATGACGTCTGCGCCTTTAGTGATGCCGTTGGCTGCCATGAATCCACCGTAGCTCCAGCCATAAATAGCGATATTCTCTGCATCTACGTATGGTTGTTTCGCCATATATTTTGCGAGTGTTATCATGTCTTCTGTCTCGTATTTGCCGAGTTCGAGATAAGTCATCTTCTTAAACTCCTGACCTTGCGCGCCGCTACCTCTATTATTAATAGAGACGCTAATGATGCCGTGTTGTGCGAGAATCTGCATCCAGCTCCAATCGCTATGTCCCCATTGGTTCATAACTGTTTGGTGCCCAGGACCGCCATAAACGTAAATCAAGACCGGATATTTCATGCTAGGGTCGAAGTCGGGAGGAAGAATCTGCCAACCGTCAATCTCAACGTTGGTGCCGTCAGGCAATACGAAAGCAGGGTCGTTTATCTTGATGAGCTGCTTGTCGCTAACATTATATTCCTTCATCTTCTCTACGAACTCGTGGTTGTCCTCAAGCATCCTGACCATCTTTCCCTGATTGTTATATAGGGCGTATTGGTAAGGCTGTGTCACTGTTGAGTTAGTGTTGATTAAATATTTGAAGTTGTTGTTGAATCTTGCATTGTTTGTGCCTTCTTTTCCAATAATCTCCCTTACTTGTCCTTTGAGGTTGACGGCGTAAATCTGTCTCTCGATAGGTGAATTCTTTGCTGCTTGGAAATAAACTTCCTTGCCGTCGAATCCGTAAATCATAGTCACGTCCCACTCTCCAGAAGTAAGAGGCTTGCATTCTTGTCCATTGAGAGAGCAGATGTAGATGTGGTTATAGCCCGATTTCTCGCTTGTCATAATGAAGCGTTTCCCGTCTTTAAGGAACTCCCAATCGTCGGTGATATCTATATAATAAGGGTTCTCCTCATCGTAAAACACTGTCGTTTCGCCTGTTTCGGCATTGGCAGCAAGAATCTCAAGATGGTTCTGGTGACGGTTAAGTCTTTGAATTGCAAGGATATTCGCATCGTTGGTCCATTTCATTCTTGGGAGATAGATGTCGGTCTCTTCACCAGTATTCATCATTATGGTCTTCCCTGACTCAACGTTATATACCATGACGCTGACAATAGAGTTGTCTTCTCCTGCCTTTGGATATTTAAAGCTGTACCAATCCGGATAGAGACCTCCAAATTCTTCCATCTCGAACTCTCTTACTTTTGACTCATCGAATTTATAATATGCTATCTTCTTGCTGTCGGGCGACCAGAAGAAGCCTTGTGCGAATCCGAACTCTTCCTCATAAACCCAGTCCGGAGCACCGTTGATGATATGGTTATACAAACCGTCCTCGGTGAATTGAGTCTCCTCCCATGTCGTCAAATCTGTGATATACAAGTTGTTGTCACGCATAAATGCTATTTTTGACGCATCAGGAGAGAATGTTGCGAGCCTTTGTCCGCCATTGGGTGAGAGCGGCTTTAATGATTTTGTGGCGAAATCATAAACGAAGTAATCAGCAGTGAATGAGTGACGATATATATAATTCACATTGGTCACAAAAAGAGCCTTGCTCTCGTCTTCACTTAACTGAAAGTCATAGGCGCGGATTGGCAGGGTGTCCCCTTCAGGAATAAGCTCGTTAAAACTGAACAGAGTGTTCACCTTTTTGCCGGTCTTGTAACTGTAAATGTTAAACTCTCCGTTCTCAATAGTGCCATAAGTTGTGCCATCTTTCATCGGATTCATGCCCCTGACACCTTTTACTCGGAATGTAGAACGCTCGTAGATGTCGGCAAGTTCAAAGTTTTTCTTTTGTTGTGCAAAAGAGCTTATGTTTGCTACTAAAGCTAACATAATGATTAACAGACATTTAATTTTCATCATGATGTTATAGTTTTGAAAATTCAAAAATAATAAAAAAAAGTTCAAAAAAAAGTTTGTACGTATAAAAAATTGTTGTACTTTTGCACTCGCAATCGGGACGGTAGCTCAGTTGGTTTAGAGCGCATGCTTGACAGGCATGAGGTCACAAGTTCGATCCTTGTTCGCCCCACAAAATTACGCCGAAGGGCGTTTTTTTTTACACAAGGTGTTGGGTCGTTAGCCCAGTTGGTTTAGAGCGCTGCCTTCACACGGCAGAGGTCACTGGTTCGAGTCCAGTACGACCCACATAACACAAGGTCCTATGTATCAACGAGATATGTAGGATTTTTTATTTCAAACACCGTCAAAATTCTTTTCTCCCACTCACACACAGTAATTACTTCTGTATGCTCCTCAATCAGTGAGGCTTCCTATCCCTTTTCATCTGGTTGACGACATCATCTCGATAGTGAAGGCAACTTTATTTAAGAAGATATTGTCGGAATGCGTGCCTTATATTAATAAGGTGTCAATTCGCAGAAAGTTTGTACGAAGAAACTATGTTGACGGGTTTGAATGATGATATTTGTTTATATATGTTCGAGTGGCTTCATAATCAGGATTCAACATATTTTATTTCAATATGTATTACTGTCCTCCAAACAAGAAAGAGGTGCGACCGACTTCATGATAGTCATAGGTCTTGGGTAGTGTTTTAAAGCTCCTTGACGAATGTCGATGCTGCCGGAAACAACTCGACTACTTCGGCAATGGAATCACTTCCTCATTCCCTCTGGCTGTTGGCCGCACCCCTCACTGCATCTTGTTTTTACGGACAGTAATGATTATTAAACAGTTATTGTTTTACGAATTTTGAAGTCTTCCTTCCTTCTTTACTCTCAAACACAATGAAATACAGCCCTGATTGTAAGTCTGTTACGTTGATTGTTGAGGAGTTAGGAATGCCTTGAATTACTTTTTCCCCTGAAAGATTGAAGATTGTGTAAGATTCGATATTGTCGGTTGAGTTAACGACCATGTAGTCTCTCGCAGGGTTTGGATAAAGTTCGATGTTAGTCTCAGCAAGTTCCTTTGTAAAAGTTGTATCATTTGCAAAGAAGTTGTCAAGGCAGAAATAAGAAGGTGTGAGCATACCCCACTCATTATATTTAGAGGATTCTAATCCGAAGGAGATAGATGCCACAGAGCCGAGTCCGCTAAGGTCGAACCACTCCCATGAGTTAATTACATAGTCGGAGGTGTTGTCGTCGAAACGGAAGTCGGCGAGATAGAATATTGCTGTGTCGGTTACGATATTATCGGCATTTCTTCCGACGGCATAGACATAAAGGAAATCGGGGTCGTTGCCTGATTCTCCGCCGAAAGGTGTTGTCATGAAATCTCCGTCTGTCACCGATTGGTACGTCCAGAGGTTGTTTGTCACGAAGCAGCCCGACACCTCGTGTTCGCTACCGTCGGCTGCGCTCACTGTTGTCTCGCAACCATAGGTGTAAGCCACGGCATACTTCTCTGAGCCTGCATAGCCGCCGCCTGTGACAGCGGTGTATTGTGCGTCCATTCCAGAAACGCTCATATCGCTACGGTTCGATGCTGTGAAGCCGCCCCAAAATGTCGGGTCGTAGTAGTTTGTGAAAAGCCATGAGCTGCTGACCATGGAGTTATAGCCGTTTTGAGGTTGCCAGATGCCGTCGCTCGAAAGCGGCACGTCCTCGAATGTTGCTGTCTCCATTTCTATAGTCACCGCAATACCAGATACGTTGACAAACATATCAACATGTTTGCCGTTACTTGTCGCCCTTATCACAAGATGCTCATTATCAAATGATTCGATGGTGTTCCTGCTTGCTGTCAGCGTCTTGTCCTCGATGATGGCGGTGATAACGTCAGGCACTGTCTCTAACGATAAGACTATCATCTCATTATTGTTGTCCGGGTCATCGAAAGTGTTAGAAAGGTCGAACTCCATCGTCTGAGGGAATGCTTCAAAAATAATGGGTTCCAATTGGTTGGCAACAACAGGTGGCTGGTCCTCGACACGACATTCCACAACGAAAGATGTCTCTACATCTTGTCCGTTACTTGTTGCCCTCAGCATTATTGTTGACGCGCCTTCTTCGTTCAAGAGCCTTGTGATTGATAGCATCTTGCCATCAAGGACTGCAGAGACAAGGCTGTTGTTTGAGACGGACACCACCTCAATAACTATGTTTTCGTCCGGGTCGTCGGGGTCGGTGAATGTGTTCTCAAGATTCAGCGAAATGTTTGAAGGGAAATCCTCAAATATCACGTTATCAATTGCTTGGGCGACTATCGGGGGCAGGTCTTGACCCATAGAGTATTCATCGGCACCAGCACATGTGTTTGCGTTTCTCTGCTCGCCATCAATGTCGTTTGGAACAAAAGAGAGCAGGTTGTTAATAGTTAGTCCTTCCGAAGTGGTGATGTGTAAATCGGTTGCTGACACGAAGGAAGGAGTGCATAATGAAGTGTTTGCGTCAAAGCCTGTCGCTGAGTTCCAATCGTTTAGGGTGGAATATTCTGTAGAAACATATTTGCCAACCTTGCAGCTTCCGCTCATGGATATTCTGTTGAAATCGCATGTCCTGCCTTCGATGTTTGCTTTCTTTACATAGAAAATATATCCTCCAGCCTCATTAACAAACAGGTTGTTAACGATATTAACATTATTAAACGAGTCTTCGAGGAAAAGGGCAGAGCCGGAACCATTGCCAACGAGTAGCGCGGTGTTATGTGCGAAGTCAACGTAAGTGCCGTTGTTATCCGATAAGTCGTAACAATAGTTCAAGCTGGCATTTGAGTTGATTCTCACCATGTTATTTCTCACGATGAAGTGGTTCTCTTCGGTTCCAATCGCAGGACGAAGCTCTATACCTGTCGCATAACAAGTGTTGTAGTCAATGTTGATGATGTTGTTTTCTACCACACCCGAATAACATCTGAATCCATCGATTGCCTGATAGCCGTTTTTTAAGTCCTTATTATTATTAATGACGTTGTTCCTCACAATAGGGTTGTCTTGGAAAGTCATATATATGCTTTTCGAATACTGGTTGGTGAAAGAGCAATTTTCGATTATTAACCCGTTATCATGGTTGTAGATGTTTTCGCCAGAGAGATAAAGTGCGATGTAACCATTAGTGAATGAACAGTTTAAAAACCTGATGTCCTCGTCAATGAATGCTGACGAATGGTCATATACGAGTTGCTTGTCGTTATTGTAAGTCTGTTCCGTGACATCAATTCCGATAAAGGCAACATTGTTGAAATAGATGTGGTTGACATTGTTTTCAAAGACCACAAGGTTCCCATAGTTGTTAGAGGTTGTCTTGATTGTAAGGTTCTCGAAGGAGATGCAGTCGGCATTGTCGAGTTTTACTGTGGGATTCTGGGTGTATCCGGCATTGCTTGTCAGGATAACTTGTTGGTTGTCTTGTCCTGTACCTCTGAATATCACACGGTTAGATTCGGAGGCGCCGGTTATCTCGCCTATCACGACGAATTCCTCATACGTTCCGGGAGGCATCTCGATGACAACTTCGCCTGAGACGCCAGACGACATTAGGGCGGCTACTGCAGAGCCAAAAGACGGGAAATCAGTGTAGGTGCCACTCATACCTTGGGCAAAAGCCACGGTGTTAATCATCAATAACAATGATGATGTTAAAGTTAAAAATAACTTTTTCATAAAAACATTAATAAAAATTAATAAATGCTGTAAGTTCAGGTGGAGGCATCGACAAAAATACCCGTTTGCCGGAAGCTCTTAATCCCGAAAGCCTACAGTTATTATTTATCATGGCAGGTCTTCTGACTTATTCCAATCTTGCAACCTTCCCATCGTTTTAGGAGCGACAGTGGTATATTTGCAAGACTATCAAGAACTTACAGCAGCGGGTACTGTTGCCGATTCACACGGCATTCCCTTAACCATTGATGCTGCAAAAATACAATTTATTTTGAAATTATGACCAATATTTGAGCGATAATTACTCTCAGGAACATGGAGAGGGGATAAACCGTTGTGTAGGCGACCGAGGCCTGTTCGTTTCCGCAGATGCTGTTGCTGTAAGCGAGTGCCGGAGGGTCGGTCATTGCTCCGCTAATCATTCCGGCAATAGTGAAATAGCTTCTATGGAACAGTAATTTCGCGATGCTGCCTACCAAGAGGCAGGGGACGAAGGTGATGATGAATCCGTATAGAACCCAGACGTATCCTCCTGATACTAAAGTCTTAAGGAATCCTACTCCTGACTCTATTCCTACTGCTGCCATGAAGAGGCATATTCCCATCTGCCGCATAAGCATGTTGGCCGACGTTGTTGTCTGTGTCACCATCTCAAGTCGGTATCCGTATCGGCTGAATATTATTGACACTATCAGCGGTCCGCCAGCAAGGCCGAGTTTCACGGGTACGGGCATTCCGGGTATGCTTATGGGCAGTGAGCCAATGAAGACACCGATGGCTATTCCGATAAAAGTCGAGAAAAGCTGCTCTAAGGTGATGTCGCTGTTTCCTGTGAAGATAACGCTCTTTTTCTTCATCTTCGGCAGCTTGCCAGTACGTATGTTGTTATCAAAGACCTTCTGCTCTTCTTGAAAGTCAATATTGAATATCTTCCGTATCGTGATGATACTCAGTATTATACCTACGACACCGAGCGGGTAGGCGACCGCATAACCCTGTGCGTAGAGCGGGTTGGCCACGCCCTCGTGCAAATCACTGAACGTCTGCTGCGCCGCTCCAAGTCCAGGTGTGTTTGTCACCGCTCCATATAGCACCCCTATCATTGCTGACATGTCTTCTCTCGTTACAAGATGTATCAGATATGCTGTCAGGCTGCCGAGCAGTATTAGCGTTACGGCAAGAAGATTTAATGACAGACCTCCATCTTTAAAAGAGGAGAAAAATGCCGGACCTACCTGTGTGCCAATGGAATAAATGAAGAGGATAAGTCCGAACTCCTTGATAAATAAGGATATGGCGGGGTCGAGGGTCATGCCGATGCTCCCGGCAAAGATTCCTACAAAAAGAATCCATGTGACACCAAGCGACACCCCCGCAATCTTTATCCTTGAGAGGGCTATGCCCATCGCTATGGTTGTGGCTATCAAGATGACATTGTAAGCCACACTTGACAAATTGATAATCGTATTCATTATCATAGAGTTATTCTGTTTAATCAGCCTCGTCCTTATATCTGTCGGTAATCTCACCCTCATTAAACGCTTTCTCAACACCTTTTCTCTTCATTTTTATGAATTCAAAGTACAAAATAACGAGCCTGAAGATGATAATCAAGGCGAAAGTTGCTGGTAATAAGAGCCAATTCATTGACACAGTGGTCGCTGCGATGGTGAAAACCATCGAAATCATAATGTTTAGCATAATAAGTATTTTTAGATGTTAATGTTTCTTGTTAAAACCATGATGACATCTTCACTTTGATGTCGTTAGTCTCACAAAGCATTCTGACAAACTCTTTTGCTGATGCTTTCTTGTAGCTTTCTTTCAACACGCTGACCGAGCCGGTCATCACGCTGTCCTCGTCATCGATAGGTATGGTCACGAGGTCGGGGAAGGTGTCAACCGACGCTTTGGGCAGCATTGTTACGAGGTCGGTGTTCCTGACCAAACGGAGCAAGGTCACCACGTCGTCAATCTCAGTCCTAACATCAAGTTTTACCAAATATTTCTCCACCACCTTCTCAAACGAGAATCTCGCTTGCAGACCTTTTGCCGGCAGGGCGAGCGGATATTTCGCAATCTCTTCTATCGTGATGCTCTTTTTTCCAGCGCAAGGGTGCGACGACTTGACGACTACGGAGAGCCTGTCGTCAAAAAGCAGATGCGACTCGATGTTTGGATATGTCTCACTTGGCTTGAAGGAGAGTGCGAAGTCGATGTCCCTTTTCTCAAGCATCTCCATAAGGTTCTCCATGGTGTGATGAAAGACGTTGAGCTTTATGCCGGGATATTTCATCATGAAGTTCTCCATCGTTTCTACCATCAGTGCGCTGAACGAATATGTTACTCCGACATTTAAGGTGCCAGTCCTCATGTTCTTCAGGTCAACGATTCTGCTCTTGCAGTCCTCGGCTTTTTGAATGGTGAGGCGGGCGTATGGCAGAAGCTCAACTCCAGCTTGCGTCAGAGTGACCTCGTGGCTGTTCCTGTGAAATAGTTTAACATCAAGCTCCTCTTCCAACTGCCTTATGCTTTGGGAGAAGGAGCTTTGTGTCACGAATACTGTCTTTGCAGCCTCAGTGAAGTTCAACAGCTCCGCTGCTTTTACAAACGCTTTCAATTGTCGTAGTTCCATATCAAATCTATTTGTTGTGTTTGACGGTGCAAAAATACATCAACGATTTTGTTCCGCAATATTTTTGCATGTGGAAAAATCGAACGCTGCAATCGTTGTTGCCTATTATCGCAAAATAGCAGACCTACGGCATTAATAAAACGTTTATTCCTAATAATTATTGTTGGAGTATTGAGAGTCGTCGTTATCCTTTAATATATGGGAGAGAGATTACATTCTCCAGCCAACGGGGTCGTTGTCGTTTTCGGAAGCGGAGAGCAGTTCTTTGGGTGAGAGACCGGATATTTCGCGGAACTCCGATGACATGTGTGAAAGGTCGTAATATCCTGAGTCACAAGCTATTTCTGTCAGTGAGTGTTGAGTGTTGAAGTGCTGGTTTTTGAGGTTTCTTAATGCGTTATGGAATCGTAGGAGGCGTAGGAATTCTTTAGGTGGAAGCCCTATCATCTGTGAGAAAAGTCTGTTGAAGTGCCTTGTGCTGAGGCAGGCTTCTGAGGCGGCGTCGGCAACATTAGTGCGGGTTGGGTCCCCTTGTCCATAAGCCAAGGCGCGCTGTAGGCGGCGAAGGTTCAGGGCGTCGTCGTTGCTGCGTGACAAGCGTTCGAGAAAAAAGGTGTCGAAGATGTCCCAGCAGACTCTATGGTTCGGCGCAAGCATGACTTCTTCTTCGAGACGAGCAAACCCCTCATCGTCAATGTCTTCGAGACGAGTACTGTGGCGGAAGAAGATGTTGAGTGGCATGTTAAAGAAAAGATGCGCGCCTATTGTGGTGAAATGCGCCCCCACAATCTCTATCGCTCCTTGTGATATAATATCCTGATACTTAATGTCTTGCCCGGCGATACAGCTGCGTATCTCGCCCACGCCATCGTAGATGACAGTGCCGTGTCGGTAGAAGCACACTCCCATCTCGCCATTGGGGATGGTGCGCTGAGTCGGAGGCGGGTCGGCGTCCCAGCCCCAGAAATACATCTTGACAAAAGGAGCCAAGCGGGCGTCAGGCCTTCTATAGCGAAAATCCACCATGTCAGAACAGCTGTCCGGGCAACACAAGCTTCTCTTTCGGAGGGAACAGCTTGTCAAACTCCTCGCATTCCTGCTCATCGACGAAATATCCCGCCGGCGTGGAATACTCACCCCTGATACCATCTAAATATCCTTTTTTTAACTCCTTGCAAAGAAAGAAGGAGGCATCGTCGCCCTCTGCAAGTCCGTGATAGCGAATGCCATAGACCGAGGCAAAAGAGAAGCCGCTCTTGCCATAGAAATCAATGTTCCCCTCGAAACATACCGCGCCAAAACCCATCTCGGCAGCTCTCTCCAAGGTGAAGTCGAGTAGCGCCTTGCCGTAACCCTGCCTCTTCAACTCAGGAGCAATGCAGATTGGACCGAGCGTCATGATGGGAAGAACCCCGCCGCCATCAAGGTTGATACATGCCTTCATGCATATCACCTGTCCTATAATAACTTCGTCAACAAGCATCACGAAATCAAGCTCTCCAATGAAATCATCGTCATCTCGCAGACAATGCATCACGTAATGTTCAAGGCAGCCGGGACGATAAACGTTCCAGAACGACTCCCTTATAAGGTTCTCGACAATACTGTGCTCTTCTTTTTTCTCTAATCTTATAATAAAATCTTTCATGATAGGAATATTTTACGCCACAAAGATATGGATAAAGAATAACACCTGCTTGTAATAATCGGACATAATTTTTTTTACAAAAAGGGGAGTGATGTATATATTAATAATGTATAGGCATGATAAAATGGTGGGAGGAAAATAATTTGCTCAAAAGAAGCTTCATTATTGTTTTTTATATAACTTTGTACCGCAAAATTTTTCGTTCGATAAACAATAAAAAAACACATATCATGCAACATAATATTATTCCAGAAGACATTGCTAAAAGGCTTTTTAAAGAGAGCAACTTACCGAGCATTGGCAAGGCGGGAATCAGGGAAATCAACAAGCTTGCGAGGGATATCGAGGCTGAGAGCGGAGTGAAGTTCATCCACATGGAGATTGGAAATCCAGGTCTTCCGGCGGCTCAGGCTGGTGTTGACGCGCAGGTTAAGGCTTTGCAAGATGGTGTCGCCGCATGTTATCCTCCAATCGACGGCATACCGGTGTTGAAGAACGAGGCGTCGCGCTTCATCAAGAATTTCCTTGACCTCGATGTCGATGCGGCAAACTGTATCCCTACCGTGGGCTCAATGCAGGGTGCTTTCGCCACCTTCATGATAACAGGGCATATCGATAACAAGAAGAACACCATGCTGTTTGTTGATCCGGGATTCCCGGTCCATAAGTTCCAATGCAAGGTCCTTGGAATACCTACAGAGCATTTTGACATCTATGACTATAGAGGTGAGAAACTGAGGGACAAGCTTGAGGAGGTGTTCTCTACAGGCAAGATTCACAGCATCTTATATTCTAACCCGAACAACCCGACATGGGTCTGTCTCACTGATGAGGAGCTGCGTATCATCGGAGAGATGGCGAACAAATACGATGTCATCGTCCTTGAGGACCTCGCCTATTTCGGCATGGACTTCAGGAAGGACTACAGCCATCCGGGTGAGGCTCCGTTCCAGCCTACAGTAGGAAAATATTGCGACAACTACATCTTGATGATATCAAGCTCCAAGGCGTTCAGCTATGCCGGCGAGAGGTGTGCGTTCCTCGCTATCAGCAACAAGCTGGCGGCACGCCATTATAATGACCTGAAGGCGTTCTGCGGACAAGAGATTTTCTTGAGAGGAATATTGTTCGGGGCGTTGCACCCGCTAACATCAGGCACGTCGCATTCGGCACAGCACGCGTTGGCCGGCATACTCAAGGCGGTGAACGACGGGAAATACAACTACAGGGACGAGGTCGTTGAATATGGACGCAAGGCCAAGATGATGAAAGACGCCTTCCTCGCCGCCAATTTCACAATAACTTACGACAAGGACCTCGACGAGCCTATCGCTGACGGGTTCTATTTCACCTACTGCTATCCGGGATTCACGGGAGCCGACTTGGTTGAGGAAATGATGTATTACGGCATCTCAGCAATCTCGTTGGATACCTGCGGCTCGACACGTCAAGGCATAAGGGCGTGCACATCACTGATACAGCGCGAAGAAATACCGGTCCTCGCCGAAAGGCTGATGGCATTCGCAAAAGACCACCCTTTGAAATAAGGTTATAGCACAATAATGTATAGCATGAGGTAATTACACTTCATGCTATTTTTTTATTGCCCTTAAAGAAAGTTTTTTGAAAAATATTTCTAAAAAAAATTGTTTCACTGAAAAAAGATTTGTATTTTTGTGCGTTTTTGTAAAGAAAATCATCTAAACATAATAACAATTAAAAAATAAAAATTATGGCAAGTTTCAAGGGAGCTATTTCTGTTGATACAGAACGTTGTAAAGGTTGCGGTGTCTGTGCTGCAAACTGTCCAATGGGTGTCATCGGATTGGCAAAAGAAGTAAATGGAAAAGGTTACAACTACGCTATGATGGTGGAACCAGACAAGTGCATCGGCTGCGCAAGTTGCGGCATTGTATGTCCTGATGGAGTAATCACAGTTTACAAGGTCAAGTTGTAATCAATTTATTGTCAAACATTTAAAAATTAAAACATAATGGGAGAATTAAAACTGATGAAGGGTAACGAAGCATTAGCCGAGGCTGCTATCCGCTACGGTTGTGATGCTTATTTCGGATATCCTATCACTCCTCAGTCAGAGGTGATTGAGTATCTGTCAGAACAGAACCCTTATGAACGCACCGGAATGGTCGTTCTGCAAGCTGAAAGTGAATTGGCAGCCATCAACATGGTATATGCTGCCGGTGCTGCTGGAAAACGAGTAATGACATCTTCATCAAGTCCTGGAGTATGCTTGAAACAGGAAGGAATCGCATACATAGCGGGCGCTGAGGTGCCGTGCGTATTTGCTGACGTGGTGCGTGGCGGCCCGGGATTAGGAACTATCCAACCATCACAGGCTGACTACTTCCAGGCAGTGAAGGGCGGTGGCAACGGTGACTATAAGAATATCGTTCTTGCTCCGGCATCAGTGCAGGAGATGGCAGACTTCGTCGCTCTCGGCTTTGACCTCGCATTTAAATATCGTATGGCATGCTGCATCTTGTCAGACGGTGCCATAGGCCAGATGATGGAGAAAGTGGTCCTTCCAGAACAGAAGGAACGCATGACAGAAGAAGAGATCAAAGAGAAATATCCTTGGGCATTAACAGGTCGTAAGAGAGGCACACAGCACCGTATCATCACATCTCTCGACCTCGATTCAAACAAGATGGAGGAGCATAACCGCCATCTGCAGGCAAAATACCGCACTATCGAAGAGAACGAGGTACGTTACGAGGAGATGGAATGCGCTGACGCAGAATACGTTTTCGTGGCATACGGCTCAAGCGCGAGAATCGCACAGAAGGCAGTACAACTCGGTCGCGCTGAAGGCCTTAAACTCGGACTTCTCCGTCCTATCACACTCTTCCCTTATCCAACAAAGGCTATTGAGAAACTTATCGACAATGGCGTTAAAGGATTCCTTTCAGTTGAATTAAGCTGCGGCCAGATGATTGAAGATGTCAAACTGGCTTGCAATGGTCGCGTAAAAGCTGAGCACTTCGGCCGCGTCGGTGGTATCATCCACACCCCAGAGGAAGTTCTCGAAGCAATGAAGAAACAAATTATAGGAGAATAAGAAAATGACAGTTGAAGATATCATTAAACCAGAAAACTTAGTATATCAGAAATCTAAGTTGTTGACCGAGAAGCCATTCCACTATTGCCCAGGCTGCGGTCACGGTACAATTCACCGCATCATCGCCGAAGTCATAGAAGAGTTAGGTATCGATGAGCAAACCATCGGCGTTTCTCCTGTAGGATGCTCGGTCATGGCTTACGATTATTTTGATGTTGACTTCATCGAGGCAGCCCACGGCCGTGCAACAGCATGCGCAACAGGTATCAAACGTGTATGGCCAAACAAAATAGTCTTCTCATATCAGGGCGACGGCGACTTGGCAGCTATCGGTACTTGCGAGACAATACATACATGCAACCGTGGCGAGAACATCACAATGATATTCGTAAACAACGGTATCTATGGTATGACAGGCGGACAGATGGCCCCAACAACACTCGAAGGCATGAAGACCGCCACAACACCTTATGGTCGTAAGGCAACCCTGCCGGCAGGCGCTGGTTTCGACGGAATACCGAACAACGGATACCCTCTCCATATTACCGAATTAGTGGCACAACTCCCTGGCACTAAATATGTTACACGTCAGGCTGTCTATGACCCGGCTCACGTTCGTAGCGCAAAGAAAGCTATCAAGAAGGCCTTCGAAAACCAACTCAACGGAAAGAGCGGCGTGAACTTCGTGGAAATAGTTTCTAACTGTAACTCTAACTGGAAGATGGACGCCGTCAGCGCAAACAAATGGTTGGTGGAGAACATGCTCCCAGAATATCCTCTCGGAGATATTAAAGTTGATGGTAAACTCGTTCAGAAATAATTAAAACATATTAACAATGACAGAAGAAATTATTATTGCCGGATTCGGCGGACAAGGTGTCTTGTCAATGGGCAAGATCCTTGCATATAGCGGCATCATGGAAGGCAAAGAGGTTAGCTGGATGCCATCTTACGGCCCTGAAATGCGTGGCGGCACAGCCAACGTGACTGTCATCGTCAGCGATGAACGCGTTTGCTCCCCTATACTCAACGCTTTCGATACAGCTGTTATCCTCAACCAGCAGTCCCTCGATAAGTTCGAATCAAAAGTGAAACCCGGCGGCGTCCTCCTCTATGACCCTAACGGTATCACACACAAACCAACTCGTACAGACATCAAAATATATACCATTGAGGGTGCAAAACTCGCATCAGAGACAGGTAACACAAAGGTGTTCAATATGATTATCCTCGGCGCTTTCCTGAAACTGAAGCCAATCATCACAATGGATAACGTTGAAGAAGGTCTGAGACACTCACTCCCAGAACGTGCTCACAAACTCATCCCTCTGAATATGAAAGCTGTTCAGATAGGAATGGAGAACGTAAAATAATACTTATAATGTTTTTCATGATTCAAGAGACGCCCCCAAGGCGTCTCTTTTTTCTTCAATCCTGCATGCTCGTCAATAACCTTTCAGAATAATAAACAAATCATATTGAATGTTGAAAAATAATAGTGCTTTTCTTTGAAATATTCAAGTAAAAGATGTATCTTTGGAGAAATTTTAACAGCAATGCTCGAACGGTTCATAAGGTATATTGAGACGGAGAGGCGTTATTCGGTTCACACGGTGTCGTCATATAGGCGTGATGTTGAGCAGTTCAGCACATACCTTATTAATATATATAATGTTGACGATGTGCTAAGGGCAACCACAGAGATGGTACGCTCGTATGTAGTGTCGCTGAAAGAAGGAGGAATGGAGAGCAGGAGCATAAACAGAAAACTGTCGTCATTGCGTTCGTTCTACCGGTTCTGTTTGCGGGAAAAGGAGATAAGTGAAAACCCGATGCGAGGCGTAAAGTCGCTGAAGCAGCCGACAGAACTTGCGAAGTTTGTGCCAGAGAAAGACATTGAGAAGATTCAGTTCCCGGAATGCGATGACTTTGCGGTCAGGAGGGACGAGCTTATGTTCGAGATGCTTTACCAGACGGGAATGAGGCAGGCTGAGCTGCGGGGCTTGAGAGATGACGACGTCTCAGTGGAAAACTGCAGCGTGAAGGTGAGGGGTAAGAGGAACAAGGAGAGGGTCATCCCAATAGGCAGCGACCTTTTGGAAATGATAGAAAGATATAAAAAGGTGAGGGGAGAACAATTTTCCGGAGAAGAATTCGTTGTACTTGTTGTTGACGACAAGGGTAGGGCGATGAACGCGTCGTTTGTGTACCGGAAGGTGCACGAGATGTTGCAGGGTGTTACGAGCCTGAGGCAGAAGAGCCCGCATGTGTTGAGGCATACCTTTGCTACGCATCTGCTTAACGATGGGGCAGACATCAGGGCGATACAGAAGATACTTGGCCACAGCAGTCTCGGCTCAACCCAGATATACACGCACAACACGATAGAGCGACTAAAGGAGATATATAATGAAGCGCACCCGCTGGGTGACGAATAGGAAATATTAACAAATAAAAACAGGAGGTAAAAATGAAAGTTACAATTAATGCGGTCCATTTTAAGGCTGACAGCAAGCTTGAGGAATTTATCACAAATAAGCTTGAGAAGCTTTGCGGAAAGATTGACGATGCAATAGGGGCGGAGGTGACATTGAAATTGGACAACACTGATTCGCCTGAGAATAAGATTGTTGACGTAAGAATAATGCTAAAGGGAAACGATTTGTATTCAAGTAAGGAGTGTAAGACGTTCGAGGAGGCGTTGGATAAGTCGGTTGATGCGCTCAAGAATCAGGTTGAGAAGCATAAGAACAAGCATGACAAGTGATATATAGTGGTGAGATTCAATCATTTGGGAGAATTTTCAAAAAAAATTAAAAAAAAAGTATAAAAACGCTTGTCGGTAAGTAAAAAATATGTATTTTTGCAGACCATTTCAAACGAACGAGATGGTCTGCAAAAAGCAGTTAGGTTCTTTAACATAGAGGCCGGCATAGCTCAGCGGTAGAGCACGTGATTTGTAATCTCGGGGTCGGGGGTCCAAATCCCTCTGCCGGCTCAATGGAAGAAAGTCATGCACGAGCGCCGGCATAGCTCAGCGGTAGAGCACGTGATTTGTAATCTCGGGGTCGGGGGTCCAAATCCCTCTGCCGGCTCAAGTTGAAAGAGTGCTGAAAAATGGCTTTCTGGGGGAGTCGCATAGTGGCAATTGCAACAGACTGTAAATCTGTCCTCGGATGAGTTCGGTGGTTCGAGTCCACCCTCCCCCACGACAATGCGGAAGTAGCTCATTTGGCAGAGCGAAAGCCTTCCAAGCTTTAGGTAGCGGGTTCGAGCCCCGTCTTCCGCTCAAACAAGAAAGCCGGCGTAGCTCAGTGGTAGAGCACTTCCTTGGTAAGGAAGGGGTCACGAGTTCAACTCTCGTCGCTGGCTCTATATTTGTAGATATATAGGATAAATAGAATATTAACCTTAAGTAAACAACAAATAGTATGGCAAAAGAAAAATTCGAAAGGTCAAAACCACACGTTAACATCGGTACAATCGGCCACGTTGACCATGGTAAGACAACCTTAACCGCAGCTATCACACTGCACTTAGCAAAGAAGGGTCTTTCAGAAGTCAAGTCATTCGATTCAATTGACTCGGCTCCAGAAGAGAAAGAAAGAGGTATCACAATCAACACAGCTCACGTTGAATATCAGACAGAGAAACGTCACTATGCACACGTTGACTGCCCTGGTCACGCTGACTATGTTAAGAACATGGTAACTGGTGCTGCACAGATGGACGGTGCTATTATCGTTGTTGCTGCAACAGACGGTCCTATGCCACAGACACGTGAACATATCCTTCTCGCACGTCAGGTTGGTGTGCCAAGATTGGTTGTTTTCTTGAACAAGTGCGACCTTGTTGACGATGAAGAACTTCTCGAACTCGTTGAAATGGAAGTACGTGACCTTCTCAGCAAGTATGAGTTTGATGGTGACAACACACCTATCATCCGCGGTTCAGCTCTTGGCGCATTGAACGATGAGCCAGCATGGGCAGCAAAGATCGATGACCTCATGGACGCTTGCGACACATGGATTCCAGAGCCAGAAAGAGCAGTTGACAAACCTTTCCTTATGCCTATCGAGGACGTGTTCTCAATCACAGGCCGTGGTACAGTTGCAACAGGTCGTATCGAGACAGGTGTCATCAAGGTTGGTGACCCGGTTGATATCATCGGTATGGGTGCAGAGAAACTCAAATCAACTGTTACAGGTGTTGAGATGTTCCGTAAGATTCTTGACGAAGGTGAGGCTGGTGATAACGCAGGTTTGCTCCTCCGTGGTATCGATAAAGACGAGATCCGCCGTGGTATGGTTATCGCAAAACCAGGTTCAGTGAAGCCACACGCTCACTTCAAAGGCGAGGTTTATGTTCTTTCAAAAGAAGAAGGTGGTCGTCATACTCCTTTCAGAAACAAATATCGTCCTCAGTTCTACTTCAGAACAACTGACGTTACAGGCGAGATCACACTTCCAGAAGGAATGGAAATGGTTATGCCAGGCGATCACGTCACAATCGAAGTACGCTTGATTTCTGAAATCGCTATGGATAAAGGTCTCCGTTTCGCTATCCGTGAAGGCGGTAGAACAGTCGGTTCAGGTCAGGTTATTGAACTTATTGAAGACTAATAATAAAATACTATGGGTGCCCTTTATAGGGCCCCATATCAAACAGGCGTAGCTCAATTGGTAGAGTGGTGGTCTCCAAAACCATAGGTTGAGGGTTCGAGCCCTTCCGCCTGTGCTAAAGCAAAATAGTTCAAACAATATGAAAAAGTTCGTAAACTACATTAAAGAATGTTACAACGAGTTGATCCAGAAAGTAAGCTGGCCAACTTGGAAAGAACTGCAGAGTAGTGCAATCGTCGTATCCATTGCTTCCCTTATAATCGCTTTAGTGGTTTACTTGATGGATAAGTCTTTTGAAACCTTGCTCGAAGCTTTTTATCGTATCTTCTAACAAGGAAATGTTTGATCTAAAAAATCATCATTTTTATTTTTTTAAATCACGGATAAGATGAGTGAGCAGAACGAAAAGAAATGGTATGTCATTCGTGCAATTAGCGGCAAAGAGAAAAAAGTAAAAGAATATCTTGATGCCGAGATTGCCCGTAATCCTTCTTTAGGGGATTTGATTTCTCAAGTTCTTATTCCTACTGAGAAGGTTTATTCTGTAAGAAACGGTAAGAAGGTGAGTAAGGAAAGAAACTACTTGCCCGGCTATGTTCTTATAGAGGCTGTTTTGAACGCAGAACTTACCCACCTTATCAAGGATACTCCGAATGTATTAGGATTCCTTGGTACAAGAGGAGGAGACCCCGACCCACTCAGGCCTATTGAAGTCAGCCGTATCTTAGGAAAGGTTGACGAGATGGCAGAGAATGGCGAGGGTTCAGACCTTGAGTTCATCGTTGGGGAGACTGTAACGGTTAACGACGGACCGTTCTCAAGCTTCAGCGGCGTGATAGAGGAGGTTAATGACGAGAAGAAGAAACTGAAAGTAATGGTTAAAATCTTTGGTCGTAAGACTCCTTTGGAACTCAGTTACTTCCAAGTGAAGAGAGAAATGTAAAAATGTGATTGTTGTTTTCATTTAACTTTTTATAGGAAAATCAAATGAAAGAAGTAAGCGGATTAATTAAACTGCAAATCAAAGGAGGAGCCGCGAATCCAGCACCACCAGTAGGACCTGCATTGGGTTCTAAGGGAGTGAACATCATGGAATTTTGCAAACAGTTCAATGCTCGTACACAGGATCAGGCAGGTAAGGTTTTACCAGTCATTATCACTGTCTATAAAGACAAGAGCTTTGACTTCGTTGTAAAAGCATCTCCAGTCGCTGTCTCTGTACTTGAGGCTGCTAAAATCGCAAAGGGTTCAAAAGAGCCTAACCGTTCAAAGGTTGGTTCTATGACCTGGGATACAGTGCGTGCTATCGCTGAAAACAAGATGAAGGATATGAATTGCTTCACCATTGAGTCAGCAATGAGCATGGTCGCTGGTACAGCTCGTAGTATGGGTGTTAAGATTACAGGCGAATCACCTTTAAAAAAAGACTAAGTCTTAAGCATTTGTAGAACAAAAAAGAATTAAAAATGGCAAGAGTATCTAAGAAAAGAAAAGAAGCTTTAGCTAAGTTCGACAAAAGCAAGGCCTACTCCTTGACAGAAGCTGTTGAAATCGTTAAACAAATCACTTACACCAAATTCGATGCCTCTGTTGACCTTAACGTACGTCTGGGTGTTGACCCACGTAAGGCTAACCAGATGGTTCGTGGTAGCGTTACACTTCCTCACGGCACAGGTAAGACTGTCCGCGTGTTAGTTCTCTGCTCACCAGATAAGAACCAAGAGGCTCTTGAAGCTGGTGCTGATTTTGTAGGATTTGAGGATTATATCCAGAAAATCAAAGACGGTTGGACAGATGTCGATGTTATCATCACAATGCCTACACTTATGCCAAAGGTTGGTGCACTCGGTAGGATCCTCGGTCCTCGCGGATTGATGCCTAACCCGAAGACAGGCACTGTGACCATGGATATCGCCAAGGCTGTTAGAGAGGTCAAAGCCGGTAAAATCGATTTCAAGGTTGACAAATACGGTATTGTTGACACACCTATTGCAAAGGTCAGCTTCCCATCTGAGAAGATTTTTGACAATGCGAAGGAAGTCCTTCAGATGATTGTCAAATTGAAACCAGCTGCAGCTAAAGGTACTTACATCAAGAGTATTTATATCTCAAGTACAATGAGTCCGGGTGTTCAAGTGGACGTTAAATCAATAGCCATCTAAACCTTAAATAAGTATTGACATGAGAAAAGAAGATAAAGAAGTTATTATTAACTCAATAGTCGAGCAGTTGAATGCATGTCCAAATTTCTATCTGACAGATGTTGAGGCTTTGAACGCTGAAAAGACAAGCCAGCTTAGAAGACAGTGCTTCGGCAGCCAGGTCAAGCTTGTTGTGGTTAAGAACGCCTTGTTGAAGAAGGCCATGGAGAGAACCGGTAAAGATTACGGTGACCTCGCAAGTGTCTGCAAAGGCACAACAGCAATGATGCTTTCTGAAAACGGCAACGCTCCTGCAAAACTTATCAAGAAGTTTCGTAAGACAAACGATAAGCCAATCCTGAAAGGTGCTTATATAGAAGAATGCGTTTATATCGGCGACAACATGCTCGACACCTTGTGCAGCATCAAGTCTAAGAACGAACTCATTGGCGACGTTATCGCATTGCTCCAGTCACCTGCTAAGAACGTTATCAGCGCTCTTCAGTCAGGCGGTAACAAGCTCAGCGGTATAGTAAAGACCTTATCCGAAAGACCGGAATAATAAAACAGAATGATTAACATTCAAATTTGTAAAGCATAAATATAAATTGTATAACAAATAAAATTTGAAGAAAAATGGCAGATTTAAAAGCTTTTGCTGAACAATTAGTAAACCTTACAGTGAAAGAGGTTAATGAACTCGCAGCAATATTGAAAGAAGAATATGGTATTGAACCAGCAGCAGCAGCAGTTGCAGTAGCAGCTCCAGCAGCAGGTGGCGATGCAGCTCCAGCAGCAGAAGAAAAGACTTCATTTGATGTTATCCTTAAGAGTGCAGGCGCTCAGAAACTCGCAGTTGTGAAACTCGTTAAAGACTTAGCAAGCCTCGGTCTTAAAGAAGCAAAAGATTTAGTTGATGCTGCTCCTAAAGCTGTTAAAGAAGGCGTAAGCAAGGAAGAAGCTAATGCACTTAAGACTCAACTTGAGGCAGCCGGTGCAGAAGTTGAAATTAAATAATTTAATTTCCTGGTACAACAGGCTACAAGACCTCAGCTCCTTTTCATATAGGGGTTGAGGTTTGTGCCTATATTTCTGTTTTGACATACGTCTTGATTTTTTAATAGCTTTAATAAGAAAACATTTAAATCCTAACACTTTGGCAGACATTAAATTAGATAGAATAAGTTTCGCATCAATAAAGAAACCTTTCGACTATCCTGATTTCTTGGATATACAGCTGAAGTCATTCCGCGACTTCTTCCAGCTCGATACAAATCCTGACAACCGTAAGAATGAGGGCTTGTTCAAGGTCTTTTCAGAGAACTTTCCTATAACAGACGCGCGAAACAATTTTGTACTCGAATTTCTCGATTACTACATCGATGCCCCACAATATACAATCGCTGAATGTCTTGAGCGTGGTTTGAGCTACTGCGTTAGATTAAAGGCTAAACTGAAACTTTACTGCAACGATGAGGAGCATGAAGATTTCGAGACGGTTGTTCAAGATGTGTATTTAGGCTTGATTCCGTATATGACACCACAGGGTACTTTTGTCATAAACGGCGCAGAACGAGTTGTTGTCTCTCAGCTCCATCGTTCTCCGGGCGTTTTCTTCGGCTCAAGCGTGCACACCAACGGCACAACCTTATATTCAGCCCGTATTATCCCTTTCAAGGGCTCTTGGATGGAATTCTCGACCGATATCAGCAACGTAATGTATGCCTATATCGACCGCAAGAAAAAATTGCCTATAACAACACTGCTCCGCGCCATCGGTTACGAGACCGATAAGGATATCCTCGACATCTTCAACCTTGCAGAAGAAGTCAAAGTCACCAAAAGCGGCTTGAAACGTGTTATTGGCCGTAAACTTGCAGCGAAAGTGTTGCGCTCAAGATTTGAGGACTTCGTTAATGAGGAAACTGGCGAATGCACCACTATAGAACGTAATGATACTATCATTGAACGTGGTGTCACCCTTGAGAATGAGCATATTGACCTGATTATCGAATCAGGCGTAAAGACTATTCTTCTCGACCGCGAAGAAATAAATACTTCTGAATACTCTATAATATTCAACACCTTACAAAAAGATACAACTAACTCGGAGAAAGAGGCTGTGGAATATATCTACCGCCAGCTGCGTAATGCTGAACCACCAGATGAGGAGACAGCACGCGACGTCATCAAGAAACTGTTCTTCTCCGATAAACGTTATGACCTTGGTGAAGTCGGTCGCTATCGTATCAACCGCAAGCTTGGCCTTGATATCGATGAATCTACTAAGGTCCTTACAAATCTGGATATTATCGCTATCATTAAATATTTGATCGAGTTATCTAACAGCAAAGCCGAGGTTGATGATATCGACCACTTGAGCAATCGTCGTATTAGAACTGTCGGCGAGCAGCTCTATGGACAGTTCGGTGTGGGTCTCGCACGTATGGCAAGGACTATTCGCGAACGTATGAACGTCCGTGATAATGAGAACTTTACTCCTACCGACCTTATCAATGCCAAGACCCTTTCGTCTGTTATTAACTCGTTCTTCGGCACTAACCAGCTGTCTCAGTTTATGGACCAGACGAACCCTCTTTCAGAGGTTACACATAAACGTCGTATCTCCGCATTGGGACCTGGTGGTATCTCTCGTGACCGCGCCGGTTTTGAGGTCCGTGACGTTCACTACACCCACTACGGCCGTCTCTGTACTATCGAGACTCCTGAAGGCCCAAACATCGGTCTTATCTCATCTCTCTGCGTGTTCGCTAAAATTAATGACCTCGGATTTATTGAGACCCCTTACCGCGTAGTAAAAGACGGAAAAGTGGATTTCGACAACCCTCCAGTCTATCTTACATCAGAAGAAGAGGATAACAAGATAATAGCCCAGGCTTGTACTCCGATGGATGACGAAGGCAACATCACTGACGATATGCTTAAAGCACGTTTTGTCGCTGATTATCCTATCATCACTCCTAGCGAACTCGACCTTATCGACGTGGCTCCTAACCAGATGTCGTCAGTCGCTGCATCACTGATTCCTTTCCTTGAACATGATGATGCTAACCGCGCACTTATGGGCTCGAACATGATGCGCCAGGCTGTGCCTCTCATGTGCCCAGAAGCCCCTATCGTTGGTACAGGTATCGAACATTATGTCGCTAAAGACTCCCGCACACTCGTGGAGGCAGAAGGTGATGGCGAAGTAGTGTTCGTTGACTCGACAAAGATAGTTATCAAATACGACCGTACCGATAAGGAACGCCTTGTCAGCTTCGACGATGATATAAAGACTTATAACCTTATAAAATATATTAGAACAAACCAAAGTACAAGTATCAACCAGAAACCAATAGTGAGGAAAGGTCAGAAAGTCACTAAGGGCCAGATACTTACTGAAGGTTATGCAACACAAGCCGGAGACCTTGCCCTCGGAAGGAACCTTAAAGTAGCATTCATGCCTTGGAAAGGTTACAACTATGAGGACGCTATAGTTATCTCTGAAAAAATTGTGAAGGAAGACATCTTCACCTCAATCCATATCGAGGAGTTTACTCTCGAAGTGCGTGATACTAAACGAGGATTGGAAGAGCTTACTAATGATATCCCTAATGTCAGCGCAGACGCGACAAAGGATTTGGACGAGAACGGACTTATCCGTGTCGGTGCCGATGTTAAAGAGGGCGATATATTAATAGGTAAGATTACTCCAAAGGGAGAAACTGACCCGACACCAGAGGAGAAGCTTCTGCGCGCCATATTCGGTGATAAGGCTGGCGATGTGAAGAACGCCTCACTTAAAGCAGGTCCTTCAATGAAGGGCGTCGTTATCGGCAAACGCTTGTTCTCACGCGTGGTGAAAGACCGCAAATCGAGATCTAAAGATAAGGATATTCTCGCAGAGCTTGATGCCGAATGCCAGAAAGAGCTCGATGCTTTGAAGTCAAGAATGATGGAGAAGCTCATGTCGATGCTTAACGGCCGCACATCAACAGGCGTTTACAATAACTTCAAAGAGGTCATCATCCCTAAAAAGGTGAAGTTCTCCCATAAGGCTCTCGCTGCAATAGACTATATGACAGTGAACCCATATAAGTGGACCACTGACCCTGAGATCAACGACTGCATAGTGAAGTTAGTCAATAACTATAATATCAAGTGCAAGGAGATTAATGGCGTATATAGCCGTAAGAAGAACGTTGCCAGCGTTGGAGACGAGCTTCCAAACGGAATAGTTCAGATGGCAAAAGTTTATGTAGCACAAAAACGTAAGCTCAACATCGGAGACAAGATGGCTGGTCGCCACGGAAACAAGGGTATCGTTTCAAGGATTGTGCGTGAGGAGGATATGCCATTCTTGGCAGACGGTACTCCTGTCGATATAGTACTTAACCCTCTTGGTGTGCCTTCACGTATGAACCTCGGACAGATTTATGAGACAGTGCTCGGTTGGGCAGGCCATGAGCTTGGTCTGAAGTTCGCCACACCAATCTTCGACGGTGCCACACTTGATGAGATTAATGAATATATGAGGAAGGCGGGACTTCCGGAAAACGGAAGGGTCCAGCTATACGATGGTGAGACCGGAGAGCCTTTCGACCAGAAGGCGACAGTGGGATATATCTATATGCTTAAGCTGCACCACATGGTTGATGACAAGATGCACGCCCGTTCAATAGGACCATACTCCTTGATTACACAGCAGCCTCTCGGTGGTAAGGCGCAGTTCGGTGGCCAGCGTTTCGGAGAAATGGAGGTCTGGGCACTCGAAGCCTTCGGCGCTAGCAACGTGCTTCAGGAAATACTTACAGTGAAGTCGGACGATGTCGTCGGCAGAGCAAAGGCTTATGAGGCAATAGTCAAGGGCGAGAACATGCCTACACCGGGTATCCCTGAATCATTCAACGTCTTGATTCACGAGCTTCGCGGATTAGGACTTGAAATAACGTTTGAATAATAAAGCTCTTAATATTTTGTAAATCTATGGCTTTTAAGAATAATAACACATTGAACAGCAACTTTTCAAAGATTACCATAAGCTTGGCATCACCGGAATCTATTTCCGACCGCTCTTATGGCGAGGTGTTGAAACCAGAGACAATAAACTATCGTACCTATAAACCAGAACGCGACGGTTTATTCTGCGAGAGAATCTTTGGACCTGTGAAAGACTGGGAATGCCACTGCGGGAAATATAAACGCATACGCTATAAGAATATAGTATGCGACCGCTGCGGAGTGGAAGTGACAGAAAAGAAAGTCAGACGTGAACGTACCGGACATATCGAACTCGTGGTGCCAGTCGCTCATATTTGGTATTTCCGCTCGCTTCCTAACAAAATCGGAGCTTTACTTGGTATTCAGACCAAGAAACTCGAGAGTATAATATACTATGAGCGTTACGTGGTTATCAATCCGGGTATTAAGAAAGACGATGGCTTAAATAGGTTAGACCTCATCTCTGAAGAGGAATACCTCGATATTATGGAGTCTCTTCCTTCTGATAACCAACATCTTCCAAACGATGACCCTAATAAGTTCATCGCTAAGATGGGAGCAGAAGCCATCTATGACCTTCTCACACAGATTGACCTTGAGAAAGAGTCATGCGAGCTCCGCGACAAGGCTCATAACGAGACATCACAGCAGCGTAAGGCTGACGCACTGAAACGTCTTCAGGTGTTTGAGGCCTTCCGTGAGGCAAACAAACATGTTGAGAACCGTCCTGAATGGATGATACTGAAGGTTATCCCGGTTATCCCACCAGAGCTCAGACCTCTCGTGCCTCTCGATGGCGGACGCTTCGCAACATCTGACTTGAACGACTTGTATCGCCGCGTCATCATTCGTAACAACCGTCTTAAACGTCTTATCGAAATCAAGGCCCCAGATGTTATCATGCGTAATGAGAAACGTATGCTCCAAGAGGCTGTCGATTCATTACTCGATAACTCCCGCAAGTCAAGCGCAGTAAAGACTGATTCAAACCGTCCTCTTAAATCATTGAGCGACAGCTTGAAAGGTAAACAAGGTCGTTTCCGTCAAAACCTCCTTGGTAAACGTGTCGATTACTCAGGCCGTTCCGTTATCGTTGTCGGCCCTGACTTGAACATGAACGAGTGCGGTCTGCCAAAAGATATGGCTGCTGAACTTTACAAACCTTTCGTCATACGTAAGATGATCGAACGCGGTATTGTAAAAACAGTGAAGTCAGCAAAGAAAATTGTTGACCGTAAGGACCCTGTGGTATGGGATATTCTTGAGAATATCTTGAAAGGCCACCCGATACTCCTTAACCGTGCTCCTACACTGCACCGCCTTGGTATTCAGGCGTTCCAACCTAAACTCGTGGAAGGTAAGGCTATACGTCTCCACCCACTCGTATGTACGGCTTTCAACGCCGACTTCGATGGTGACCAGATGGCTGTACACCTCCCTCTCGGAAACGCTGCAGTGCTTGAGGCCCAGATCCTTATGCTCGCATCGCATAATATTCTTAACCCTGCAAACGGAGCTCCTATCACTGTCCCTTCACAAGACATGGTTCTCGGTCTGTACTATATCACCAAACCTCGTAAGAGTACTCCTGACCATATCGTGCATGGAGAAGGCAAGAAATTCTACTCACCTGAAGAGGTTATCATCGCATATAACGAGAAAAAGGTCGATATGCACGCCATCATCTATGTCAAGGTGCCAGTACGTAAGGAAGATGGCAGCATAGTTGAGGAAATGGTGGAGACAACAGTGGGCCGAGTGAAATTCAATCAGGTCGTACCGGATGGCTTCGGTTATATTAACAGACTTATTAATAAGAAGGCCCTGCGCGATATTATCGGTGACATGGTGAAACTGCTCGGTACAGCTATCACTACAAAGTTCCTTGATGATATCAAGAATATGGGTTATTACATGGCTTATAAAGGTGGTCTCTCATTCAACCTCGGTAACGTCTTGATTCCTTCTGTAAAAGAAGAGCTGATTAGAGAGGCTAATGAGGAAGTTAATGCTATTCGTGAAGAATACAACATGGGCTTCATCACTGGTAATGAGCGTTATAATAAGATTATTGATATCTGGGGACATGTCGTTACAAAACTGACCGACGAGGTTATGAAACTTCTTCCTCAAGATGACCAAGGATTCAACCCGGTGTATATGATGCTTGACTCCGGAGCCCGTGGTTCTAAAGAGCAGATTCGTCAGCTCTGCGGTATGAGGGGTCTTATGGCAAAACCACAGAAGTCAACAGCGGCCGGCGGTGCCGAGATTATTGAGAACCCAATCCTTTCGAACTTTAAAGAAGGTCTTTCAGTTCTTGAATACTTCATCTCTACCCACGGTGCCCGTAAAGGTTTGGCCGATACCGCTCTGAAGACCGCTGACGCTGGTTACCTTACACGTCGTCTCGTGGATGTCGCCCACGATGTCATTATCACTGAAAAGGACTGCGGCACATTGAGGGGCTTGTCAATAGGTGCTCTTAAGAGAGGTAAGGAAATAGTCGAGTCGCTGTATGACCGTATCTTGGGACGTGTTGCCCTGCATGATATCTTCCACCCTCAAACAGGCGAACTGCTCTGCAATGGTGGTGATGAGATTACAGAGGAAATAGCAAAGAAGATTTGCGACTCTCCATTGAAAGACCAGACAATAGAGATTCGTTCAGTGTTGACTTGTGAATCAAAACACGGTGTATGTGCTAACTGCTACGGACGTAACCTCGCATCAGGCAAACTCGTACAACGTGGTGAGGCTGTAGGTGTTATCGCTGCACAGTCAATCGGTGAGCCTGGTACTCAGCTTACCCTCCGTACCTTCCACCAAGGTGGTACAGCTTCAAGCACCTCCGACGACTCAATGATAAAGGCCGAATACGCCGGCAAACTTGTCATCAACGATCTGAATGCCGTTGATTATAAAGATAAAGAAGGCAGAGAATATCAGGTTGTGGTAAGCCGCGCAAGCGAGATGAAGATTATCGACCATAATACTGGTGTGGCTCTTATCACAGAAAATATCCCATACGGTTCAAAACTCTATATTCCAGCAGGAAACGATGTTAATGTTGGTGATGTGATATGCGAATGGGATAAATATAACTCATTGATTATTACAGAGCATGAAGGAAAAGTACGTTTCGATAATATTGTTGAGGGCGTGACATTCCGTAATGAATCTGATGAGAGAACCGGATATAGTGAGAGAGTTATCATAGAAGGCCGTAGGTTCAGCAAGAACCCGTCTATCTCAATCCTTGATAAACAAGGCGAGGTGATAAGGACATACGACTTGCCTGTAGGTGCTCATATCATGGTAGAAGACGGTGACAAGATAATGGCAGGTGATGTACTTACAAAGAAACCACGTGCTACAGGAGGTCTCGGCGATATCACCGGTGGTCTTCCACGTGTCACAGAGTTGTTCGAGGCTCGTAACTCATCTGAACCTGCTGTCGTGTCAGAAATCGATGGTGAGGTGTCGTTCGAGAAGAAACTTGTCCGTGGAAACCGTGTCGTTGTTGTAACATCAAAGACTGGTGAGTCAAAGAGATACCTTATCCCAACAACAAAGGAAATCCTTGCCTCTGAAAATGACTATGTTAAAGCTGGTCAGCCTCTGTCAGAAGGTGCTATCACACCGGCAAACATCCTCGCTATCGAAGGTCCTATGAAAGTACAGGAATTTATTGTTAATAATATTCAAGAGGTTTATCGTTCACAAGGTGTTACTATCAATGGTAAGCATTTTGAGGTCATCGTTCGTCAGATGATGCGTAAAGTTGAGATTGACGATCCGGGCGATACAAGGTTCCTTGAGGGTGAACTTGTTAACAAGATTACATTCCAAGAGACAAATGACGATATCTTCGGAAAGGTTGTCGTCACCGATCCGGGCGATTCCGAGACATTATTGGCAGGACAGATTATCACAGCAAGAAGGTTGCGTGATGAGAACTCAGCCCTTAAACGTCGCGATAAGAAGACTGTTGAGTCGCGTGATGCTAAGCCGGCTACTGCCCATCAGGTGCTTCAAGGTATCACTCGCGCAGCCCTTCAAACAGAGAGCTTTATCTCTGCCGCCTCGTTCCAAGAGACAACAAAAGTGCTTACACAAGCCGCTATTTCAGCAAAGACTGACTATCTCGAAGGTATGAAGGAAAACGTTATCGTCGGTCACAAGATTCCGGCCGGCACAGGTCTTCGCGACTTCGATGATATTATAGTCGGCGCAAAGGAAGACTTTGAGCCTGTCGTTGAATCTGAGACAGTTGAGGCTTAAGCCCGAAAGAATAATTATCTTAGGTTGGCTATTTTTTAGCCAACCTTTTTTTAACTAAAAAATAAAGAAAATGGAAAACAACAAAAAAAATCAGATCAGCATTGATATCTCTGAATCCGTGGCAGATGGAGTATATTCTAATCTCGCAATTATCAGCCACTCACCATCAGAGTTCGTGATTGACTTCGCACAGATTGTCCCCGCCATGCAGAAGGCGAAAGTGCGCTCAAGAGTGATTATGACTCCTCAAAATGCAAAACATCTGTTTAGGGCATTGGCAGAAAACATCAATAAATATGAGTCTAATTTCGGACCAATCAAAGATGTCGCCGATAATGTCAACCCTTATATTTCAGGAAATGGTGGAGAAGCATAATGTGTTGTATATCAAAGGTTAGCCATCTTCTTTAGTGATGGCACCAAAGAATACTGTGACGACAATTGGATAATGTACATTTTTACATTTCCGGTTGTCTCACTTTTTTCTTATGCTGTTCGCTAATACAGATGTATAGGGCGATTGAGTAGTGGATGGGGAAGTCGGGTAAACAAGAAATTAGCGAGTAAAAAAAACAACCCGATGATTATCACCGGGTTGCATATAAGATGTTATCGTGATTAAATAAATTCGATATTCTCTTCAGTTGTGTATTTTTCGCAATAGTGGCATTTTAACTGTATTCTGCCAAGTTCATTCTTACTTACAGTAAATTTTGTCCTAACATTTTCTGCGTTAGTAACACATTTAGGGTTGAAGCATTTTACAATACCTTCAATATTGTTAGGAGTTTGAACCATTTGTTTTCTAACCACATCAAAATCTTTGATTTCAATAAGGGTAGCTGTTGGGGCCACGAGGGCTATCTTATTGATATCCTCAGCTTTGAAGAATTTGTCAGAAATCTTGATGATGCCCTTTTTACCATATTTCTTGCTTTCAAGATTTGTGCCGAAATACACAGGAGAGTCGCAGTTCTCAAGGTCGAGGATTTTAATTACTTCGAAAACCTTATTAGCAGGGATATGGTCAATAACAGTGCCGTTTTCTATAGCTGAGACGATAAGTTCTTTTCTTTTTTCCATGTCTTTAAATGTTAAAATGTTATTTCAAACCTAAGATAGATGCGATAAGGGCTTCACGAACGTAGAGTCCGTTTTGAGCTTGTTGGAAATAATAAGCTTTTGGGTTAGCGTCAACATCTTCATTAATTTCGTTGACACGTGGAAGAGGGTGAAGAATACGGCAGTTATCCTTAGCATTTTCAAGCATATAGTTGCGAAGGATGTAGGCGTTTTTAACTTTCTCATATTCAAGTGGGTCAGGGAAACGTTCGCGCTGAACTCTTGTCATATAGATGATATCTGAATGAGGAATAACTTCTTCAAGATCTGTATATTCGTGATATTCAAGTCCTGCATCTTTAATGTGTTGGATAACAGTTGCCGGCATTCTGAGCTCATCAGGAGCGACGAAGTTGAACTTGGCGTTGAAGTGGCACATTGCTTGTACGAGGCTGTGGACGGTGCGGCCATATTTCAGGTCGCCGACCATGGTGATTTCAAGGTTTTCGAGAGTGCCTTGTGTCTTGCGGATAGAATAAAGGTCGAGGAGACATTGTGTTGGGTGTTGGTTAGAGCCGTCACCAGCGTTGATAATCGGCACTTTAGACACTTCCGAGGCGAAACGTGCAGAACCGTCGATAGGGTTGCGCATAACGATGAGGTCGGCATAACTTGCGACCATTGTGATGGTGTCTTTTAGAGATTCGCCTTTCTGGACGCTTGTTCCGGCAGTGCTGCTGAATCCGATGACGTTTCCTCCAAGAAGCTGGATGGCAGTCTCAAAACTAAGCCTCGTCCTTGTTGAGGGCTCAAAGAACAATGATGCTATAACGCGGCCGTTTAATAGATTCTGAAGGCGGTTCTTCTCAAAATCTTCCGCAATGTCGAGAACATGGCATATTTCTTCCGGTGTGTAGTCGTTAATAGAGATAAGACTACGGTTTTTTAATGATATAGACATTGTTAATGTATTTTAATTGTTTGATATTCTGATAAAAAATGGGCAAAAAAAATGACGGCTTAAAAAAACCGTCGGCAAAAAAGAAAATGACACCAATGAAAGAATTAATTCTATTAATACCTTTATTATTAGGCGATTCCGGTATCATTAATTGTGCTTCCATCGGAATGCAAAATTACACTTTTTTTCGACTTGTCAAGATAAAAATTCATTTATTTTTACACTGTGAATAAAAATAAACTCAAATGTAAATATAATTTTTCAAAAAAACACTTGACAAGCAATTTATTATGTAATATTTTTGTCGTTGAAAATAACACTAAAAATAGGAGGTTAACATGCAGGATAAAACAATTTGAATCAGTCCGGGATTTAGGCACAAGTAATTCTGGATGATGACCATCTATTGTGCGAAAATATTTACTAACTAAACCAAAATTATTATGAGACCAAAAATAAAAAAAAGTTTTGCACTTTGTGTGCTGTTCGTTTCTATTATTACTGTAGGTGTGATATCCTGCAAGAAACAAAATGTTGAACCTGTAAATACTAAAACCGCACCAACAACTGATAATATAGAATATAGTGACTTGGCAAAGTCTGTTGTCGGCAAGATAAAAAAGTTTAAGAATCAGTTGTCTGACATAGAGTTTGTCACAAGGGAGACGTCGTATATGCCGTTGGATAGTGTGATATGGAATGTAGAGGCGTTGTTTAATGTGTCATACGCTTTTCCTGAGAATAAATGTACAGAGACTGTCAAGCAGAAGCTTGTTTTTACGGTTAACGTCAATGACGAAGATGAAGTCTTGATGAGAGAAGTATATGACCTTTATGAAGATGTGACAAAAAACGTGAGAGAAGTCTATGCAAATGACGGTATCACCAGTGAAAAGTCATTATTTGCTGTGGTTGTTGATGAGGGGATGCGCCATGGGAGCTGTGTTGATGTAGTCGTCACCGTTATTTCTGGTAAGGCCGGCACTTCTACATCTTCAGAATTGTATGAGAATCCTTTCGGTCCGGGCGACTGCTGGTACTATGGAGAGTATGGTGGCTCATGTGAGGACCCTTCTATTTTATATGATGCTGCGGAAATCTTGGAGGATAGCATAAATTATAACTATGCAGAATGTCCAGTTCCTTATTATGGATATAGAGGAATAAATATGAATCTTGTAGAATATAGCTTGATGGGCAATGAATATGTTGATTCAAATAATCAGCCTTATATTTTCTTCTGGAGAGAAGATGATGTGCCGTCTTATTATTTGGATTTTGAAGACTTGAATTATTATTACAAAAGGGAGTTAAAGGTTCTGTTGGAGTTGTTGCCAGAAGACCTAATTACTCAAGGAATTATGCCAATTGCCCCTGCCTTTTTAAATGTTGATATTCAAGGAGTTAATACTACAATTGATGGTGTCAGTTATTTGATACATAGGAATTCAATCACTTATGGTTGTAGATTGTTGATACCAGAGAGTGAATTGGATCCTGCAAGAAATATTTTAAATTAGAAATTTTAAATTAAATTAATTATGAAACAAATCCTTGTTGCACTATTTTGTCTTATTGCTATTTCAGCAAATGCCCAATCATGGGATATTTTTACACCTGTTAATGGCGCATTACACAATTATGGAGGAACTTCAACTGCTGCGGGCGAATATGTTGTAGGTTTATTAAGAGAAGATGATGATTTTTTGAAAGGTCATATCGTTTTTATTGATAAGGAAGGCAACTATAAGCTGAAAACGTTTTTGAATGACAAATATAATACTATGTTATGTGGAGCTATTGGTTTTGAAAATGGTAACGCACTTGTTGTTGGTGGAATGAATTGGGCAGGAGAGGGTAAAGAAAGAAGTATTTTATTGGTAATGGTTGTCAATCCAGACCTTGATGTTATTACCGAACATAGATACGAGATTGACGAATCCCTTGACCATATCTCATCTACCGCTTATCTTGAATATGATGAAAATGGAGATATCATATTGGCTTTACAATGTGGAATCATGAATAATTCAGTATTCAAAGGCGTACCATATATGTGTAAGTTAGATACAGAAGGTAATTTGTTAAAAACCAAGTGTATTGATGAAGATTTGGGGATATCAGGTAGAGATATTACCGGTATGACCATGGTGCCGAATAGTAATCAGATATTGTTGTTTGCATCGGGATTGTTTTATGGTGCAAATTTAGGTGCTTGTTATCTTGATGAGGATTTTAATGTTCTCAATAAGTATCTGACCCATAGAGGTATTTTCAGGTACTATTCCAATTTTTGGATAGATAACGAGCACTTTATTGCATCTACAATTGAAACTGAAGATGTTGGACCGTATAACATATATGATGTGACCCTTTATGAGGTTGATAAAGAGTTCAACTATTACAATACACTTGTGTTACATAGGGCTGATACCAGTACTGTTACTGCTCAAATCACTTCAATAGTCCCTATTAATGAAAACTATATGTATGTCGCCGGATTTAAGCCGGTGTTTAATTCCAATGTAATTAGTGATATTGTTGTGTGGATAGTTGACAAAAACCTTAATGTACATGGAGCAAAGACATTAGCGCGGGATAATTCTTATAATTATCTTCTGGGGTGTCAAGGAACAACAGAAGAAGGTGGAGTTATTCTGTATGGTCATTCAAAATTGTTAGATAATACCGAAATGATGTCAATATGGAAGCTTATTCCAGAAGATTTTGGATTGTCATTGTCAGTGAATGAAGTCGCACAGGATAACTCAAAGACTGCGGTATATCCAAATCCAACGAATGAAGTAATTAATATTCCGGTCAGAGATTTAAAAGGGAACTATTCGATTTCTATTTGGGACATGTCAGGAATAAAGTATTTCGATATGAGTGTTGACAAAGAAGGAGAAGAGCTGTCTGTTGATGTCTCTTCATTGCCAAGTGGAACTTATTTTTATGAGATAGTCGTTGGTAAACAACGAGTTAAGAAAGGAACATTTATTAAAAACTGAATAACCTAAAAACCAAAATTTATGAAACCTAATTTTTTTATCACATTTTTTTTAATTTTTGCTGTTGGAAATTCGATTATTGCACAAGATAGGGGAGGATGTGACCTTTGTGGGCCTACGGGTGCAACCCAGAATCAGGCAAACGGCAACTATTCGGTTACTTTTGGAGTCGGTAACGTGTCAAATGGAATCTGCTCCATGGCGGCAGGACAAGGTTGTAAGGCCGCCGGAGCGTCATCTTTCGCACTGGGACGATTCCTTAGAGCTAATGCAACGAATGCAATCGTAATAGGAGGAGGAACAGATAATAGCGACTCAAAAGCACTCACAAACCCGCTGCCAGGTACACTCATGGTAGGGTTTAATAGCCAGAAACCAACATTGTTTGTTAGCTCCTCAAATGGCGGCATCTCCACGGGTAAGATTGGTGTTGGAAATGTTACTAATCCAAAGGCGAAAATACATCTTCTTTCGGATAATAATGAAGATGCTGGCCTGATTCTTGAGACTTCAAATAAAAATACAAAAAAGGCATACCTACAACTGTATGACCTGAACCACAAAATAGAGGTGTCAAATAGAGGGATGAGTATAGTCTCGGATAATGATAATATGAGTATTGATGCCAACTCTATCAGGATGAATGGCAGGGTGGGAATAAACATAGATAACACATTCTCAGGTAATTATGACTATGCCCTTGCCGTGAATGGAGGACTTCTCACATCAGAGGTGTTTATCAAGGAGGTAGATGAGTGGCATGACGATGTCTTTAACCCCGACTACCAACTGATGTCGTTAGATGAGTTGGAACTATATGTTGAACAAAATAATCATTTGCCGGAGCTGCCTTCAGAAACTGACGTGATTTCAGAAGGGTATGCTCTCGGTCAAATGGACGGACTCCTCTTGAAAAAAATAGAAGAACTAACACTGTATATCTTTGACTTGCAGAAACAGCTTCGTACTCAAGAAGAGAGAATACATGAGTTAGAGGAATCGGAATATTAATACATTTTGCCTTACTACTATGAATGCGAAATATTTTATGATATTTCTTGGGCTGTTTTTTTGTGTGTTAGTATGCAATGACGCTATGGCCCAAAAATGTATAAAGTTCCGATATGATGCGAGTGGCAATAGGGTGTGGAGACATGTCGCTAAAGACTGCTATGAGATTAGAGAAGTGTCGGAAGTGACGGAACTTGATGAATCAGAAATAAAGATTTTCCCTAATCCCGCTAATGAACAGATTCAGATAATACTGCCATCAGACTTAAACCTTGACTATTCTTTTTATGAGTTGTTTAACCTTAATGGTGTGAAAACCAAAGAGGGCAGAGTTGAAAGTCATGAGACTGTTATCAATATAGAAGATGTAGATAGCGGTGTGTACTTGTTAAAAGTGTATTATGGTGAAGAGATGCAGTCAAAAATAATTTTGAAACAATAAACCAATTTTATGAAAAAGAGCTTATTTTTATTTTTAATATTTTTTTACGTAGCGGCGTTGTATTCTCAGGATACCTTTCATGAGACCGAAATGGAGGTTGATATGGTGGTTCCAAGTGAAAAGAGCTGCTTGTTCGAGGCTTCGTTCTCGATAAAACTGAAAGAGGGATTCTATAGTAATCCCTCTGCCGACAATGATGTCTGCTTGAGAATAAACAGATATGGCGTTTTCCCTCCAGCGGCAGGTTTGGAAGGCGGCCCCTTGCCATCAAGTGACGGAGTGGTCGGAGCATTGCCCTCAATAGTAAATGTTAGCGATTTGGGTGGACTTATTTACTCCATCCCTGTTCAAGTGCCGGTGGGTATTGCGAATATGACTCCTAATATAGGGATAACCTATAATAGTCAGTCGTCAAACGGGATTCTCGGCTGGGGCTGGAATATCTCAGGGCTTTCGGCAATTAAACGTGTCGGAAAGACCTTGTACCATGATGGTGAGACATCTTCTGTCAACTTCAAAGACGACAGGTACTCTCTCGATGGGCATAGGTTGATCGTATGCTCAGGCGAATATGGAGTAAATGGCTCTGAATACAAGACGGAACTTGACGAGATGAGCCGTATTGTAGCTTATTCAAAAGGCGGTGACGGCCCCTCTTATTTCATAGTAAATAAAGCAGATGGTACTACTTGGGAGTATGGCAATTCTGAAGATACCCGTCTCCAAACGAAGAACAGAGGTGACAGGATTATTACTTGGTTTGTGAATAAGATTGTTGATGCTGATGGTAATTATATGGTTTTCAAATATTTGGAGAATACAGATACCGGAGAGTCATATATTGACGAAATAGAATACACATTGAATGATAAGGCAGGTATCGCTTCAATGTACTCGGTATGCTTCTGCTATGAGAACCGCGTTGACCCGGAAGTATGCTATGTGGCAGGCAATGAAGTGCAAAACAATAAAATATTAAAAAATATCGTCGTAAAGAACTCTTCTAATGCTGAACTGTTTAACTACTCGTTTGATTATCTTGAACCGGGAGTGTATGGTAATAATAAAAAATTTCTTTATTACCGCTTGAACAGCATCGGCCTTACTGTTGACGGTATGAAACTTAATCCTACTATTATTAATTGGAATAAGGAGAATAAACATTATAATGCTGATTTTCAGTCATTCCCATTAGAAAAGATGGCGTTTAATAAAGTGCCTTTTGTTGGAGATTTCAATGGTGACGGTTATTCTGATGTCTTGACCGTACCTTACAAGACGGGTGAAGTGTATAATGATGATGTGATTATTTCCATGTTGTTGAATAATGGTGACGGTACATTCCGAAGCTCCCCGTCATGGACACAACAAATTGATAATACTCTTGATTGGATTTATGTGGCAGACATCAATGGCGATTATTTAGATGATATTGTTGCCTATTTTGTGAACCCTGATAATGGTCCTTGGAAAACAAGAATAAAAGCCTACTTGAATAATGGTGATTGCTCTTTCTCGTATATCGGGGGCTATTATTCTGATACTCCGTTCAATATTTTTCCCGGCAAGTTCGGGACTCAGACGAAGACTTCTTTTTTTGTCAGACATTATTCAAATAGTTCTAATTATGATGCGAGTGTCTTGTTCTTTTATGGTGGAACAGTTGAAATACAGAATCTTGGGAAATTTAAATCCATTTCTGATTCTGAACGTTTTCTTGTTGAGGATGTTGACGGCGATGGGTTGTCGGAAGTGTTTTGTATGAATCCGAAAAACACTGTTGTTGCAAATATCCTTTTTAAAGGTGGCCAATATTCGTTTGTGGAGAAGTTTACCGATAATAATTTGTGTAGCAACGATTTCGTCTTTCCCGGAGATTTTAATGGTGACGGATATTCTGATTTTTTAAAATACAATGTTAAGACGAATTGGACCGTGATGTTGTCTGACGGAATAATGCTGAAAACTCCTGTGAATTGTAAGAATAATAGTATGTTGGGAAATATCGCCTTACAGCCTTATGACAGGTATGAATGCTCTTTAAAAACTCTTTCTGCCCCAGCGGTTACAATGAGGGTCGCTGATTTTGATGGTGATGGAAAGACTGATGTAGGAGCTTTCAGGCATAGTGCTGGTAATTATTATATGCTTCTCGGAACGAAAATGATTCGCCAAAGCGACGGCTCCTACGGATTTGCTGATATTCGTCGAAACTATTTTAATATCAATAACTCTAATCAGTTTGTGCATGTAGGAAATTTCCTCGGACGAGAGAATGCTAGTGTCTTGGCAAGCGTTCATCACAATCCTTACTCTGCCGAAGTACCAAAAATCGTTTCTCTATTCCCGCAGTCTTCCAAGTATAGTGTCGAGAGGATTACTGATGGCTTGGGAAATGCCCGCGGATTTCAATATGAATATCTGATGCCAAATAAACAAGATTCGTTCTATGGATTTAATCTCGAATGGATGAACGACGATTTGAAGACAACAACGCTTCCTGTTCGGGCGATCTTCTCTGATACAACGTTCTCGGTTAATAATAACCCTTGTGTTACAAGATATTTCTATGAAAATGCAATGCATCATGTTTCAGGGCATGGAATAATAGGATTCAAGAAGCAATCAACAAAACATTTCATTAATAATTCGTTTTCAAGCTCAACGGTAATTGAAAATGAAGTTAATACCTTGAACGATGAGTCACTGCTGCTGCCAGAAAAACGAATGGTATATAATAATGTAGAACAACTTGTTGAAAAAGAAGAGTATCACTATGACAAATATTCCTGCACAAAAAACAAACTTGTGGTGATGCCTTTGTTAATACTAAAGAGTACTACATATTACGATCCTGACTGTTCGGGTAGTGTCCTTAAGGTTGTAGTAGAAAATAGAGCTTATGACAGTGATAATAAGGGACATGAATATTACGATATTGTAAACTTGAATAGAGTTGTATCGGGCTTTGATGACAAGAACTGTGGCGATGATGCAGAAATGTATAGATATTGGATTGAAAATACTTGTGAGTTTGATAATGATTTATCGGGTTGGATAGTGTCAAGGCCAAAAATTCAGAAATGCATATATCACTCAAGTGATAGCGATGATGTGGGCAGCTGTGATATCTTTGAGTATGAACAGGATAATCCGTATCATGTGAGAACAAAAACCAGCCTTCCCAATACAGCCATGAATTTTTCCGATAAGTTGAAGGTTACTACAGATTATTCTTATGATGTTGTTGGCCATGTCGTTATGCAGACAATAACATCTCCTTCATCTAAAAAACAGAAGACTACAAGATTGGTTTATGGGGAAAACTATCTTCACCGATTCCCAACATCTGCTGTGAATGAAAAAGGTTGGGTGATAAATAATAGTTTTGATAATGATTTCGGAATGGTTCAATCCTCTGTTGATTATAATGGTTTTAATACCTATTGTGACTCGGATCCTTTTGAAATCACCACGGAAATATTGCTGCCTGATGGGGTGAAAAATGTGAAAACAAAACGTTGGGCGAAAGAGAACAAACACTGTCCTCAAAACGCAATGTACTTCTACTGGGAGAAAACAGCAGGTAAGAGCGAACAACTTTCGTTCTTTGCGAAAAATGGGAATATAGTCAGGGAAGTGGCGTTCGGCCTTGATGGTGAAGCAATATACGTTGACACAGAATATGATGACCGCGGGAATGTCGCTTCTAAAACAATGCCATATTTTGCGGGAGATGAAGTGAAAAAAGTTTACTTTAGCTATGATGATAACAATAGGTTGATAAAACAAGATTGGCCTAATTGTGTTGTGAAAAATTATCGATACGATAAGAATAGAACTACAATTCAAAGTGTTTCGAATGATGGAATTGTACAGACTTTTATCGAGGAGACAAATCCTATGGGCTGGGTCTCAAAAGTGATTGATATTGGTGGAAATGAAATAGTATACAGTTACTATAGCGACGGAAAACTGAAAAATACCGTGATTAATAATAATGTATCAACAAAAGTGATGTATGAATATGATGGCAGACGAAACCTTAATAAAATGATAGACCCGTCGTGTGGTGAAATCACATATCAATATAACGCTTTTGGAGAGCTTGTTGAGGTTAGAGATTCAAACCATGGAGTTACTGAGTACCAATATGACGAGCTGGGTATGATGACATTTAGGAGTGAATATAAGTCGGAAGGGGATGAAAAAACAGATACCCGTTGGTTTTATGATATGTCTAAAGGGAAAAGAGGAACTTTGTCAAGGGTGGTATATGGCAATATTCAAGATGTTGAATATGAGTATGATGATTTGCTAAGATTGACGAGTGTAGTGGAGACAGTCCTCGGTAAGCAGTATAAAACCCAATTCCAATACGATGGGGCAAATAGGGAGAGCATTATAACTTACCCTAATGGATTCTCAATACAAAAGAAGTACTCAAACACAGGATATTACAAATCGATGGTGCGCATTGATGATGAGATGGTACTGTGGAATACAAACTCTATTGATGCCTTGGGTAATATCACGGATTATCAAGTCGGTAATGGGCTTAGGACTGTCAGGGAATTCGACAATAGGACAAATCAAGTCAGTCTGGTTCATACGAGCAAGAGTAATAAGGTGTATCAGAACGATTCATATCATTATGATTCATTTGGGAATATGACGGATAGGGAGAAAAATGCTGGTAATCATCAAGTTGAGAGCTTCGTGTATGATGAATACAACAGGTTGTCAGAAATCAGGCTCAATGGTGCGCTAACTGGAAGAATGGTCTATGATGATTACGGGAATATTCTTTCAAAAACATCTGATAATGTCACAGTGTATTTTGATGCCCGTTATGATGAGGGAAGCCCGTATTCAATTAGTAGGGCAAAGACAAATCTAAATAATATTAACTCTTTTGAGCATGATATTACATATACCACATTTAATAAGACTCATAAAATATGCAACGGTGGTGTTTGCTATAGTTTAGATTATGGTTACGATTATCAGCGTGTCCGTTCAGTTGAACAGGTGGATGGAATGGTGAAAGAAAAAGTCTATATCGGTGATTGTGAATTTGTTAATGATAATGGTAAGGATGAAATAGACATTATGCTAAAGAGTCCGATGGGTGTGTTTGCAGTTTGTAGGTTTAAAGGAGACGGTAGTAATGATGTCTTCTATATTCATAAGGACCATTTAGAATCATGGAGTATTATCACGGATGGAGATGGCGTGATAATTCAAGATGTGAGTTATGATGCTTGGGGTAATCCTCGCAACTCGGAAAGCTGGTGTGGGGAATATACAAGAGACTTGGAATTTGATAGGGGCTTCACTGGGCAAGAGGTTGTCGCATGCTTTGGTGTCATTAATATGAACGGAAGGATGTACGACCCGTTGGTCTCTGTGATGATGAGTCCTGACAGATACATACAGAGCCCCGACTTCTCTCAGAACTATAATCGTTATTCTTATTGCCTTAATAACCCTCTGAAATACTACGACCCAACAGGGTATTGGATTGAATGGGTGGCTTACGGATTGTTTAGTGGTGTCGTTAATGTTGTGACAAATATAGATGATGTTGATAATTTGGGTGAAGGAGCCATGTTGTTTGGTGCTGGTTTTGTAAAAGGCTGCCTGATGAATTGTTTCGCGTCTTGTTCATGGGGAGTGCAGATGGCCGGCGCAGTTGTTGGAAGCGTGGTAAAGGCAGGAGTGAATAATTACGTTAAGCAAAACGCGGGCTCAAATAGCTGGGCAAATATTAATAAGGATGAACTTAAGGAGGAGATGCTTTTTGCCTTCGGATATAGCCTCACATCATCGGTGTTGAATGCGAATATCTATCAGCCGGAAGGTGGTGATGAAAGTGTCAGCCTCATTACTATGATAAATGAAAAATATCCAGACCTTCATGTAGTAGAGACTTCTGTCGCTACGTTTGTAGGAAATGTCTTCTCAGGAAGAATAGATGCTGAAGGGTTTGGCCTTAGTAGCTTAGGAATAGAGCTGTCGGATGTTTTGCCTGTTTTGTCAGATGTTGTTGGCACATATTTGATTGGTTTAGAAGATGGTAGCGGTTTCTTTGCTAATATTATCAGTTTCTTTTTCAACATGGGCAATTTGCTGGATGGCGGTGGGGGAAGAGAAAACACTTTTTTGGTGTTAAACTGTGACGGGAACCCTTCTCCTTCAAACAATTCTTTTGGTGAAAAGTGTTCTGATAAAAAAAGTAGCAGTAATTTAAATGTGAATTATAGTAAGTTGCGTTATGTAGTTAATAATTATTGATAAGGAAATAGATATTTTTTACTATTTTTGCACCCAAATACAAAACGATTTATACTATGTTGGAACAAATCTTGAAACAGCTTTTTATTGATGCCTTCGTGAAACTCTATGGCAAGGAACCTTCTTCACAGCAATTGAGTTTTCAGAAGACGCGTCCTGAATTTGAAGGAGATGTGACCGTGGTTGTTTTCCCATTCGTAAAGACAGCGGGTAAGGCACCTGATGTACTTGCAAAAGAATTGGGAGATGAGATGATGAGGGAGAGTGAGATGATTGCTAAATTTAATGTGGTAAAGGGATTCCTTAATCTTGTTATCTCAGACAGCTATTGGTTGTCATTCATGGAGAATAATCATCTTAATGATAATTTCGGTAGAAAAGAGGTCTCGGGGAAACCAGTGATAGTAGAGTATTCGTCACCGAATACAAATAAACCGTTGCACTTAGGACACATTCGAAACAACTTGTTGGGCTGGAGCGTCTCAGAAATCCTCAAAGCTAATGGCGAAAATGTTGTGCGTGTGAACCTTGTAAACGACAGGGGAATACATATTTGTAAGAGCATGATAGCATGGCAGAGATGGGGAAATGGCTGTACTCCTGAATCAACGGGGAAAAAGGGTGATCATCTTGTTGGAGATTTTTATGTCTTATTTGATAAGCATTTTAAAGAAGAGATAAAGCAGCTTCTGCCAGCAAATTATGACGAACTTGACGATGAGGCCAAGGAGAAGGCAAAGAACGAGGCCGAGAGTGCCTCTCCATTAATGCAGGCAACAAGAGAGATGCTTCGTAAATGGGAGGCTGGTGATCCTGAAGTGAATGAGCTTTGGAAAAAAATGAATGACTGGGTATATCAGGGATTTGACGTTACTTATAATCGTCTTGGAGTGTCTTTTGATAAAGTCTATTACGAGTCTCAAACCTATTTATTGGGTAAGAGTACTGTTGTTGACGGTTTGAATAGAGGTGTTTTGTATCAAAGAGATGATAATTCCGTATGGTGTGATTTGCGAGACGAGGGCCTTGACGAGAAACTATTGCTTAGACGTGATGGAACTTCTGTATATATGACCCAAGACTTGGGGACAGCACAACTTCGTTATGACGAGTACCATCCAAAGAAACTGATTTATGTCGTTGGTAATGAACAGAATTACCATTTCGATGTACTCAAAAGAGTGCTTGTGAGATTAGGATTTGAATGGGGTAACGATATTGAGCATTTGTCTTATGGTATGGTTGAGTTGCCAAACGGAAAGATGAAGTCTCGCGAGGGGACTGTCGTTGACGCAGACGACCTTATGGATGAGATGGTGTCAACAGCAAAGAACGTGTCAGAAGAACTTGGTAAAGCAAACAACTTGAGCAAGGAAGAGGCTGATAGACTGTATAATATGATAGGTCTCGGTGCCTTGAAATACTTTATCTTGAAAGTTGACCCGAAGAAAACCATGTTGTTCGACCCTCAAGAATCAATCGACTTTAACGGTAATACAGGCTCTTTTATTCAATATACTCACGCCCGTATATGCTCCGTGTTACGTAAAGCCTCCGAAGCTGGTGTAATTGTGGGTGATAGAGTCGATATCGACACTATCATGAGTGGGGAGAAATCTTTACTCACCAACATTCATTCTTGGCCATCAGTCCTTGAACAGGCTGCTGTTAACAGAAGTCCTGCAATGATTGCAAACTATATTTATGACCTCTGCAAAAGCTTCAACCAGTTCTACCAAGAATGTAGCATCCTTAAGGAGTCTGATGAGAAACGCAGGGTGTTCCGCCTGCAGCTGGCTTCAATGACAGCCCGTTTGCTCAGGAACGCTGGTGAACTGCTTGGTATGCAGATGCCGGAAAGAATGTAATAATAGTTAATATGAATGTCTTTTATTTGCCTAACGCTGAAATTGGAATGATCTCCTTCTCTGAGGAAGAGTCGAGACATTGTGTCAAAGTGCTTAGAATGCAGGAGGGAGATCGTTTCTGCGTTACAAATGGTAATGGATCGTTGTTCGATGGTGAACTTGTAGATGCCCACCCTAAAAGGGCTGTCGCCTGCCTCTCAAATCCGCATCCGGGCTATGATAACAGACCTTTCAATCTAGAAATAGCAATAGCCCCGACAAAAAATAACGAGCGCACTGAGTGGTTCCTTGAAAAGGCTACCGAAATTGGGATTGACAGAGTCCGGCTTTTTAAGTCATATCATTCTGAACGCCGTGCCGCTAACGTTGAGCGTTTCAGGAAAGTGATGATTTCTGCCGTAAAACAATCAATCAAGTCCAAACTTCCTGAGATTGATGATGTCGTCCCGTTCTCTGAGCTTATTTCACAACCTTTTGATGGACAGAAGTTCATCGCTTGGATTGATGATGATGTGAGGCTGCAACTATGTGACGCTTACATTAGAGGCAGCAACGCCTTGATATTGATAGGACCAGAAGGGGATTTCAGTAAAGAAGAGGTGGATTCTGCGATACAGAAAGGCTTCGTCCCTGTAAGTCTTGGTGATGCAAGGCTTAGGACTGAGACTGCTGCTGTGGTGTCCTGCCATACGATTAATCTTATTAACCAGATGAAAATTGCGTTATGAGGTTGCTGCTGCTGGTGTTGTATGTTTTGCTGTCGCTGCCATTGTCGGCACAACAAACACGTATCGCCCTGCTGAAATATAGAGGCGGGGGCGACTGGTATGCAAACCCCACGTCTTTGCCGAACCTTGTCAAGTTCTGTAATAAAGAACTTGGTACTGACATAAACCCTGAGATAGCTACTGTTGATGTCGGCAGTTTAGATATTTATAACTATCCTTTTGTTCACATGACAGGCCATGGAAATGTCAGCTTTAACGATTATGAGGCACAGAACCTAAGGACTTACCTGCTGTCCGGCGGATTTCTTCATATTGATGACAATTACGGCATCAAGGACTATGTGATGTCTCAGATGACAAAAGTGTTCCCTGAGCTTGAATGGGTCGAACTGCCATACTCGCACCCTATTTTCCTCTCGCCCTTCTCTTTCCCTAACGGTTTGCCCAAGATACATGAGCATGACCTAAAAGCGCCCCAGGCTTTCGCTTTGATATACGAGGGCAGGATAGTATGCCTGTTTACTTATGAGTGTGATCTTGGAGACGGATGGGAGGACCAGCGTGTCCATAAGGATTCGGACGAGACCCGCCTGCTCGCCCTAAAAATGGGGGCAAACATTATCCAATACGTATTCTCCCAATGACTTATTAAACTTTTTTATTATGAACGAACCAGAATTGAAACCTGAAACAAGAAAATGCCTCTGCTGCGGCAGAGAACTGTCCGGAAGAAGTGACAAGATCTTTTGCGATGATTATTGTAGGAACAATTATTATTACAGGATAAATAACGAACAGAAGAAACTGATTAGAATAGTTAACTCCAAACTACTGCATAACAGAGGTATCTTGAAGTCGTTGAATCCCTATGGTGGGAAAACTTTCAGTGTTAAGGAACTTGAAGAGAAAGGCTTCGATTTCAATTACTTCACTAATATCTATAAGACAAAAAAAGGCAGGGTGTATTATGTCGTTTATGATTATGCTTATAGCATAGATGAGGTATCGTCAAAGGTGAAGCTGATAGTGTTTTATAATCAAAGCTCGATCTGTAGCCCGTCATAGGCAAGCATCATGTTCTCGGGAAGTGTCTTGTTTACTATCTCCGCCTTTCCTATTGAGTGCCCTGTATGTGTAAACCACGCCTTCTTGACCTGTAATCGATTTGCAAGGTCGATGGCTTCTGAAAGGCAAAGGTGCGAATAGTGCTTCTTCACCCCTAACGCCTCAAGAACAAGGAACTCCACGCCATTGAGTTTCTTGAAGCTGGAATCGGGTAGGTCGCTTAAGTCTGTCAAATAAGCGAAATTGCCTATTCTAAAGCCGTAACTAATGAGGTTGTAATGGTGCATTAGAATCGGCGTTATAGTTAAGTCGTTGATTACTATCGGTGTATCTTCGTTGATGTCTCTGATACTGTATGTGGGCGCACCGGGATATAGCTTGTCTTTTTCAACAAAGGCATAAGAATATTCGCGCCTGATTTCTTCTTGGGCCTCAGTGGAGGCGTATATAGGCATAGATGTGTTCTGAAGAAAATTGAATGACCTTACATCATCAAGACCTCCGATATGGTCTTTGTGCTGGTGAGTGATAAGTATTGCGTCAAGATGCTTCACGTTCTCTCGCAGCATTTGCTGGCGGAAGTCTGGCCCAGCGTCAACACAGATGGTCGTACGACTCGTCTGTATCAGAATAGACGACCTGAGACGCTTGTCCCTTGGGTCTAACGACCTACATGCTTCGCACTCGCACCCTATTACGGGTACGCCCTGAGATGTCCCACAACCTAATATTGTGACCTTCATGATATTACTTTTTTAGGCGGCAAATATACTATTTTTATCTTTAACAGTTGAAAACCATTACGCAAATAATATTTTATGTGTCAAAGAAAAAAGATATCGCAATTAAAAGAAAAATGTTATCTTTGCGAGTTTTATATTATCCATGAAGTCGATAGTAAAATACTTTAGAAAACGCGCCCTGATGCAATTCGTTGAGAAAAGGAAGTCTTGCATCATCCCGGATATAAATACATATCCGACAATAGCTGTTCTAATTGATCTTGACCAACTTGACCAAATCAATCTTGTAAAATCAAAGTTGTCTGAAAGGTTTATCATTAAGGAAATAAGGTTCTTCGCTATTGCAGACACCTTGCCCGAAAAACCTGGTCCTGATGCTCCTGTCTGCCTGTTGTCAAAACAGGATTTCCACTTCTGGGGCATAATGAAAGAAGAACGTAAGAAAGAAATCTCTCTCCTCTTCTATGATATCTTTCTCGACTTGTCAAATAATGTCGATGAACTGCTCGCTCATGATTATTTTATCACCGTCATCAAGTCATCAATGCGTGTTAACTTTGGCGGCTCCTTTAACTCGTTGTATGACATCGTCATCGATTCAAAGAAAAATGAGAACATGTTGTATAAAATTGACGTTCTGAACAAATATCTTAATATGCTTGGAGGAAAAAATAATGAAAAATAATCATTTTGTAGGCACTGGAGTGGCTCTGATCACTCCTTTTAATGAAGATTTCACTGTTGATTACAAGTCTCTTGCAAATATCGTTGAATATTCTTTGCAAAATGGTGCCGACTTTTTAGTTGCTCTCGGCACCACCTCGGAAGCCCCGACTTTAACGGTTGAAGAGAAAAACAAAGTTGTTGACACTATCATTGATACCGCCAATCACCGTTGCCCTATTCTTCTTGGTTTGGGTGGCAATAATACTCAAAGCGTGATTGAAAATATAAAGAATCAATCCTTTGATGGTGTTGATGGAGTTCTAAGCGTTGTACCTTATTATAATAAGCCTAACCAGAATGGAATGTTTGCCCATTTTAAGGCCGTGGCTGATGCTTCTCCGGTGCCGGTGGTTTTATATAATGTGCCGGGAAGAACAGGCGTTAATATGCAGGCGGCAACAACAATAGCCCTATCCGATCATAATAATATCGTGGCAATAAAGGAAGCCTCCGGCAATATTCAGCAGATAATGGAGATTCTTCGCGATAAACCCTCAGATTTTACCGTGTTGTCTGGCGACGACGCTATAACTCAACCACTTATGTCTCTTGGAGCAACCGGCGTAATCTCTGTAGCCGCAAACGCTTACCCTAAACAGTTCTGCCAAATGGTCCACAAAATGTTAGATAATGTTTACTCGGAGGCTTTGTCTATCCATTACAGACTTCTTAAAATGAATGGGTTGCTGTTCGCAGATGGTAATCCCGCCGGTGTAAAGGCTCTTATGTCGCATATCGGCCTTTGTAAAAATGTCTTGCGACTGCCTCTCGTGCCCGTGTCCGATACGGTGCTTGAAAAGATTAAAAATGAATATCTTAATATAATGTAAATGCTTCTGTTATGAAAAAAAGATTTTTGTTTGTTATTTTGCTTCTTGTATCTGTATGTGTCTCGGCTCAGGAAAAGGACCTTGATGCCATGATGCAACAAAGAAATGAATATTATTTCTCTTTCAAATTGAATGCTGACGATGATCTCTCTAAAATCGCCCGTACAATTTCTGTCGATAAGGTTGATGGTGACGTGGTTGTTGCCTATGCTAACAACCTGAATTTCAAGGAATTTAATAAGCTTGGTCATGATATTACCTTATTAACACCACCGTCGTTGGTAGAAGAACATCGTATGTTTGACGGTAACAGCCGCGCTACTTACGAGTGGGACTCATATCCAACATACGAGGCTTATGAGGAGATGATGTTTGATTTCGCTCAAAATCACCCGGATAAGTGTGAAATCATCACTCTTGGAACATTGTCAAGCAATAGAAAAATCCTTGTGGCACATATTAATAATGGTGTGTCAGATGGTAAACCTAAATTCCTCTATACCTCAACAATACATGGTGATGAGACAACCGGCTATATCATGATGCTCAGGCTCATTGACTATCTACTTGAAAACCAAACGCTTCCTGAGGTGCAGAATGTACTTGATAATATCGATTTGTTCGTCTGCCCTAACACAAACCCAGACGGTACTTATCATGGTGGTAATAATACCGTTAACGGTGCTACTCGAGCAAACGCACAAGGCATTGATATGAATAGGAATTTCCCCGATATGAATGACGGTCCTCACCCCGATGGTAATCCTTATGCTACTGAAACAGAATGGCTTATGGATTTTGCACAAAACTATCAGTTTACTATGGCAGCTAATTATCATGGTGGTGCCGAAGTCATGAATTATCCTTGGGACAACGAAACAGATCTTCATGTTGATGATGCTTGGTGGCAGCTGGTGTCACGTGAATATGCTGATTTGTGCCATCAGGTTAATCCTAATTATATGACTTTCAAGAATAATGGTATCACTAACGGTGCACAATGGTATATGATTGGCGGCGGCCGTCAAGATTATATGAACTATTATCACAAATGCCGTGAAGTCACTATTGAGTGCTCCGATACAAAATGCCCTTCTGGCAGCCAGCTCCCTAACTTCTGGAATATCAATAAAAACTCTATCTTCGCCTATATGAACCAATGCCTTTATGGTATCCATGGAGTGGTGACCGATATGAATACAGGTGCCCCAGTAAGTGCAACAATATCAATATCAAACCATGATTATGACTATTCTGTTGTCGAGAGCCAGATGCCTGCTGGTGACTTCCATCGTCCAATAAAAGGCGGAACTTATAATGTTATTGTGACGGCTAACGGCTATTACCCTTTCCAGCAGACAGTCACTGTCGCCGATGGCCAGACTGTAGTACTTAATGTTGCCCTCGAACCGGGTGAAGGACTTATTGCCGACTTTAACGTTAGCTCAACAAATGTCGCTAATGGTGGGGTTGTTAATTTCACCGATGCCTCTTGGGGTATTGGTATTAACAGTTGGAGCTGGGAGTTCGAAGGTGCAGAACCTTCAACATCATCAGTCCAGAATCCTCAGGGAATAAGATATTCTGAAAACGGCGTCTTCGGTGTGCGCCTTACCGTTACAAACGAAAACGGACTGACAGACACTAAGTATGTCGAAGGTCTGATCACTGTAATGAACTCAGTAAATATGCACGCTGGTGAAGAGACGACATGCTCCTCTTTGTTCTATGATGATGGCGGACCAAACTCGAACTATAGCGATAATAGAAATTACACACTTACCTTCTTCCCTGATACTGAAGGTGCAAAGATAAAAGTCGATTTCCTTTCATTTAATACTGAATCGAATTATGACTATCTCAAAATTTATGACGGCACCTCGACATCATCGGCCATGATAGGCTCTTATACTGGCGGCAATAGCCCCGGTACTGTGGTCGCCTCTAACGCTCAAGGTGCCTTGACCTTTAACTTCACATCTGACTCATACTCCTCGGAACCAGGCTGGGAGGCTGTAGTAAGCTGCTCCGGACTCCCACTCGAGGTGTATGCTCAAGCAGAATCCGACACCTTATGCCCCGGTGAATCAATGCATCTGAATGCTGTCGTGTCAGGCGGAAACGGCAACTTCACTTTTGACTGGTCACCAAAGGAAAACCTTGACGACTTCTCGGCAATGAACCCTGTGTTCACCGCCCCTGAAAACGGTGAGTTCACATACGTTGTGACCGTATCAGATGGAGAACAGACAAACTCTGCCTCGGTCTCCTTCTTCGTGGCGGACTGCCTCTCAACAGATGAGCAGCCCGAAATGGAGATAGGCGTCTTCCCTAACCCGTCATCATCAACCATTCAAATAATGCTCGACCATGAGTGCCAATATGTAGAAATATCTATGTTTAACAACTTGGGACAAATGGTTAAGGCTGTTGTTAACTCGACGGATATTAGTGTTGAAGACTTGGCTTCTGGCGTTTATCTCGTCCGTATCGATGTTGACGGCAAACAGTTCTTTAGAAAGATATTTGTGGAATAATTACTTACAATAAAAAACGATAATTGTCGTTATTTTGAAACTAAAAAATGCGTAATTTTGCAGCATGCTAAAAAATGGACTTCTAATATCGGCCTTGATTATTGTAATGTGTTGCTTTTCATGCAGCTCATACAATAAACTGTTGAAAAGCTCTGATTATGTGGCTAAATATAATGCGGCTATCTCATATTATGAGAAGGGCAATTATGATCGCGCTTTACAGCTGTTCGACCTGTTGCAAGTTCAATATAGGGGAAAGCCTGAAGGTGATACTATCTCCTTCCTCACCGCTGAATGCTATTATTATAAGGAGGACTTCCTCATTGCAAGCCATTATTATAAACGCTATGTTAGTAATTACGCATTCTCGGATAGGGCAGAAGATGCTTTGTACAAAAGCGCGATGTGTTATTATTACCTCTCGCCCAAAATCTCTCTCGACCAATCGGATACTTATACAGCCATCAGCGAATTCCAGACGTTCACCGACATGTATCCGAAGAGCCTGAAAGTACCCGAAGCTAACGCAAAAATCGACACCCTAAGGATGAAGATTGAAAATAAGGACTATAACACATGCCTCCTCTATTTCAAGATGGAAGAATTTCAAGCGGCTATCACCACCTTCGAGTCGTTCCTTAAAGAGTATCCTTCAACATCACACCGCGAGGAGATACTGTATTTTATGGTTATCAACTACTATAATTATGCGGAGAACAGCGTCACCTCAAAACAGCGTGAACGTTATGAACTCGCTCTGGAGAAATATAACACCTTGTGCTATGTGTTCCCCGAAAGCCCTTATATCAAAGAACTAACATCTATTGTGGATAAGATTAATCTGAAGTTAAATAAACAAAAACAAATAAATTAAGATGATAGATTTTAAAAAAGTCAAAACAGAAACTACTGCAATCACACGTCAGAAAGACCAGTTTTATGCCGGGACCGGTAACATTTATGAAACTGTGGCCATTCTTTCTAAAAGAGCTAACCAGATAGCAGCGGAAGAAAAGCAGGAACTCAACAAGAAGATTGAGGAGTTTGCTTCAAACAACGACAGCCTCGAGGAGGTCTTCGAGAATAAGGAGCAAATTGATGTCGCAAAGTTCTATGAGAGACTTCCAAAGCCTACACTTATCGCAATCGATGAGTTCCTTCACGATAAGATTTATTACCGTAACCCTAACAAGCAACACGAAGGAGACTTCTAATTAAGGAGGTTCGATGCTGGCCGGAAAGAAAATCCTTATCGGAATTACAGGTAGCATTGCCGCCTATAAAATTCCCCTTTTAGTGCGTCTCCTTAAAAAGGAAGGTGCTGAGGTACAAGTTGTTATGACGGAGTCGGCAAAAGATTTCGTAACCCCTCTGACCTTATCCACTTTAAGCGGGCTGCCCGTGTTGTCGAAGGGTTTTGACGCTGAAACGGGACAATGGAACAGTCATGTCGAACTTGGATTGTGGGCTGACATAGTTGTGATAGCCCCGGCTACAGCGAACACCTTAGCGAAAATGGCTTGCGGAATAGCGGATAACTATCTCCTAACTGTTTGTCTATCAGCTAAATGTCCTATAATGTTTGCTCCTGCCATGGATCTCGACATGTACAGACATAAGGCAACCCAAGATAATATCCGGACACTGATTTCTAGAGGAGCTCTCATGATTGCTCCCGCCTCCGGCGAACTGGCTTCCGGATTGTGCGGAGAGGGTAGGATGGAGGAACCTCAAGCTATTTTTAATAGAATTAGAGATTTCTTCCTATCAAAACATCGTTTCGCAGGGAAGAAAGTACTGATTACCGCCGGCCCGACATACGAGGCTATCGACCCCGTACGCTTCATCGGGAATCATAGCTCCGGACTGATGGGTGTGGAAATAGCACGCGCCTTCGCCGACCAAGGCGCAGACGTGACACTCGTGCTCGGCCCTTCCTCGGTCAGACCAGAAAGGAATAATATTAATGTCATACCCGTCACCTCGGCAAAGGAAATGTTCGACGCCACTACTGCGGCATTCCATAACTCTGATATCGCCGTGCTCTGCGCTGCCGTAGCCGACTTCAGACCGGAAACTGTTGCAGATCACAAGATTAAGAAAAACCCTGATGTAGATGTTCTCACCCTTAAACTTGTAAAAACTGAGGATATTCTGAAATGCCTCGGCCAACATAAGAGAGATAACCAACTTCTTGTCGGCTTCGCCTTGGAAACTAACAACGGCATAGAGAATGCTAAGATAAAACTGCATTCTAAAAACTTGGACATGATAGTGCTTAACACTATGAATGAACCGGGCGTCGGATTTAAATTTAATACTAACAAAGTCAGTATTATCACTAAAGATGATGCCGTGCTATCGTTTGAGAAGAAACCTAAAAACCAAGTGGCTCTCGATATTTTAAATGTTATCCATCAATCATTTACAAAATAAATTATGAAAAAGACCATTCTTTCACTCTGCATTCTGTTCCTCTGCCTGACAAATGTCTCGCTCGCACAAGAACTTAACTTCTCGGTGACTGTCAATTCAAAACAGGTGGCCGGCACCGACCAACGTGTGTATGAGGCCCTCCAAGAAGGAATGGTGAATTTCCTAAATAATAGAATCTGGACGAATGTGAAGTTCGAGGATTATGAACGACTTGAAGGCGCAATGGTGGTGACAGTGAAAAATAAATCCGGGAACACTATTAGCGCTGACCTTAATGTGGTTCTTCGCCGCCCCGTTTTTAAGTCGAACTATAATACTCCTCTGTTTAATTACATTGATAACGACTTCGTTTTCGAATACATCGAGTCGCAACCTATGGATTTTACAGAAAACTCCTTCACATCGAATCTTACATCAACTCTCGCATTCTATGCCTATTACTGTCTCGGTCTTTATTTTGACTCTTTTGGTCCTAATGGAGGTGACGCCTTCTTTAAAGCAGCAGAGGCTATTGTCACCGCCGCTCAAAGCGCGACAGAACCCGGCTGGAAGGCATTTGATGGAAATAGAAACCGTTATTGGCTACTCGAAAATATGACCAATACCGCCTACCGACCACTACGACAGTATTACTATGAGTATCACCGCCTTGGCCTTGATGTTATGGGAAATGGTAAAGTCGATGACGGAAGAACATCAATCACAAAGTCCCTCGACTGCGTGAAAAACGTCTTCAACACCAAACCAAACCTCTACTTCCTCCAAATCCTATGCGATACAAAACGTGACGAATGGAAAAACATCTATTCTAATGGACCTCAACAGGAAAAAACCAAGGCTGTGAACATCCTTCGTGATATTGATGCCTCTCACGCAGAAGAATATGAGGAAATACTTAATGCTAAACCTCGATTGTGATTCCTTATGCTGAGTCGCTTATTAATAAATAATTACGCTTTAATAGATTCATTGTCAATATCTTTTGATGATGGATTTAACGTTATTACAGGCGAGACCGGCTCTGGAAAGTCTATACTCCTCGGTGCGCTTGGCTTCGTAATAGGTGACCGCTCCGACTCTAATGTCATTATCGATGACTCAAGGAAATGTGTCGTAGAAGCCGAATTTATCTTTGATGATGACAGGTTTAAGCCATTCTTTGATAATTATGACCTCGACTATAGCGCGGAATGCGTGCTCAGAAGAGAACTGTCCCCATCAAAGAAATCCCGCGCCTTTATCAATGATACCCCTGTGACTGTTCAGCAACTTAAAGAACTCGGTGGCCAACTCATTGATATCCATTCACAACACGACTCGCTTCTTCTTACTAATCCTGACTTTCAACTGAATCTTCTCGATAATGCAGCAAATAATAGCAGCTACTTATCAGAATATTCCTCTCTTTACCGCTCTTTTATCAATACATCAAACGAACTGAAACACCTTGAGGAATTGAGGCGTAATAGCCTTGCTGAAGCTGATTTCCTTTCCTTCCAACTTGACGAGCTTAATAAGGCTAATCTTCAAGATGATGAATATGAAGAACTTACACAACGTATTGAACTTCTTGAGAATTCTGAGGATGTGAAAAATCTTCTTCTTCAGTCTGATGCTATTCTTCAGGAATCAAATGACTCGCTCATTAATCAACTGATTGAACTGAAGTCGGCCTTCGATCGTCTGAAACGTTATCTGCCTGTCGCCTCTTCCTATCTCGATAGGATAGAGTCTGTAAAAATAGAGCTAAAGGACATTGCCCGCGATATAGATGGGCTTCAAGATGACACACAGTTTGACCCTGACACACTTCAACTTCTTAGGGATAGATTCGATTTGATACAACGCCTGATGTTTAAACATCATGTTAATGATTATTCAGAACTCTTGACTATTAGAGATGAGTTGTCAACAAAAGTTAACTCGTTCACTACTATTGATGACACTATTGCTGTTAAATCTTCGGAACTTGAACAGGCAAAATCTCATTTGACAGCACTTGCAAAGGTTATTTCTGAAAGACGGTTGAGTGCGAAAGTGGATTTTGAGAATGATGTCACTGTTATCCTTCGACAACTTGCGATGCCACATGCGGTTTTTGTTGTCGAGTGTGTTGAGACTGATTCTCTGTGCGCTACAGGTAAAGACAAGGTGCGGTTTCTGTTCTCCGCTAATAAGGGTGTCCGCCCAGAGGAGATGTCTCGTGTGGCTTCCGGCGGCGAATTGTCCCGACTGATGCTGGCCATAAAAAGCGTTGCCGCTAAATCCAAATATTTGCCAACATTGGTCTTTGATGAGATTGATACCGGAGTGTCTGGCGAAGTGGCCTCCAAACTTGGCGACATAATGAGGACTATGGGAAAAACACTACAGTTGTTCTCAATCACTCATCTTCCTCAAATTGCTTCAAAAGCTGATAATCATTTCTTTGTATATAAAGATAACTCAAATGCCAAAACCCATTCCTGTATCAAGCAGCTGTCTTATCAGGAAAGAGTGTCTGAAATCGCTAAAATGTTGAGCAATGATAGCGTGTCAACTGAAGCGTATAGGGCAGCAGAAGTACTCCTTTCTTGTTGTCGCAAATAATATCAATTCTTCCCTTTCGTTATTTAATTTTTAGTGTTATGCAGAGACCATATATCTTTTATTATACTGTAAACCTGATACTCTTAGTGACGCATCTTTATGGCGGTTTCCTGAAATTATTTTACAGACCTCGACAATATAAGGATAATTTTAAAAAATATTACCCAGGTAACAGCCTGATGGTCCTTTTCTATCTTGTTCAGATTGTTGAACTGCCGTATCTTATTAATATTCAATCACCTGCCGCATTGTTGTATGTTAATGGAATCACTTCCATGATTTTCCCGTTATTCTTGTCTTCTATTGTGAAAGTTTATTTCTTCAATAATAAATTTGAATTAAAACAATTCCTTATAAAGGGAATACCTGTTTCCCTGATGCTCCTGATAATGCTTCCTTTTGCTTTCGGACTGGCGGAACTAACACCTAATATCAGAAATATTTTAATAATATTGATTACTTTATTTACTTTCTTTTATTGTGTTGACCTGTTGCTTTCTACTAATAAAGTTAAAAAAATTAGTAATGAAAGAAACGATATGGAGTTTTCGAACGAATCGGATTTTATCTCTATGACATTGCCTTATAGCAACGTTACTTTTTTTTCTAAGGTGGTTCTTTGGATTCCGATGTTCTGCTGTATTATTGGATATTTGGTGTTTCTTGCTGATAATCAATTGTTAAAGATGTTTAGAGATGTCATGTGGATTGTTTTCAACTCTCTTGTATGTATTAACATACTTGACCCTTATTGGCGTATCGTTGAGTTAAACGAGTCATTGGAATCTCGCTCTGAAGCTGAAATAAAAGAATTGAAAGTTGAATCAAATAAATATTCGGAATTGATGATGAAAATGGAGGCGAAACTAATAGATGATAAACTGTTCACCGATGCCAACCTTTGCGTTGATGACCTCGCCTCGATAATGGGTACTAATAGAAGGTATATTTCCGAGGCTATTCGTGAAAGCAAATGGGGCTCATTCTATAATATGATTAATACTTTTAGGGTTGATTACGTAATCGAGCTTATGAAACAAAACCCTCATGCAAAATTAGAAAACCTCGCTATTGAATCTGGATTCTCTTCGGCAAGTATGTTGTCGAGGATTTTTAAACGGTTGAAAAATCAATCTCCAAAAGATTATTTGAAGATTATTGGTTGAAAGTAAAGGATTTTTCTTTAAAATCAAGAAAATTGCTTTAAAATAATTTTTTTTGTTCGTTAAAGTAAAGAATTGTTTGCTTATAAGAATGCCGTTGGTTGATATTATCCATATCTTCGCATAACGATTTTAGCAATGATGGAGGTTTTGCATACGGTTATTATTAACCCCCTGTGCTTAAAAGAGGTTGTTTGTTCAACCTCTTTTTATTTTTTTTCCTTCCAATTTTGACCAATCTCATCTTTCTCGGTGCCGCTTTGTCTTCTTTACCTTTATTACAAGATTATTGTTTGGTAAAGCAACTTCTTGTACTTGTCAATGTCAAGATTTTTGAGAATTAGGCTTGAGATTCTCGGTCAATTGGTTTTGTGATGAGGCTGCGTTATTGCACTCCCTTGTTGATTTTGATAGGAATTGTTGTTGGCATTTTCACAGTCTTTTGATTATCAATGGTTGTAATGTTACTTGGACACTGATGATAATATTTCGCCCCTTGCTTCTGCCGGTTCGTTGGTG